>FUWD013388483.1_pt3 | contig 59833 bp, 60 predicted proteins | sample 1063281 | NCBI WGS metagenome assembly FUWD01 (sample SAMEA79048168, study PRJEB19326) | metagenome | biome: marine | reverse complement strand
TCTACTGAACGAGGATCTCGCTTTAGGAAGCCTAGTGGCTTTAGGACTGACCGTCGGTCTGCCTTTTCTTTACCAGTGCTCGAGCGATACCAAGTCGTACTGCTTCAGACTGAGCTGAAAGACCACTTCCTGATACTTTAACCGTAATAGTGTAATCCCCTACTCCAGCTTCTTCTGTAGCAAGAACTGACATAACGTCTTTTTCAAACGCTTCGTTTTGAAAGTAGTCAGATAGTGACTTTTCATTTACTACGACAGTTGTTTCTTTTGCAGGTGTTAAACGTACTCGTGCAGATGCAGTTTTCCGTCGCCCAATTCCTTCAATGTATTGTTCTGTACTCATAATAATTACTCAGTTACGATTAGATTTTTCATCATCACCGCCTGTAGCTTGTTTCGAGGGAGCATTCCTTTGACAGTACGTCGTACTGGCTCAGCATACCCACGTCGGTCTGCAAGATGTGCGAAAGTTTCATCTTTCTGACCACCTGGATATCCAGAGTACGTCTGATAGATTTCTGCCTTCTTCTTGTCAGTCATATCAAGTTTTGCAACATTGATAATAGTAACAGTTACCGGTGCAACGATGTTCTTTGTGAAGTCAGGCTTATCCTTGCCTAATAGATATGTAGCAGCTTCTGTTGCCACGATACCTAGTCGCTTTCCTTCTGCGTCAATTGTATATTCTCGTGTTTCCATACGCATTATTCTACATACTCTATTACAGCTTCATCTCGTCCGGCTGCGGTTCGACCCATTTTGATTACTCGTGTATATCCTCCAGCTCGTTCCATAAACTTTGGTCCGATTTCGTCGAATAGTTTTGAGATAGTTTCTGACTTAGGTTCTCCAAGTACAGATGCAGCCTGTCGGCGTGCTGCTATTGTTCCTTTCTTTGCATAGGTCACTAGACGTTCTGCATAAGGACGTAGCTCTTTTGCTTTCGCTTCAGTAGTCTTGATTTTGCCATCTCGTATGAGAGATACCGCAAGTCCACGTAAAAGAGCTGTACGCTGTGAGCGGACTCGTCCGAGGGTTCTGTTTTTGTTTCCGTGTCGCATAGTACGAAATAATTTAAAAATTTATGAATAAATGGTTAGTTTGTCGCGCATTCCGGACAGTCAGCAAGCAAAATTCGGCATAAAAATCACTAAAAGTTCTTACCATACTAAAGTATGGTGCAAAATTTATATTAATTTTTCTACTCGAATTTTGCATACTTTTATGTTCCGGAAATTTTTAAATGATTTCGCTTTTCTTATTCGCCTAATTGCGCTCCCATAGCCTTGAGAAGCTCAACAATTTCATCAACCCCTTTAGGGCCGATTCCTTCAAGTGCTAGAATATCATCTTTTTTCTTTCGCACAAGGCCTCCGACCGTTCGAATGTTTGCTTCTTCTAATGCTGCTAGTGTACGTGCTGATAGGTCGAGTGTTTCAATTCGAGTCTTCAGTACGTCAGGATCAATTTCTGCATCAGCTGCCACCTCTTCGATGACTTCTGGTGCTTCTACTGACTCCTGTTCTGGTTCCTGAAATCCAATAATAGACTTCAGTTGGTGAATCATAACTTCAATAGACTGCTCAAGAGCTTCTTTTGGAGTCATTGTTCCGTCTGTCTCAATCATGAAACGTAATCGGTTGTAGTCTGTCCGGTCTCCTACACGCATGTTTTCTACTTCGTAGTTAGCCCGTCGGATTGGTGTAAATACTGCATCAAGTGCAATAGTTCCAACTTCAACCTTGTCTCTTTGGTGGATTTCCCGAGGAACGTATCCCAGACCTTTTTCAACAGTGAATTCGATTTCGAGTTCTCCTGTTTTTGTAGTGATTTCACCAATTACTTGGTCTGGTGAAAGGATATCAACCTGTGAAGGTGCATCAATATCACCAGCAGTGACAATCCCAGCTCCTTTTTTCTTAAGAGAAATAGTGATAGGTTCATCAGTATGTGATGCAATCCGAATTCGCTTGATGTTCAGAAGCATTGTAATAACGTCTTCTTTAATTCCAGCGATTGTATCGAACTCGTGGGCTGCATTTGTAATCTTCACTTGCGTGATTGCTGCACCAGGTAGTGACGACAGAGCAATTCGTCGAAGTGAATTACCAAGTGTGTGTCCATATCCTGGGAATAGTCCATCAATCTCGTATACACCTTGAAATCGCTCTTCAGAGACGATTCTTGGCTTTGATGGTAGGGCTACGTTTGTTTCTAGCATATTGATTTACTTAATTAACTAATGAACTAAACCCTAACGGTTGCTGTAGTATTCAAGTACCTGTTCAGGATCAAACAGAATTTCAGTAGGTTGATACGTAGGGGTTGCAGTAACTTTACCTTCAGTCTTCTTAATGTCGAAAGAAAGCCATGCTGGTACAGACGTAGCCTCGTGTGTTTCTTCAAGGGTTGTAAATAGCTGTGTGTTCTTACTTCCTTCACGTACAGAGATGATGTCTTCAGCTCGTAGTTTGTGTGATGGGATGGTAAGTTTTCGACCATTTACCAAGATGTGACCGTGTGACACCATTTGTCGTGCAAAACGCCGTGTTTTTGCAAGTCCAAGTCGGTATACCACGTTATCAAGTCGTGACTCGAGTCGAGTCATAAGTACACTAATTGGCTGATTACTCTTTTCAACCGCTTCGTCAACGTATCGACGTAGTTGTTTTTCAGTAATACCAAACGTGAATCGCATCTTTTGCTTTTCAATGAGCTGTCGTTTGTAATCACTCATTTGACCTGGTCGACGCTTCTTCATTCGTCCACCTCGCTCTTTTGAGAGTTCAAACTTAGCAGTTTGTGTTTTTCAAAAATTGGGGCCCCAAGGCGCTTTGCAATTTTGAATTTAGGTCCTATTATCATATATCAATTCTTATTACACTCGTCGTGCCTTAGGTGGCCGAGGTCCGTTGTGTGGAACTGGCGTCCTGTCAGTAATCTTTGTTACAGAGATGCCCTTTCCTGAGAAAGCGCGTAGTGCAGACTCTCGTCCAGCACCAACACCACGAATTACAACCTCGGCATCTTTCATGCCCATTTGTAGTGCTTTGTCTCCAATAATTTCACCCACTTTTGCAGCTGCAAAAGGAGTACTTTTTCGTGAGCCCTTGAATCCAAGTGCTCCACTACTTGCTGACATCACTGTATTACCCTTTAAGTCACAGAGCGTGACAAGTGTATTATTGAATGTCGCAAGGATGTTAAGTCGGCCACTGGCGAGCTTTGTCTTAGGAACACGGTTGAGCGCTCGGGATGTACCCGCCACGTCAGACCCGCCACCTTTTTTTATGATTCGTTTCTTACCCATAGGAAATCATTATCAATACTAATAATATGAGAAGTAATTTTTAAATCCACACCTGTGATTGATTTTAAAGGTTCCGGGTAGTCAGTGCTAAAAATGTGGAATAAAAGTTTCTAAAATTTTTCAAAATATTTACATATTCTTCTAAATTTGTATAAACTTTTCTTCACAAATTTTTAACACTTTTGTACTCCGGGGATTTAGAAATTAATTCTCTAAGTTTTTTCAAGCTTACGCTTACCAGATCCCATCGTCTTCTTCGCTCCCTTTAGAGTTCGAGCGTTCGTCTTCGTACGCTGACCTCGACAAGGGAGTCGCTTAGCATGGCGGCTACCTCGGTAGGAATTAATGTCTTTTAGACGTTTAATATTTGCTGAGATGGTACGCTTCAACTCTCCCTCGATGGTGAAGCTCTCTACTTTCTCTCGAATTGAATTCTCAAGTTCAGTAGAAATGTCTGTTGGCTTAGTAAACTCAGTAATCTCGAGTTCACTTAGAATAGCCTGTGCTCGCGCACGTCCGATACCATGGATGGCTGTAAGGCCATACTCAAGGTGTTTTTGTCGGGAATTGTAATACCTGCAATACGCATATAATTTGTAATCTATTTAGCCTTGTCGCTGTTTGTGACGAGGCTTCATTTTATTAATAACGTACACACGACCTCGTCGTCGAACGATTTTGTCGTCTGGACTCATTTTTTTAACTGATGATCGTACTTTCATAATTATGTTTTATGCTTTTAAGTATCCAGTATGGACCTTAAAGGCGTTTAATTATCCTACCTTTTCCGCCGTATGGCTCTGGGACAATTGCAACTCTGTCCCCCACAAGAACGCGAATACGAAATCGCCGCATTTTACCAGCGAGATACGTGATTTGGGGTTCGTCTGTTTCGTCTACAAGAACACGAAAAAGCGCATTTGGTAGTGCTTCCTCAACTGTTCCGTATACGAGATTTTCTTGTGATTGTTCCATCAAAGGTGCGTGATTCTAACAAATTTATCAGCAAAGGTCAATGGACCCTGTGCTTTCTATGGGGATTATCCAAAATGTATTTATTCAAGAACTTCAATAATTCTCATTTTGTCTATTTCATCGGGGAATGTTGTCTTCCAAAACGGTCGTATGACAGCCTCTGCCTTTTCAATAGCTGGATAGGCTCCAAGGACACCAGGAAGCGCAGTTTTGTTTTTAGTAAGTAAGTCAGTTTTTAGCTGTGCACCGTCATATTCCCAGACTATCTGTGGTCGTCCACTTAATTTAAACAGAATGATGTCTACTGTACTTATGTCAGCCAGCGATGTGGTTGCCACAGTGTAGTCGAACGTAAAGACACTGTAGTCTTCAATTCGGACATTCCCACCTTCATATCCTGGCACTGTTGCTGCAGCAATAAATGAGGCAAACTCATCTTCTTTGAATAAAGGAATCCGCATAGTTGCCTTCTGTGTAATTGTTGCTTGGTCTTCGCCATATTCAACGGAAGGCAGGGATTGATAGGTAAATGTTACTGCATCATCAAAAAGTATCAGTCCTGCTGGTTTCTCTGTAGCAATTCGTTCAAGTAAGGAATTTCGAAGTTCCATTTGGAGAGCTAGCTTTGCTGTCTGAAGCTCATCTTCATCAATAATGTAGCGCATACCGTTAAACCCACCTACAAATGTTTCGACAGACTCTGCGTATAAGTTGTCAAACTCCGGTTCTCCTGCAAACCCTGGGATAGTAAACCGTGAAGGACTTAGGTTGTATTCTTCCCCTATATCATCAGCGAATACTTGTGCGGTAATGACTCCTGGTACGATTTCTCCGTTAGCATCTAGTGTATATCCGGGCAGTATTGCGGGCTCTGTAATGCGGAATACCAGCCCATCTGATTCAAAGCGAGTGTTTGTCACCAGTCGCATCGATTCACTTTGGTGCGCATTATAGATAAGGATAGTTCCTTCTGCTTGTGCAGTAACCTCTTCTTTGCCAGTGGCTGAAACCTGACGTTCTCCTTGGGTATCAAGTGTCATGATTTCATAGGCGAGTTCCTTTGGCTGTGGTGTGGCAGACGCTTCAAATGTTGCATTTACATTTGGCTCTCGATATCGTGGATGTACAGTGAGATCAGCTCCTCCTATAAGGTTACTTGCAAGCACACCTCCACCGATCACTACGAAGAATATCACTACCGCATAAAATAATGACGTACGTTTTTTCTGTGTATCACCAACAACGTTGGTGCTCATTATCTCCTGAGTATCTCCTCTGGATGCACCGGGTGTTGCAGATTTTTTCTGCAACATGTTCTCGCCTACTGGCGTTGCCCGTTTCCTTGGCTGCGCTGGTTTTATGTCCTGTAAATTCCATTTCTGTGTCATAGAGTAAGTATACCGTGCTTTACGTATAATAAAAATACAGCTGTGGATTTAGGCTGTACCTTCTGCTATTTTTTTATGCTCACGATGGAAAAAGTGGGCAGACAGAAGTAATCCAGTATCACCTGTAGTACCAGTATCAAAAAATAAACTAGTAATAGGGTGGATACTATGGCGCATGGTTGTGGCTTTCTTTGAAGCATTCATTAAGCGGCTCACAAAAAAAGCTTCAGTTGATGCCTCGCAGTGCAAAAAGAGTATTTTTGGGATAGCCAGAGCATCACCTGTAACTTTGAAGAGTTCAACAATTTTATCTTCGTACGCCTCTAAGATAGAGTGTAGTTCTGCTACTTTTCCTTTTGATAACTTTTCTTCAAGAGAACTCATTCCTTCTTTAAGGCATGAATAGGCTTCCTCTTTTGGAATCTTGCACGCCAATGCAATTTCACGCGCTAGACTAAATGTACCAAACGCGACATTAGTTACATGCATAAGTGTGCCTTCTCGCACGATACCTATCTCAGTGGCTTCGCTAGTTACATCAATCAGACACGCTTCCGCTGTGTCTGGATTCAGGTTTTTTAGTACATCATAAAACAGGTACATAAACGAATGAGTCACCAATGTTGATTTTGGTAGTAATTTTTCAACCGATTCAGTAAGCGCATCGACTATCCTTTTCTGTGTAAGCGCTGTTATATGTGCAATGGCAAGATGGTTTGCTCGGATATCTCTTGGATTTGTTACAGGGTATCCATTAATTTGTACACCAAATGCTTTAGTATCAATAATCTCTAGTTGATTATGCTTGAAAATATCATTTTCAAGCACTTCTGCAAGAATCTTCCGCTCAACAGTTTTTGAGAGTTCTTCGACAAGATCATCATTCGCTTTAAAAGACTGATCGTCCGTAAATTGTATCGTTTTAGTTATCGTATACGTCCAGGGTGCAGACACAGTTGCCTGTACAAAACTAATCTGCAAACGAGGGTATCTTTCTCGTAGTTGTGTACTGCCATTTTTGCCAATATGGAGGAAGGTGTTAACCAGCAAGGTTGTCATCTCCTGTAATGGTACTTCGGTGCTCTCCATATCTTTAATGCGGGCATATTCACGATGTGACCATATAATTTCAGGCTTTGCACTATCTACATCAGACACAACAATGGCACATCCAACACTTCCTGATCCTATATCAATAACAAGACCACATTGCGTTTTAGGAGCGCCTAAGTTAAAGCCGAACATTACAAATAGTATACCAGCCCAACACCGTGGTGTTGGGCTGGTATACGTGCTATCAGTGGATATTTATTCTGTAGTAAGCACTGCCTTAATTCGCCGCACCCCAGCTGAAGAGGATTCTTCTTTCTTGATTTTGAATATTCCCTTAATTTCTGTAAGGTTTTCTACGTGTGGACCACCACAGAGTTCTCGTGACACTACTGTTCCATCGGAGAGCTTCATGGTGTATACCTTTACTTCGTCAGGATATCTGTCCCAGAAGCTTCCTTCGACGGTTGGGTCTGCTTCAGCATCGTCTTTGGACATGATGTCGATGGTCACTTCCCCACCATGCTCGATGATATTGTTTACAAACTCCTCAATCTGGTCGAGAGTTTCCCGTTCTACTTTCTCAGAATGGGTGAAGTCGAAGCGAAGGCGCTCACCAGTGATGTTGCTACCTGCTTGGTGTACATGGTCACCTAGAAACTTCCGTAGTCCTGCAAGCATAAGGTGGGTTGCAGTGTGATATTGGACAACAGTCTCTGACTGGTCAGCGAGTCCACCCTTAAACTTCTGCTCAGCTCCGGCACGTGATTTTTCTTTGTGGTCATTCATCAGATGTGTAAACACTTCTTTTTCAACGCGAAGCCCACGTTCTTGAGCAATTTCTTCAATGAGTTCATAAGGGAAGCCATACGTTGTAAACAGGTCAAACGCATTTTCTCCTGAGATAATATTTTCTGTCGTAGATTCACCGTTTAGGATTGTAGGTTTGGATGCAATCTTATTGAATTTTTTAAGTCCTTTCTCAAGGGTGATACGAAATTGAGCCTCTTCACCAGCAATTATTTCCATAATTGTTTCATGTGAGTCCCCTAAGTTTGTATAGTGCCCTTTATAGGTGTCTATAACGCTGTGCGCCAGGTTTTTAAGTTCTCCTGCAGGAATTCCTAGTACATCAGCAAAACGAACAGCCCGACGCAATAGACGGCGTACAAAATAGCCCTGTTCTGTGTTTCCTGGCAGTACTCCGTCACCTATCATGAACACCGCCCCACGGATGTGGTCAGTAATCACCCGAAATGCCACTAAGTCATCCTCGTACTTTTTTCCAGACAATTCCTGAATCTGCTCTACGACTGTCCAGAGTAAGTCGATTTTAAATACGTCTCCATCGTTATTTGCAATAGCTGTAATCCGTTCAAGTCCTCCTCCAAAATCTACGTTCTGAGCTGGAAGTGTTTGAAAACCAGCTTCAGTTTTAAGGTACTCCATAAACACCGAGTTACCAATTTCCATAAAACGTCCACAGTCACAGGCTGGATGACAGTGTTCTCCATATGAAGGGTCATGTGCAGTACCAAAATCATAGAACATTTCACTATCGCCACCACCAATTTCACCTACCGGCATCTTTGCTGGTACTCCAGCTCTACTCCACCAGTTTTCACCAGCATCATAATAAAAGATACGCTCATCAGCCTGCATTCCCCGAGCTCCTCCTTCATCAGCAGAGCCCATTTGTGCAACTGCGCTACTTACTCCTCGTTGTTCAAAAACTGTTTGCCAGATAGACACAACCTCAGTATCACGCGGGATATTCAACGTAGTGTCACCTTCAAAAGCAGTTACGTAGAACTTTGCTGGATCAAGCCCTACAGAATCGAATAAAAAGGTACTCACCCACTTGATTTGCTCATCTTTAAAATAGTCACCAAGTGACCAGTTCCCCAGCATTTCAAAAAATGTTGTATGCCGGTTATCTCCCACGTCTTCAATGTCCTCGGCTCGAAAACATTTTTGTGAGTCAACAACACGTGTTCCCTTTGGATGTACCTCACCCATCAGATACGGCACCATTGGCTGCATACCACTACCAGTAAAGAGAGTGGTTGGGTCATTGTCTGGCACCAAGGCAGAAGAAGGAATAATGGCATGACCATTTTCTTTCATGAACTGTAAATATTTCTCCCTGATTTCGTTTCCAGAAATTGACATAACTAAGGCTTACGCTCTTTTAATGGTTCTAAATATACCAAATACTGACAATATTGCGAATATACACATTTATACCTGTATAGAGCTTATTGTGACAGGATTGCAGCCGCTGCACACTCAGACCCAACACATGTAAGTAATGGTGTAAACCCATAGAAATAAATCTCCATTGCATACCCTAGTACAATGAGAAACAATCCCAGAAGGGTCAGTATTTTTTCGGTATGAAATGTTCGGAGTACCTTAGCATCAATGCGGTGCTCATGAGTGATTTGACCATGTGCTTTGAGTATTCCCACAACCAACAACACCTTCCCAATTACTCCTGTTGTAAGACCCCAAAAAAGTAAATTCATATGTGTATATTGTACACATAATACCCAAAATAAAAACTAGCCGTTGTGTACGATTAGTTGTCTCTGAGTATGGACTAATGATAGATGTGATTAGCGCAGCGCCAATATATCCTGTTTTACTTGCTGCGTCGGACCAGCTCCGCTGATAGTAATTTTGTCTGGATGGAGATAGGTCTTGAGAGCATGATTTATCTCTTTTCTAGTGACAGTTAAAAGCCTGTTTTTATACTCATCCATCTCGGTAAGACTAAAGTCTGCACAGAGGTATCCATGGAGTGTATCGACACTGCGAGTTAGTGAGTCTGCTAGAAGCGTTTGTTGCGTAGCTAGTATTGTTTGAAATCGTTCGTACTCCCCTAGGGTAATCCCTTTGGTATGTATCTGTTTGATTTCGCGAAGCGTTGAAGTCAGTCCCTGTACTGCTGTATCAGGCGCAAAAAAGGTCATAATACGGTAATGTCCTTGTTCATCACCTTCCACTGACTCAGTTTTTGCGTAGATACCATAGGTAAGACCCTCTTTTTCTCTCACTGTACTCATAAGGCGACCCGTAAAACCTCCCCACTTTCCAAGTACATTTAGTCCAAACACCAGTGGCAGGTAGTCAGGGTGATGCAGGGTCAGTGGTACTGAAGTTCCAATGGCAAACTCAATATTTTGCTTGCTGGGAATATTTTGAAGTACAGTCATCTTGGCAGGTACTTTCTGGACATGGCTTCGTGTCTGTACAGACAAAGTAATCCCTTTTTTACATACCGTAATAGCGTTTTGGACATGTACGACGCTCTTGGCACTTGCGCCAACGGTAACTGTCCACATCCCTTGCATTGCAGTTGTGTGCAGCTCCTTAAGATTGTTGGTAGTCACTTTCTTTGTCGCAACCGTAATTTGTGCTGGTGTATGGGTATACCGCCTGTCTGTAGTGCCATAGAGAGTATTTTCAAAGTTTTCTTGTGCGATAGCTTTGGCATCTTCGGTATGTTCAATCAGTTCAAGTACTGTCTGGGTCTGAATACGCTTGAGTTCTTTAGGAGTAAACGACGGGCTGGTCATCATTATTACAAACAGCTTGAGTAGTTTTGGTGCATTTTCTTCAATTGAGCGCAGTGTCACAGTAAGTCGACTATTGTGAATACTTACTCCAACCGACGCTCCCAGCATGCTCACTGCATCAATGAACGCAGCTCGATCATACGTACCTGCTCCAGACAGAAGTGCATCTGTGTAGATTTGTTCTGTCGCTGATTGCTGTACAGAATGTGAAGTATGCAAATCAACACTGATACGGCAATGTACCGTCTTCTCACCGGTACGTGTAATGGCTCCCCCGTGGTATCCCTCTCCGGTAAAAGTTGTATATTTCATATTATTTTGTACCAATGAAGTAGCCAATAGTCATTTGCGATTCCACAAAAAGCTTCTTGTTCATAGTAATGAGGTCTGCAGGTTTGATGTTCTTGAGCATGGTAACAGTGTCAAAGTATGACTGCCAGGTATGGGCAGATATGTACTCTGTGAGTTCCATCGCTATATGCAGAGAACTTCCCCGGGCAAATAGTTCTTCAGTTATTTCGGACTGAATAACTTTCTTCAGAAGTTTTGCTACGTCCTTTGTTTGCAGTGATGCGATTAGTGAGAGTGTCATAGTTTCTATTTCTGCATGTGCGCTTCCTGGAGCGAGCGCTATAATAATCATACCTAGATTTTTCTCACTAGTAGGCTCAAGCATTGGCTGCACTGAAGACGCTAGTCCGGTATCAACAAGTTTTGTATGGAGAATACTATCTGGACCACCAGTAAGTACCGACAACAGGGCTGACGTTTCTAGCCATGACTGATTTGGAAATCCGTCGTGTTTTATACCAATCATCAGCAAATTTGTACTTGATGGTCTGGTAATAGAGACCCGCCGAAGTCCTTCTTGGACTGGCTCTACACTATCGTGCCTAAGAATAATCGTTTCTGGATTCTGTAAGCTTCCAAATTGTTTCTTCGCACCACTAAGCGCATCGTTGAGAGTGATATCACCAACGATAGTAAGGGTTGCATTATCAGGACGGTAATAGTTTGTGTAAAATCTTTGCAGTTTTGCCGGAGTGTATCGTTCTATGTCTTCACGAAATCCGATAGTCTCGTGACCATATGGATGCGAGTGAAAGGCTGCACATACCATCTGGACGTTAAGTGCAAAATGCGGATCACCATTATACATATCGAATTCGCTCAACACATTTCCGCGCTCTGGTAGAAATTCCTTGTCGGTAATTACCACATCTTGCATACGCTCTGCTTCAACTTGTAACGCACGAGAGAAATGCTCAACGGGATAACTGAAGAAGTACGTAGTTCTGTCTTTCCAGGTATTGGCATTTATGATGCATCCCGTTTCTCTTTCTAGTTGCATTGCACTGGAGTCAATGTTCTTTTTAAGGTCTTGGGTTGTAGGTTTAAACAGCATGTGCTCAAGCATGTGTGCAATACCCGTTTCTCCATTAGCTTCGTCACGAGATCCTGCTTTATAGGTGATATTTGATGTAACCACTCCTGTATCAGGCATGTACTTGTGTAAGACGGTCAAACCATTTGTCTTTAATACATACTCACTAATACCACCAACTTCAGCAATGAAGGTGTATCCAGATATGTTTTTTATTGTTTGTTTTTTCATATCTAATCTATCCTTTGTGTCTCAAGCCATTTGGAATACTTTTTTGTCATAGTATCGTACCCGTTCTTGTTTGTAGCAATGGTTTTTGTGCCATGTACTAGTTTTATCTCTACATCAAGATTAATAGGTTTTGTGTACGGACGTATTTTTTCAAGATATGCAATCCGTTTCTGAGCTGTACTAATTGTTGTATCTACTGAAGCAGTAATTACTTTTAGGTATGGTCGAGCACTCAATTTCTTACCAGTAGCCATTTTCAAACAGTCATTAAAAGTTTCTGAAGAAGCATAGGTCCACATCTTTGTCATCTCTTTTCCTACGTTTGGGTTATCCACAACATGCCCGTACTTCTTGAAAAAGTACTCTCTCCACTGCACTAGTGCAAGTTGTGCCAGACCGTACCCTTGATATGCACAGGAGCTCTCCCATGAATATATATGGGGGATACTCAGAAGTCTATACGATGCAACTGAGGTGCCTGCATGTTCCGTATAGGTTGTTTTAGCTATCTTTAAGAGCTTAGTTTTTGTCAATTTCTTTTCTTCATAGACTCGTTTTTCAAATTGCATGACTGAACTAATCCCCATCATACTCAGTGGTGCAAATCGGTTGAGTTTAGTTACACTCCTCTTATATAAATCAAAAGGATAAGCCTCCCCGTCTTTATTTGTAGCATATCGCGTCTTCCACTCAATACTGCTTAATACTGTGTCAAGAAACATTGACTGTGTTTCGTCCCATGCCGTTGATGCAGGAGGGTATTCATTGTTTACGCACACCTGGTGTTGTGTACTATTCATGAAGTGAGCTGCGTGTCCACCCTCGTGAAAAAGCGTGTTATATCCAGCTTCGGCTGAGCCAGTTTGTCCATACACTACGTTACAGGTGAAATTTGCACTTCCTGGAACACGAATAGCGTCTTTATAATGTACCAAGTCAGGCCAGTGACAAAAACCATTTTCATACTTACCTGCTCTGTTAAGCAGGTCAAGTTGTAATTTTCCTCCCCTATATGTGATACCCAAGGCTGCAAATGATTTCCCCCATCTTTCAAGTGCATCCTCAAATGGAAAATATTGGTCAGTTTCTTTGGTGAAATCTCCTGCAAGCATATACCCGAGATTCCAAGGTTTTCTAAGCCCAGGTACTGATTTTTCTAGTTTTTCATACTCGACAAATGCATATTTTGTCTTTTCGAAAATTTCATCAAATATTGTAAAGAGCTCGTCTTTAGTCATCCCTTCTTCAGTCATTATTTTGTATGAATAAAAATCATCATACCCAAGAATTTGTGCATATTGATTCTTAAGTGCTACCAAATCTACATATTCATCAGCACATATTATTGCAATATCTTCTAGGGCCATAAAACAAGCTTTGCGAACTTTTTCATCTTCGTGTGTCGCCATCATGGTTCGCATCTGAGCCCTCGGTGCTGTAATAAATTTTTTTGTCTTTGGTTCAAGATACCCTTCTTTACGCTTAGTTTGTTTCTGAAGAATATCTTTTTCTAGTGACACTATCTGTTTGAATACACTTTTAGCTTTATCTGGTGTTTGATATTTCGAAAAGAACCATTCCCACTGTTCAAGTGCGGTATGTTCTTTTTTTGTAGCACTTTTTTTTGCCACTACAACCTTGTCTGCTAGCTCAGAACTTGATCGAAATGTTTCTCGAGCAATTTGAGCTTTTTCAAATCGGTCATCAATACTGTGGTCTCCCATGTATGACTGCCAGAAAAACTTCTCATATGTTTTATGAATACGAAGATATGTCAGGTTTAGTGATTCCAGCAGCTTAAATGCATTAGAATTTACGTTCGCTGTCTTGGGTTTTTTTGACATCTAAAATAAAATTTTTATATTCGGTAAATACGTGGTTGAACTCGTTAAGTATGTCACTTCTGAGATTCCGGTTTAATGCATTTGCTATGTCTTGGTACTGATTGAGCCGGTCCTTAAGTGAACCACTGAACTCTTTTATAAATCGCTGATGGTTGTCGTAGTACTCCTCTACTATTGAGCGCATGTTGTGTATCTTATCCGCTGCAGCAACCAGGAGCGATTCTTGGGGTGCTTTTCTGAGCTGTTTAGCGTATGTTGCTTTTGTTTCACTCCAAGAATATTTTTTCTTGTCGGTATCTTGAGGTTCTGTAAGGGCTTGAACGAAACTGCGTACCCTAGGTCCAAAATCAGTCTCTAGCTCATCAGCGGTGTAGTCAGTATCTTCTAACGTGTCATGTAAGAGGGCGGTGATTAACACATCTTCGTCTGTAGTGTGGTCAAACACAATCATGGTTACTGCGAATAGATGGCTTACATACGGAAGTGGTACCGAGCCCTTTCTCACCTGGTCTTTATGCAGAATGGTTACTGCCCGCAAAGCCTGTTCTATTCGGTATGTGTACATGCGCTAGCCTTTTTTAATTGTTAAGGATAGTTGTTTTTGCTGCTTTTTAAGATCCTTCAAAAGTTGTCCTTTCTCACTAAGCTCCTTTTTACTAGTCTTAGCTTCTTGATATTGTGCTTCAAGTCTCTGAACTTCTTCATTGTTGTCTTCAGCTTTCTGGGCTCTTTCCAGAAGTTTTTTTATAGCCCTTGGTTTACCATACAGTGCTTGCTCGTGCTTTATTTCTGCAACCAGTTCACCAGTTAACGCAAAGAATACAGTAATAGTTTGCTTCTTTTCGCTTAGATTGTCACTATTGTAGATTCGACTTAGGTCCTCGCTGAATGAACTCATATTTGTATTCTAACGTACTTTTAGTAAAAGGGTTATCTCAGTGTATTTTGTCTGCCTTTAGTATCGCTACTTTCTCGTGTACGTCCTGCATTAATACTGTCTTGAGCCTTACGTACTGCGTCTGATGCTCTGCCATAGCTTGTTCTGGTTGTCCTTAATTCTGATTCCGCTCTTTTAATTTTTGATGCACTACTATCTCTTTTGCGAGTGTATTCACGTTGTATCTTGTCTGAATTAGACAGTAGTGCATCTTGATTTTGCTGAGCCAGATTTTGTATTTTTGTAAGCTTATCTTGGAGGTCAGTCTGTTCCTGTTGTAACTTTTCTCGATCTTTGGTTGCATCACGCTCTAATTTTTGAAGCTCTTCTCTCTCATTGGTATTGACTACATCAATGTCTTTATTGAATTCACGAATATGGTTAAGAATTGTAGTTTCATTTTCTCTGTAGAGCTGCTCTTTTTTTTGCTGTTCTTGTAAATCTGCCATAGTGGTTTAATTTAACTCCTTCACTTTCTAATATAGCACGCTTCTTTTGCTCTCCACCACGATTATATCCACCAAGACTGCCATCTGAACGAATCACCCGATGGCACGGAATGTCAGTATCGAAGTTCCGTGCCATGATGTTTGCCACAGCGCGGGCTGCTTTAGGGCTACCGGCTAGAATCGCAATTTCTGTATATGTCCGTACTTCCCCTTTGGGAATAGCTTTGACACTATTTTTTACCGCATCTGTGAAACTATGCATATCTAGTCTTGTAGTAAATACTAACCTTTGTTAGCAAACTTAGTCTTCAAGTCGGCAATAGTTGAGGCTGGGGTTGATTCGGCGTTTGCTGTTGCTTGTTGCTTGCCTACACGTCTATGAATCTCAAGCAGTTTCTTACCACATGCCTCGCGGTAGGGACAAAATTCACACTTTTGTCCTGGCTCAGGGATGTAATCCTTTTCAAGACACTCTTTAATTTTATCGAGTGTTGGCTCAATCCAGTCTGTGTCAACGTCTACCGGCACCAGTGTGCTCTCAAACACTAGCTTGCCAGCAAAACTAGGTTCATCTTTACTGGCATTTGCATACACTAGATACCCTGTGTCCTCTACTTTAAAGCCATTTTTTTCAAGTAGCCATTTATATACTCCGAGCTGTCGCTTGTACTGCTGATCCCACGGACTGTCTGAAAGTTCAGTGATAGAACCCTCCTTAGAAGTAGCTTTGTAGTCAATAATAATGAGTTTCCCTTCGGGGTTTATCCAAATATCATCAATAGCCCCTGAGATAGTAAGACCAGTTCCTTCATCGAAGTACTCTATACCTTCAAAGTTTTCACGCCAGGTATCCATATTTTTATGCTGGAATGGCACTGCGCTGACTTTGTACTGCTCCATAATTGGGTGTGGAGTCTTGTTTTCTCGATGGACGTCGAATTCTTTTTTGAAAAGCTCATCAACCGCGATGTTGAGATTAAATGACGGAAAGCCTGGTCGCTTAGTTCCGAGTTTGTTGTCTACATAAAAACACCGGGGACACTCTATAAAAAAGTCTAGCTTAGAACGTGATAATCGCCATTTCTTTCCTCCGTAGTTCCAGTCGGCTGAGCGATTTGGGTTGTATTTGTATTGGTATGCCATAGTACCCACAGTATACCAGAAAGGACATCTTTTCGTTTAAACACCCAGAATGGGGGCCATTTTGGGTGTTTAGAGGTCCTACATAAAAACACTGGTCGCTAGACCAGTGTTTTTATGTATCGGTTGATGAAAATTATTGTGCTGTAAATGTACCAAACACATCACCAATCTGTGCATCGTTTGCAAGATTGAATTCACGATCACCATCTTCAGAGAAGAAGACTACTGCGTAGTCACGTCCGGCGGTTGTTGGAGCCAGTAATGGCACTTCAGAAGGTACAATTCCTTGTTCCTGACTGTATCGAGCAGCTCCTAGGATACTTCCCAGTTGTCCGTTGGGGTATGAACGTACCGCAACCCAGCCTTCTTCGGTTGGGAATGTAGCTCCTGCAAGTACTACTGAGCTTCCGGCAGCCTGGTCTACTACGGTAATATCTCCAGTACCTACTTCAAGTGCTGGTGCATCAATTGTCTCACTTGCTTCCACTGTCTCTTCTGATGAATCTTCTTCAGTTTCTGCAATTTCAGTTGTTTCCTGTTCTGTTTCTTCTGGAGCAATCACATCTGTAGGTGTTCCTCCAAATACCCATACGAGCAGACCACCAATAAGGAGTCCAGCAATAAATGATACAACAGTCTTCTGACCTTCTTGCTTTTCTTGTTCTGACATACTAAAAAATCTGTATAATGCTTATATGACAGGAGTATACCAATATTGTGCCACAACGCAAAGATTGACAAAATGCTGCTTGTATTTGGTTACTGTTAGGTACTACACAAAGCAGCAGCTTCTTCGAGGACTTTTCCTTTTTTGGTGGCACTTAGATGTACATGACGGAGTATCTCTGGCTTTTTAAGTAAATCCTTACAAACAATAATTCCCGCAGCAAGAAGCGCCCGTTTTTGTGATTGTGTGAGGGACTGCAGCACGGTAACTGGGTATAACCCAGCTTTTTCAATCCGATCCTGTAGATTATTGTCACGGGGATAGTTCCAGCTTAATAATTCTAGTCCCGCACATTCAGCATAGCTCTGGGCTGTACTAGTAAACTTTGTATTTGTTACCAGTATAAGTCGTGTAATACCACAAACGTCTGAGTCGCATATCTTAGTATCAGTCAGGTCCATTAACCGAGCATACGAGTATAGTGCGACCTGTAAATCAGACTTAGTGCCTGGACGGGTGTGAAACTTTGCTTCCACCACAAAGCTATCGTGTTCGTTATACGCTGCCACATCAAGTTCATGCATAGCACACTTACCCTGCAAGGTAACTCGTGGAGTTGTGGTATATCCTTCTTCCTCAAACAATCGTGCGAGAAAATCTTCAAATGGGAAGCCAGTTGGACCAAGTCCAAATAATGCTTTACGCAATGAGTATCGAACCTGGCTATGAGAACTGCTTTGCTGTAGTAAGTCAAAGGCATTTCGATAGATTTCCTTGGTGGTAATGCCTTCATGGAGAGTACTTACAATATTTTTTGCAATATCTGAAATTTCTGCATGGGTTGCCCCTGCACGTGTAAGCGATTGTTTGAGTTTTTCTACCTTAAATACCTCTCTTGTACCGTCCGCTTTTAATACTTGAATTGACATTACGCTATGATACCACCCCCAAGGCAACGAGGACCATCGTACAGTACACAGGACTGGCCTGAGACAGGGATGTCTGATTCACCAAGTATCGAAATATGCATCTCTCCTTCTGTGCAGGAAATCGTCTTGCAGGGTACTGGTGTTTGCCGGTAGCGTGTCTGGAGTTTAAAATCTTGAGACAAAGCAAGTGGTTGACCTATGAGTTGCACTGCCTGAATAGTAACGGTATTTGTAGTATTTGTTGTAAGAGGAGTGTCGTCGACGGTGATGGTGTTTGCCACAATGTCCCGGCTCACCACATAGAGTGCCTCTCGATGATTGTTTTGTGTGGTTATGGTAAAACCGTGACGTTGTCCGATGGTGTACACCAACGCACCAACATGTTCACCAATAATGTACCCATTATTATTGAGAACATCACCTGTTTCAAGAGTGATGTAGTGCGCTAAAAACTCAGGTATATCAATATGTCCCAAGAAACAAACTCCCTGACTATCTTTCTTTCCGGCTGTGATAAGTCCGGCATTGTCTGCTTCTTTGCGTATTTGTGACTTCGTGGAATCTCCTACTGGTAAGAGTGTTTTAGCTAACTGCGCTTGAGTGAGTGTCCATAAAAAATACGTCTGGTCTTTGTTAGCGTCAACTCCTCTGTGCAGTTCATACATTCCACCTTTTTCTATTTTCTGTGCATAGTGCCCAGTAGCTATAAAATCAGCCCCTCGGGCTTGTGCAAATTCAAAAAAAGCCCCAAATTTTACATATTTGTTACACATAACATCAGGATTTGGTGTTCGTCCCACTTTATACTCGTTGATAAAGTAATCAGCCACATCGTCTTTATAGGCTTGCTCAGCATCGCAGGTAAGAAATGGTATATCGAGCTTAGCAGCCACCCGCATCGCATCTAGACGTTCAGCTTCCCAGTTGCAGTCGAGCCAATCTGGTTGCCACACTTTAATAAACACGCCAACGACGTTGTATCCTTGTTGTATTAGCCTTAATGCAGCCACTGAAGAGTCAACTCCACCTGATAGACCTACAAATACTGTTTGGTCAGATTTCATACTCGTACGCTAGCATTACCGTAAGTATTTGTCGATATTTCTAGTATGTTCAGCGAATGTCTCTGCGTAGTGAAAGATGCCTTCACTGTCAGTGATGTAGAAAAAGTTTTCAGAACGTGTTGGGAATACCACAGCTTTCATTGCCATTATTCCCGGGTTGCCAATGGGTGTTGGTGGCAATCCTGTATTCAGGTATGTGTTGTATGGTGACTGGGTCTCACGCAGTTCTATAGCAAGTTGACCAGGAGGTAGTTCGTTCAGCGGTATATCAATAATGTACTCAATAGAAGCGTCTGCCTGAAGGGGCATAGTAATTGCTAGACGATTTAACAGAATCCCTGCTACCATTTTCATTGATGCTTCATCATTTGCTTCTCGTTCGACAATAGAAGCCAGAATAAGTACTTCATATTCATCTAATACTGATGCTTGAATAGCAGCGCGTAGTGGTTCTAGGTTTTCTTCGTAGGTTCTTTGCTGGAGTGCAATCAGGTCTGATGCAGTAAAGGTTTCAGGAACGAAATATGTCTCCGGGAACAGATACCCCTCAAGTCCATTGGTTTCAAGTAAATATACTTCAGCATCAAAGTCAGGTAACGTTTGCGCTGCGATGTCTGATATGGCAATTAGAGGCATTCCTTCAGGTATCGTTATTCGAACCAGATCATTTTCAATTTCTTTATTTGCTAGTTTTTGTGCAACCTGTACTACTGAAGTAGGGTCGGTGAATACATAGGTGCCTGCATAAATACCCGTGGGGTCATGTGAGTAGGTAAGTATCGAGTAGAGGAGTATTCCAGAACGCACCAGACCTTCTGCCTGAGCTGCGTCAGCAATATCTCGCACAGTCATTCCTGAAGTTACTTCAAATGCAATCGGAGCAGTGAAGTTTGCAGGAGGACCAAACTGTACACGTACGTAGACACCAAAAATCACAGCAATACAGATGAGGCCAATTACTATACCAGGTAGCATATCCAAAGATTTCTTCTTGGTACCTGATTGTATGATAGGTTGCATGATTAGATTGGTAGTTTTCCAGTAGGTAAGTTTGCCGGTGCCTGGCTACGTGTTGATGTAACTCGGTTAAGTGTCGGGGTCATAGCTACAGACCCAGGAAGATGAAAGATGGTAGCTAATTCTTCTGTAGACATCACTTTAAATTTCATACCACCTGTCTTTGGATTGAGTGCACGCTGTTTATATTCTTTGAGTTCACTCTTTTTAAGTGCGGGAATTTTCTTACCAAAAGGGTCAGAAATAAATTTATAGTTATAGTCAGTTCGCCATTTAAAACTAAGACCATTCCTGCCTTTCATCTCTGTTTGAGCGAACGTACGGATAAATCGACTAAAGAGTCCACCATCATAGTCATGTTCTTTAGTAGAAAGGTAGACTACACGAACCGCTGTTTCATACGCAAACTTGCTTCCATTACGCTCCATTGCTTCAATTTTGTCTCGCTCACCAGTAGTAATACGCGGCATACCCTCAAAGTCAGAGGAGTCACCCGAGGAAAGTGGGCCCTTCGTCTTAGAGTCTCGCTTCATTATTTTATCAATTTCAGCTTCTATATCAGCTTCCCAGGTCCCGGCTTTTTTTAGTTGGCCATGTTTAAAATTTTTATCGCGGTGTGCAATACAAATAATTTGAATCCACATTTGTTGGTTTGGTTGTATACCAGCTAGCATTTCCAACATCGGTGTCATTGGGTCAACTTTCTCCTCCTCCTTAGGTAGTTTGTCTAAGCCAAAATCGATATACGTTTTAATTGGATATACTTCGGCTTTTTTCTTACTAAAATGAAAACTCATTAGTGACCACCCTTTGAGGTCATGGGGTATTTCAGCAGTATAATCTACCTCGAGTTTTTTAAGTTCTACACCAGGGTACTGAGCATACATATTATCAGTAAAACCGTTGATAAATTTGTTTGGTATGGTGGCATAGAAATGAACGTCACCTCCACGCGACACAAGCTCGAACGTATAGGGCAATGGACGCTTTCCTTCCAAGTACGTTTCCATGAGATTGTCGGGGCTCGCAGCGTTATAAATTTGGGTAAAAACGTTCTCCATTGCTTCGGGAGATTTAAATACTTCAGGAGGAAGTATAATTTCAAAGATAGTTCTGCCACTTTTGAGTCGGAACTTTTTCCCCACCATATCCATGTATACATGAAAGAATATAAGAAACGACATCAGCGGAAGCCAGATAGGTGCTAATGCAAAGACAAAACTCACTATTTTTGACTGCGGTAGCCCGATATAGCTAAACACAAAAAATATAATAAAGAGTCCAATGAAAAAGACGACGAGTCCGTAGTCAATATCTTCGCTGTTAAGGAAACCAATCGTTGAACCTATTCCTGGTATTTTATCTACTTCCATTTCTACTATTGTACAACAACCATGGGGTGAATTGCAGCGCAATTCACCCCATTGTTAGGATAACCTCATCATAAACTAATTCACAAGCTACTAAGGAATTTATCTGAGTGCAGTTCGAGACATAAATAAATAATTGATGAAGGCGTACATTGGTACGGTGACTGATATTTTTTATGCAATGTCGAAGAAATGTGCCAGAGAAATTCCTTACCAAAAACATATTTAATTGAGACTGTTTCTAGGCGCAAGAGGTAAATAGACTGAAACGTACATTGGTACGATGAAGTATCTTTACCTTGCAGCAACGACTAAACAGGCCAATTTAATAAGTTTTTACTCGGTGAGGGAGTACTGTCCGTTAGAAAGTCGCTTAAAAATATTCGCATCCTGCAAGTTCACAACAATAGTATTGTCTTTGACGTATCGCTCTTTTCGAACTTTGTCGATGATTTCTTCTCGTGAAAGTGGCCCTTCTTTTTCTAGAATATCTCGCAATACGTCTTTTACAACTCCAGCTGAATATCCCCACTCTGTAAGTGCATAGAGTCCACGACCTACTAGTACAAATCGATCATCTTTAATAAGTTCATTGTGCGTAGTTGCAGTATGTGCCTTTCTGTCAAAGAGGTCTTCAATCGCTTCAGCAACCTCGCGAAAATGCATTGGTGAACCATGCCGCTTTACTACTAGGTATGCATAATCACGAATTCCTTTAACTCGCACATTGGGCGAGTTTGCATTCCCCCACTCTCCAAGTGGATTTCGGGCGATGTCTTTAGATATCTGTAGCCATCGTCGGAGCACTACGTCGTCATGCTTTTCAGTAAGTTCAATGAGTTCATCGCGGAACCGGTTAAGAATCTCAGCTTCAGTGATAAGTTCATCACGCGTAAGTGACTTGTATACCTTTTTTAGAGCTGATTCTACGTTGTCAGCAATTTTCTTTTCTGTAAACCATCGGTGGGCATAGTCAGTATTTTCTTTGCTTCGGTAGAATGGATTGCCAATAACCAAAAGGAAATAGATGTGGTTTCGTAGGATTGGGTCAGTAGTAATTTCATCTAAGAGTAGATGTTCAGCAATAAGACCACCACCAAGACTTTCGATAATTTGGTGTAGCTCAGTAAACACTTCTTCAAATTCAGAGTACATTTCTGATTTCTGGATAGACTGAATTCCATAGTTCTCAATCTGACGTACACGTTCACGTGTGATGCCGTAGGTTTGTCCAATTGCTTCGAGTGTATGAGTGCCACCGTCTTTTGATAGACCGTACCGCTTTTCTAGCACATCGCAAGCACGCTCAGGCAAAGCACTGAGCAGTTTTCTTGTTACCTGTTTAGGTTGAAACGAAATCATATGTATAAAGTATTTTAATTAAAACAGCACTAGCGTGGTGTTTTCGCCTCCAAATCCTGTATTTGTTCCTACATTTTTATCATGGATATTGACATATGTCAACTGCTTGCTTGTTATTCACCAATAATGATATTTAGTATTTTCCCTGGGATATAGATAACTTTCTGAACTTCTCCGGCAAGCCATTTGGCAATTGTTTCATTTGCCCGAGCAGCTTCCATGGCACCAGCTTGATCCGCATTAATTGCTACTGTTATATCCCCTCGCATCTTGCCGTTAATCTGTACCCCAATAGTTGCTTCTGCATCTTGTGTCAAGCTCTTGTCCGCTAGCGGAAATGACTCTAGATGGATAGACTCACTCTGCCCAGCTGCCTCCCAAAGTTCTTCTGTAAGATGTGGCGCAAAGGGTGCTAGTAATCGAAGGAATATTTCATACGAAAGAGTAGTCAGACTGCTCTTTTCTACCAGATTTACAAAAATCATCAGTGCGCTGATAGAGGTGTTGAACTTATAGGCTGGAATGTCCTTTGAGAGCTTCAAAATGGTCTTATGAAGCTGTTTAGTCACCTCTTCGGACTCCGTGTCTGCAATGTGTTCAGAAAGACCATACACCCGCTCAAGGAACCGGCGGATACCAGCAATTCCTCCCATATCCCACGGGTAATTTGCAGTCTCTCCGTACGGTCCCATAAAGGCCAGATACATCTTCACTGCATCACCTCCAACCCGCTGGACATGCTCGTCGGGGTTAATCACGTTCCCTTTAGACTTACTCATCTTGTTGCCATCTGGACCGAGGATAAGACCTCGGTTGATACGGTGCTTATAGGGTTCACTTTCTGTCACATAGTCCATATCTAACAGAGCCTTTTGCCAGAATCGTGAATAGAGAAGGTGCATAGTGGTATGCTCAGCTCCTCCAAAGTACAAGTCAATTGGCATCCAATCCTTCTGTGCTTCTTTGGATGCAAACATGTCATCATTCTGGTTGTCGATGTACCGCATAAAGTACCATGAAGAATCCACGAAGGTATCGAGGGTCTCTACTTCAGGTGTCCAGCCTGCTCCAAATATGTCCTCAGTTCGTTTCTTAAGCTCCTCACTCTTAGCAAGTGGGGGTACTCCAGTCGGTCGGAAGTCCACATCTGCTGGCAGTATCCACGGAAGATGTTCTTTTGGTACAACATGTGCAATACCTTCAGGGTCATACACAATCGGGATTGGCACTCCCCAATATCGCTGACGACCAACAGACCAATCACGCAACCGATACGTATTAGTCATCTTCCCCCCAACTTTTTTTGTAATTGCAATCTTTGCTTCTTCAGAGGTCATTCCATCAAATTCTCCAGATTCACACAGTGTTCCATTGCCTGTGTATACTGTTTCCTTAAATAACATTTCACAGTCATACACATCACGTTCACCGGTGAGTAATGAAAGCATCTCTTCTTTGGTTGCCCAGATTAGTTCGTGCTTTGCCTTTTCTTCATCAGAGATTTCTATAGGAGTATCATCAAGTATCTCTAGTAGTGCAATTCGACTAATGAGTGAACGGTTTACATCCTTACCTGGATGATAAAAGTGTGACTCAACTTCCCCGCCAACGTATCGCACAAATTTCGTTTTGTATCCAGTTTCTTCCAAGGTCTCCCGGACCGCAGCCTCAGCGTAGTCTTCGCCTTCTTCTAGTCCCCCGAAAGTAAGCGTGTGTTTTTTGAATTCCTCAATATTAATAATAAGGTACTTGTCTGTTTTTGGGTCGTATATAAAGGCTCCAGCCGCAATTCTAGGAATTGGGTTTGGTAATGGTACTCCAAACACCTTCCGTACTACTTGTCTTATTTCAACATTAAACTTCATGGCAAACGCAAAATCCCGCTCATCATGAGCTGGCACTGCCATAATCGCTCCGGTTCCATACCCTACTAGGACATAGTCAGCGATAAACACAGGAATCTCCTCTCCATTAGCTGGATTGGTTGCAGTAATACCTTCTAACTTAACGCCAGTCTTCTCTTTCGTGTCGTTAGTTCGATCGATATCCGTCTTCTTCTTTGTACTATCAATATACGCAGACACCTCGTCCCAATTAGTAATAGATTCCTTATTTTGTTGAACAAGCTCATGCTCAGGAGCCAGCACCATATACGTAACTCCAAAGATAGTATCAGGGCGAGTAGTAAATACATCAATACCACTCGAACCTAGGACATCCGATGTCCTAGGTGTAGATGTGTTTAGTTTGAAGGTAATTTCTGCACCTTGGGAACGACCAATCCACTGGCGCTGGGCTTCCTTGATATTTTCTGGCCAGCTGACTGTCTCTAGGTCGTCAATGAGTCGGTCTGCATAATCAGTGATACGGAGCATCCACTGGGGCATCTCCTTCTTCTCAATCTCGGTACCACAGCGTTCACAGGTGTCATCAGAAAGTACCTGTTCGTTAGCAATGACCGTATGACAACTATCGCACCAGTTCACCTTCCCTGTACCTCTATACGCAATGTCTTTCTTGAAGAACTCCGTAAACATCCATTGTGTCCATTTGTAGTAGTTTTGATCAGTGGTTGCAGCAGTTTTGTCCCACGAAAACGAAGCTCCCATACTAGCAAGCTGTTCTTTCATATAGGCAATATTACCCTCAGTCCATTCTTTAGGGTTGATATCACGTTTAATAGCTGCATTTTCTGCCGGGAGACCAAAGGCATCAAAACCCATTGGATAGAGCATTTGCTTGCCTGTCATTCGTCCATGCCGTATGTAGATGTCGGGTACTGCAAAAGCATGCCAGTGGCCGATGTGCAGGTCACCTGATGGGTACGGAAGTTCTACAAGAACGTACTCTTTTTCTTTAGAGTCATCTCGCTCACCTACATCATAGATACCGCTTTCTTTCCATTTCTCTTGCCATTTCTTTTCGATCACCTGATTATCAAACTTTTTATGCATACGTACCAATGATCGTTACGTGGTTAAATGTAGACTCTATTATGCCTCCATTTTTATATTAGTCAAAGAAAAGCTCGACACCATATAGCGTCGAGTTTTTCTTGTTTAGAATCCACCCAGCTGAGTTTAGTTCAAGGCGCTAGTGAAAAGTGGATTGAGCCATATCTTGCATATGGTGACTGACACTTTTCATGCAGCAACGCAGAAATGAGCAAACTGGGTGGATTCTAATTGTCTGTTTGGAAGTCTTTGGTGGAGCCACACAAGATAACGTCGTCATTGTCATCATCTTCGAACTCTACACAAGCTGAAAAGTAGATGTCGGTGTTATTATCCAAACCATGTACGTTTGCATAGAAGTTCAAATCTCCATCTACATTACTGCGTACTCTGATTTTCTGCAGGTCATCTCCATCTTCGTCGATATCTAAGTAGGTGTCGAAGTCCGAAGCGATGTCATCAATCTGATCTTCATCTTCACCGTACACAAAGAAGACAATACCGTTATCGAAGTCGTTCATATCTACTGAACCATTCATACGTGCTGAGTCATCTGTAACTGATGAGTAGCCTTCTGTATTGATATCAGGCTCATCATCATTATTGCTGCCTCCATTACCAGTAGTGAATCGTTCTATAGAACTACAGGTAAGTACATCATCATTGTCATCGTCTTCATACTCGACACAGATGCTGTAGTAGATACGAGTATCGTCGTCTAGGCTTGAAACCGTTCTTGCATAGTCATCCTTTCTGTCAAGGTCACTGTCAACCAATACTTTTTGTAGTTCGTCCCTATCTTCATCAACATCACGATATTGATCATAGTCGTCTTCTACATCTTCCACCTGATCTTCATCTTCACCATACACAAAGAAGACAATTCCATTTCGGAAGTCGTTCATGTCTACTGAACCATTAAGTTCTGCTGAATTGTTTCGAATATTGTCTGCATCATCAACATCTACATTTGGCTCATTATCATTGTTGGTACTTCGGTTGTTATCATCTGTATTGAAGCTTAAGATACTTCCAAAGTCTCGTCGTCCGTCTTCATCTTCTGCAACTGCTCGGAAGTAGTAGCGGGTATCATCATCTAAGTTAGTAATTCCGTGCTCAAATGATTCATCATCGTCGTCTTCATCAAGTACAAAATGTGTTGTGTTGTACTGTAGGTTTGATGATGATTCCCCGTACTGGAAGTAGACTGTTGCTTCGTCTTCATTATTAAAGTCTACCTCTCCCCGAAGGGTGGCGTCTTCCTCGTCAACATCAGTCACACTACGGGTAATGACGTCTACCGCACTATTGCCAGATTCTCTAGTGTTTGAGAAGTTGGTTTGTGTCTGCAAGTCACGTAATTGTTCAAGCATCGCCAGAAGTTGCAAAATCTGCGCTTCAAGACCAGCAAGCTGATTGTGCTGATAGGTTGTATTATTGCTCAGCTGATAGGTAGATGTATTGTACAACCGTACACACACTCCATTAGAGTTCGTATATCCTTGGTAGTCACAGGCTGCTTTTGCCTGAGACGGTAGTGCTGTACTGCCAGCCAGCATAAGTATGGTCGCAAAGATTGCTGGGGCGATTATTTTTTCATATAAGCCCAGTATACGCTTGTTGCACTAAAAAAGTAACTAGTTGCTTCAACTGAAATATATGCGAAAATAGATACATATGAAACCAGATGATTTGAAAAAAGCACCAAAACTGTTTGCGGAAAATATTAAAGTCGGATTTACCCCTGAGCACTTTGTGCTGGGCATAAGTTCAGGTTCACAGGCCCAGATATATGCCTTATCGCCAGCCCATACAAAGCGATTGAAGCAATACCTTGAACACGAAATCAAGAGCTTTGAAAAAGCCCACGGTGAAATAACGGCTGAATGGAATCCAAATGTAGTCAGTCCAGTCCAGAGAGCAAATCCTCCAACTGAACAGTCATAAAAAGAAATAAAAAGAACCGCTACGGCGGTTCTTTTTATTCTTCGAGAAAGCCTGGTCCACACGTGAGTGTCCCCAGTATATCCTGACAAGTACCGTCATGATTTTTCTGGTTAATAGTGAAGCTACACGAGGCACCAACTTCAGCATCTATACAGTTACTAAGTGCACCTTCAGGCATTTGGTTTGTAGGCGGAATCATTTCTAGTTGAGCAGTAGCAGGATCAGTGTTGTTGAATGTTTGCGTATCATACATATCGTATACATACAGACATACTATTGCTATGGCTGTAAGGACTAGTAGTATATTTCTTTTACTTTTCATGTGCTTAGTATATCAAAGTATAAGCAGACAAAACTGAGTTTTGCCTGCTTATAGCTAGGGTGCTTAAATCATGAACTCAATAACATCTCCATCCTTCACAATATATTCTTTTCCTTCAGTCCGCACCTTCCCGGCTTCTTTTGCCACGTTGCGAGAACCAGCTGCTACTAGGTCTTCAAAAGCGACAACTTGAGCTCGAATGTATTTATCTTTAAAATCAGTATGGATGGCTGCTCCAGCCTCCGGGCCCGTTGCACCAATGGGGACTGTCCAGGCTCGGGTTTCTTTTTCTCCAGTAGTGAAGTAACTCATGAGTCCTAATCGGTTGTAGCAAGCACGAATCAAAGAATCAACCCCACTACCAATTGTTCCATACTCGCGACGAAATTCATCTTTTTCATCAGTATCGAGGTCTTTAAGCTCATGCTCCACTCCAGCATCGACCACTACGTATTCTGAGCCACTTTCCTCAAAGAAGGCAACTAGCTTAAGCCATCGATCGTCATTTTGTTCGTCTAGGTTGAGCCCACCATTTTTCTTGTTGCATATGTAGAGAAACGGTTTCATTGTAAGTAGATGCCAGTGGTGAGCTATTTTCTTTTGAGTGTCTGTCATCTCAAAAGAATTTGCCAGGTTTCCAGCCTCTAGGTGCGGCAACATGGCTTCAAGGAGTTCAAGTTCAGCTAGGTCTTCTTTGGCACCCTTTTTTGCATCACGCTGTACATTCATCTGTCGCTTCGAGACAGTCTCAGCGTCTGCCATGATAAGTTCTAGGTTTATAACCTCAATGTCACTAAGTGGGTCTACCAGTCCTGATACATGATGCACATCTCCATCTTCAAAGATTCGTACTACCTCAGCAATCATGTCAGTCTCACGGATATTGGAAAGGAACTTGTTTCCCAAACCTTCACCAGCAGCAGCTCCTTTTACCAGACCGGCAATATCTACAAATTCAACAATCGCGGGCAAGATTTCATCTGAACCAGAGATGTCGGAGAGTGTCTGCAGTCGATTGTCAGGCACGGCAACCACACCGACTGATGGGTCAATGGTACAAAATGGGTAATTTTCAGCTGGTACTGAATTTCTGGTAAGCGCATTAAAAAGGGTTGATTTCCCAACATTTGGAAGTCCGACGATTCCTACAGATAAAGACATAATAATAATTAAATACGAATACTGGTTATGCGAGCTAGCTTACCAGATTTTTAGACAAAACAAAACCATTGTGTAGTCTAAAACAATGGCTTTGCAACGCAGTTTGTCCTATGTAGCTAGATAGCTTTACTGCCTAACTTTTCCAAATCCTTGAACCACTTATCTTTACAGTCATCATTTACTTTATTGCAGGGTCCAAAGGCAGATACGGCTGCTTTAATTCCTGCAAAACCTAAGATGCCGTGCTGAATCTCATTGGTAAAGTCACCATAGAGCCACCAAGTTTTAAACGGACTGGTTGTGCCTGCTATTACAATAACTCGGGCTGTTTTACCAGTGAGGTGTTTGTCCAGCTGCTTGGTTACTTTATTGAAATTAAAGGCAAAACCTGGAAGCCAGATACGATCGAAAAGCCCTTTGAGCAAGGCTGGCATGGTGCACCACCAATTTGGATACACAATTACAATATGGTCAGCCCACGTGATATTTTCTTGGATAGTTATAAGGTCTGGTTCAAGCTCCTGAATCTCTTTGTATCCCTTATGAAGAATTGGGTCAAAATTGAGCTCACCTAAGTTTATCCGTCGTACTTCGTGCCCACCGTCTTCTGCTCCTGCTTGGTAATGATCTGCCATCGCTCCAGAATACGTGTTGGAGTCTGGGTGACCAAGGAGAACAAATATTTTCTTTGACATATTGCTAAAGTATACAACAAGCTCCATGGCAAATGCACGGAGCTGCTGTTGATACTACTTTTTAATTAGTTCCGAATCGAACCTTACAGGTTCCTGTACACCTTTAGGATATTTCTACTCGCAGGCTCGCAAAATATCTCTAAAGATCCTCGATTCGTACTTAAGTACGAATCGAGCCATTTGGGTTGAACTGTCCTTGTGTTCCCATCTGTTGCTTTACTAACTTCTCTTTCATCTCAGGGCTCATGATTGCCATGATTTCTTTTTGGTATTTTGGCAAGACTTTCATTGCAGCGTTCATTTGGTTTTCTCCATTAGTTTTCATTTCAGCCTTGAGTTCTTTAGCAATTTTTTCAAACAGCTTCGGGTCCTTTTCTACCATAGTCATAATCATCTCTCTTTGGTCTTCCGGCACTCCCTTCAGTTGCTTCTCAAGCAGTTTTCTCACTGCGAAATTTTTTACTTTTGCAAACATATAGCTATAGTATATCAGACTATATACCTACCTGCATAGTCTGCTGGTGTAGGGTATTTCAAATCGGCCTACTGAGGTCACTGTCCTATGCAAAAGTAACGTTGCTCTGTATACATAAAAAGTGCAATACCCTTACTTTGCTTTCTTTTGCTTCTTCAGTAGCACCATGGTTACACGTACCATAGAGACAGCCAACAGTATTACTGCTGTATACGCAACCAAAAACTCAATGAGTGTAAATCCAGTCAGTCCCATAGAGCTCAGTGCCATAAGAATCCCTAGTGTGTACCAACTGGAAGCCTGTAGTGCAGGTCCGAAGGTGCTTGGCATGATTCGCATCGTCATCAATGTTGCGTTTATGTAAAGGATAGCGAGCACAAGCCAGAATCCAATTACAAGTGGTGACAAAAATGCAGTACTGCTCAATGCATATTGCATAGCTGACAGAATTCCTGTAGTAATGAGAATCAGCACCATTGCCACTCTCATCACAATATATACCACACCCATCATGCTTCGTTCACTTTCATCAATTTTTCCATCTGCAATAGCAACAAAAAAGTTGATAATTGCCAGTGTTGATGACCCTACTCCAAGTGATACTCCAATTGACTGTAAGATTACAGCCCCAATAATTAATATTTCCATATACCTAATGGTACCAAAAAAAGCCCCCTAATGGACTTTTCAGTGTGCATAGGCTAGATTAAAATTGTTGCGTGGTTATTGCTGATTTCAAGTGTTCCTGAATTGATGTGATGGGGTTCTAACGTCCCATCAGCCTTGCTAATGGTTACTATTCCCTTTCTTAGGGGTGAAATGAGTGATGAGTGGTGTGCAAGGATTTGCATATCACCTTCCACACCAGGTACTGATACACCTATAACCTCTCCATCAAACACAGACCCGTCTACACGTGAGATGGTGAGTTCTAATAGTTTTTGTTCTGCCATATGTTAATAGTTTACGTTATGGTAATTATTTACCTTGTTTGTCTATGTAACTTCATCAATGCTTCCCTTCATGTAAAAGTCCTGCTCCCCTTTCTCATCATGCTTTCCGTCAAGAATTTCTCCAAATGCTCGTACTGTTTCTGCCAGAGGAACGTACTTCCCTTTTGCTCCAGTAAAGATTTCGGCTACTGAGAATGGTTGTGAGAGAAATTTCTGAATTTTTCGGGCTCGGTAGACTGCTTGCTTATCGTCTTCAGAAAGTTCTTCAATCCCAAGAATGGCAATAATGTCTTGGAGGTCTTTGTATCGCTGGAGGATAAGTTTTACCCCTTGTGCCACTCGGTAGTGCTCTTCACCCACAATGGTTGGGTCAAGTGCAGTTGAATTACTTTCCAGTGGATCAATCGCTGGGTAAATACCCAGTGACGCCAACTGTCGCGAAAGTACTACCGTAGAGTCCAAGTGGGAGAAAGTAGTTGCTGGAGCGGGGTCAGTCAAATCGTCAGCCGGTACATATACCGCCTGCACAGACGTAATAGAACCTTTCTTCGTAGAAGTAATACGTTCCTGCATCTTCCCCATCTCTTCAGCCAGTGTCGGCTGGTACCCTACCGCTGAAGATACTCGTCCCAGCAGTGATGATACCTCCTGTCCAGCTTGGGTAAAGCGAAACACATTGTCCATAAAGAACAGTACGTCCTTCCCTCCTTCAGAATCACGGAGTGATTCTGCCATAGTAAGTCCCGTCAGTCCCACTCGAGCTCGAGCACCAGGTACTTCGTTCATTTGTCCAAACACCAGAGCAGTTTTTGCGAGTACTCCAGAGTCCTTCATTTCGTGATAGAGGTCGTTTCCTTCACGAACCCGTTCTCCTACTCCAGCAAATACAGAGTAGCCACCGTGCTCAGAGGCTACGTTGTGAATGAGTTCTTGAATAAGAACAGTCTTCCCTACTCCAGCTCCTCCAAAGAGTCCTACCTTGCCTCCCTTAATGAAGGGTGCAAGTAAGTCCACTGACTTAATACCTGTTTCAAACACTTCTGTAGAAGTAGCTTGCTCCACAAATGCAGGAGCTTCTTGGTGAATACCTCGTGTAGTTACCTTCTCAAGCGACACCCCTGAGTCAAGAGTCTCTCCGAGCACATTAAAGAGCCTTCCGAGTGTCTCTTCTCCTACGGGGACAGAGATAGCATCTCCCGAGTCAACTACTTCCATGCCACGTTCAAGACCTTGTGTGTCTTGCATCGCAATAGTACGAACTCGATCAAGCCCTACGTGCTGGGCAACTTCTAGGGTGAGAATGTCCCCATCAGTCCGCTTCACTGTCAAAGCGTTCAAGATAGAAGGCACTCCTCCTGGGAAATGTACATCTACAATCGGGCCGATAATCTGGGTAATTATTCCTGTTTTTAGTTTTGTGCTCATAATAATTGTAGTAATAATCTTGACTCTTTAATAATGCTATCTATTTTTATGAATGTTTACTCTGAGTGCAGTTCAAGGTGTGTGAAGAAAATTTTGAGAAATGTACGTTGTGGTACATTGACCGAAATTTTCTGAAACACAACGCAGAAATGTGCCAGAGAATACTTTCATTTATTTCATGGCTTCGATACCGCCTGATATCTCCGACACCTCAGCAGTAATGGCTGCTTGTCGCTGTTTGTTATAAACTAGTGTCAAAGCCTTTACCACTTCTTTACTCTTATCAGTAGCATTTTTCATGGCCACCATACGTGCTGAGTGTTCTGATGCCTTATTTTCTAATAGTGCATGGTACAACATAATCTGAACCAGCTGCGGAATGAGTGTATTAAGCACTTCTTCAGCTGATGGTTCAACTGTGTAGATGATTTTACCGTCTTGTTCTGACGTGTTGTCGCTAAATACACCAGTCTTAGGACGAATTCCTTTCATAATGTAGTGGATTTCCGCAGGGTCAAGTGGGAGAATTTTTCGTTTTGTTGGTTCCTGTTCAAACGTTGAGAGGAAGTTTTGATAGATTATCTCGACACTACTATACGTTTCTGCAATAAAGCTTGTCATGATTGTCTCAGTGATGGTGCGTATGTCAGCCAGAGCTACTTCGTCTGAAACGTTGGTGTATTCACCAACCACCTCTTTTCCTTCACGCTTGGCAAACTCAAGGGCTTTTTTTCCAATAGCTACAACATCTACCTCAGGATTTTCTACAAAAGCCTGGTTTGCTCGCTTGAGCACAGAGCTATTTACTGCTCCAGCAAGTCCTTTGTCACTGGTTACAATAACCAATAATTGTCGCCCTGGCTCGCGCACTTGTCCAAGCGGGTGAGAAATACCGTCTTGGGACTCTGACAGATGTTGCAGAATACGCATAGCTGCATGCACATACGGTCGACCCGCAAACGCTCGTTGCTGACTCTTACGCATCTTCACCGCAGACACAGACTCCATTGCCTTGGTAACTTTACCGGTCTTTTGGGTTGAAACTATTTTGTTTTTAACTTGTTTGAGTGCCATATGAATTAATTACGTAATTAATTACGGTATTACTCTACTACTTCATAGTTAGCTCCATGGGCGTCTTTGTAGTCCACGATAGCCTTGTCCAGGCCTTCTACTACTTCAGGAGTCAGCTCTCGTCCAGTTTCAATCGTATCAAGAATCTCCTTTCGGTCTCGTGCTACAAACTCAAGAAAGGCTGCTTCGATTTTCTGCGTATTTTCCACTGGTGCCCCTTCAAAGATGCCTGCGTTTGCAGCATAAATAGAAACTGCTTGTCGGTAGAATGGGACTGGTTCGTTTTGTTTTTGCTTTAGAAGCTCAACGTACTTGCGTCCTGAATCAATCCTGACTTTTGTATCATCATCAAGGTCAGATGCAAACTGCATGAAGGCTTCTAGCTCACGAAACTGTGCGAGCTCAAGACGAATCTTCCCAGACACCTTCTTCATGGCCTTAGTCTGGGCAGAAGAACCTACCCGGGATACAGAGATACCTACATCCAGCGCTGGTCGAATCCCCTTGTTAAACAAGTCTCCGTCAAGGAAGATTTGACCATCAGTAATTGAAATCACGTTTGTCGGAATATACGCAGAAACGTCACCTTCTTGTGTTTCGATGATTGGCAGTGCAGTAATAGACCCTCCGCCAAGCTCTTTTGAGAGCTTGGCTGAACGCTCTAGCAGTCGCGAGTGTAGGTAGAAAATGTCTCCAGGGTACGCTTCTCGCCCAGGAGGACGTCGTAGCAGTAGTGACATCTGTCGATAGGCATTAGCATGCTTAGAAAGGTCATCGAGCACAATGAGCACATCCCGTCCCTGCTCCATGAAGTATTCTCCAACGGCCATTCCTGCAAACGGTGCTAAGAACAGTAGTGGCGAAGCTTCAGACGCTGAGGTTGCGATGATGGTGGTGTACTCCATAGCCCCAGCTTCCTCAAGCTTTGCCATAATGGTTGCTGTCTTTGATCGTTTCTGCCCGATAGCTACATATATACAAATAGGTCGCTTGTCTGCTGGTTCATACTTCTGGTTAATAATGGTATCAATAGCAATAGTCGTCTTCCCTGTCTGTCGGTCACCAATGATCAGTTCACGCTGCCCTCGTCCTACTGGAATCATGGAGTCAATTGCTTTAATACCTGTGTGAATTGGTTCGTTTACTGCAGATCGGTCCATTACACCGTACGCAACACGCTCAATTGGCATGTCACGGTCTGTTTCAATTGACCCTTTACCATCAATCATTTCCCCCAGTGGGTTAATCACCCGTCCTACAATCTTTTCCCCTACAGGAATCGAGAGGAGTTTGTTGGTTCGTCGTACTTGCATGCCTTCGCGTACACGTGTGGTTTCACCCAGTACTACCACTTTCACCACATCCTCTTCGAGGTTAAGTACCAGACCATACAACGCATCATCATTTGAAAGTGTTTCTTCCAAAGATTTTCCATCACCATCGTCAAAGACAATCATTTCCATCATCTGCGCCTTTAAAAGGCCGTCGATTTCAGCGATTCCATCTCCTACAGAAGTAACTACACCAACCTCCTCAGGTTGTGTTTGTATGTCGAGACTCTCAATCTCTTTCTTGATTTTGTCGATTATTGCTGTACTCATACTGTGTTGTGAATAATGTTAATAATATGGTCGATATGAACTACATAATAGTAAAGAGTCCCACCCTCTACTTTCTTGTGGCTGCTCGGTAGAGGTTTAATAATGATGTTTTATAACTGCAATCCACGACAGTGTTATCACTTTTTACAATCACGCCACCAACGATAGTTGGGTCAATTTTTGTTGAAAAATCAGCACCAGCTTCAATACTTGTGAGAATCTGCTTGATAGTATCGGTATGCTTCTGTACGTCAGTATCAGTAGCTACTACAACAATTGACCCTGAAGCACCCTTCTTAGTCTCGAAAATACGCAACACACCACGTAATACAGGGGCATACAAACGCATGTGTCCTTTTGTGTGCATTGTATTTGTAAGACCAGTAAAGACTGTTTGTGCTTCAGTGCCTGACTGGAGCATCTCTATCGTAGCTTGGATGTAATGATTTTTCATAGTGAATGTTGTTCTTCTCTCAACCTAGGACGTTCAATGTCCTAGGTTGAGAGAGATACTCTTTGGGGATAGTTAGTTCCTGAGTACTTTTTCAGCTGCCAGTACTGCTAGTTTAGCAATTTCAGCTTCGCTGTCCTTTCGAGCTTGTTCTTTGAGTTCCGCACTTTTAGCTTCAGCATTTCTGATTATACCCTCAGCTTTTGTTTGTGCTGCAGCTGTAATAACTATCGCCTGTTCATCTGCGTATGTTTTTGCGTTAGCTCCAACTGATTCTGCGTCTTTATGTGCAGCCGATAGAATTCCTTTCTTCTCCTCATTTGCGGCGGCTTTCGCTCGGGCTGCATCTTCAGCATCTTTCATACCTTGTGCAATTTTTTCCTCTCGCTGCGCAAGCATGTTGAGGATTGGTGTGTACAGAAAGTACGTCAAAAGTCCTGCTAATATACCGAAGTTAATGAGCTGGATGATGATGAGCTTGGCATCGATACCAAATGCTTGTAGTAATTGTTCCATAATAATTTTCTAATATTAGGACTTGCTAGAGTGCCCGAGATGCGAACTATGTGAAGAAAATTTCATAAGGCGTACTTTTGGTACGGCGCATGTGATTTCCTGAAGCATAGTGAAGCAGATTGGGTGCTATCGCGAGTACTAAGCGAACTTGATTACGAATGCCACTACTAGTGCAAATATCGCAAGCGCTTCAACAAACGCAATACCAATAAACATTGTAGCTTGGATTTGTCCTGCTGCTTCAGGGTTTCGTCCAATTGCTTCTAGTGCTTTTGATACAAGCATACCGATTCCAATTCCCGGACCAAGTACACCGATACCTGCTGCTATTGCCATGGCAATAGCTTTCACACCCTCTGCGTCAACGTTTGCAATTTGCACTGCAACTTCAATTTGTTGTTCTGGTGACATAATAGTTTGTTAGTCTCTAATAATTAACAAGTACGAACCAATCTCAAAAAGATGAGTTCGTGATTGCTAAGTATATTAATGCGGTTCTTCTGTAGCTAGTTTAATAAAGAATAATGTCAGGATTGCAAAAATAAATGCCTGAATAAACCCAACAAAGAATTCATACGCAATGAGCGGTACTGGGAGCACATATGGAGTTGCCAGAAACATAACCACCAAGAGTAACGTTTTCCCAGCAAAGATATTCCCGAAAAGTCGAAATGAGAACGACACAAGTCGCGCCAGCTCAGAGAGAAGTTCAATCAGACCAATGATGAAGTTAAGTACTCGTTGCCCGATACTTTTCCCTTTAAAGTTAATGAACTTCCCGCCATACTTCCAGAAGCCAATTGCGAGTACCCCCGCAACTTCAATAGTGAAGAATGCGACCAGTGCAAAAGCAATAGTAATATTTAAGTCAGTTGCAGGTGGATATAAAAATGGAATGAAGTGTGACTCAGCACCATGACCAGTATAATACCCAATAGAAGTAACTCCTGGGAATAGTCCAATCCAGTTCATAGCCAGGATAAATACAAAAATAGTCATAATGACTGGGAAATACGTCTTTGCAAGACTCTTGCTTTCAAGCACTCCCTCAATGTAGTCATATGCCCCTCCAACAATAACCTCAAAGATGCTCTGGAGCTTTGAAGGAATGAGTGTAGGGTTTTTTCCTGCAAAATATGCTACTGCAAAGAGCACTATCATAGTCAGCCACACTGTGAGGAGTGTTGCTGTTATGGGCACACCAGCTACATGTCCCACAATATATGGATTGAGTTTTACTGAAATACCTTCAGCTGCCTGTACTGTTTGTATAAGGGTAAACATAGGTGTATGCAACTATACTGTCTGCTACATCTGGGAAATGCCTGCATTGACGGACAATTGAGAGTGTTCTTAGTCTCATGTGCCTAAAGTTCTGGTTGTCTACATTACTATTTTCCAACAGATCTGCTCCAGTCTCATGTTATTTGAATATTAGCATGGAATGTGAAAAACAACACGGACAAAGGAGATAGATGATTTTGGTAACATTATTGGTTTGGGTAATGTATTATTCTCATATGAAATATAAACACTTGTTTTTTGACCTAGATAAAACCGTCGCACCATCAAGACAACCCATTCTCCCTGAAATGTACACACTGCTCTCAGAAACAGCCCAAAACATCGTGATTGTGTCAGGACAACTATCAGAAAAGATTGCGTGGCAAAGTAATAATTTACCTGCTGTGTATCTTGGTCAAAATGGAAACCATGGACTAGACCTTGATGGCACTGAACTCTGGGATATAAAACTTACTGGCATTGAGCGCACAGAAATTCTTGCTCACATAGAAAAAATAAGTCAGGCATTACCTGAGGTACCAAACCCAGAATGGAACCCAACTGAAGACCGGGGATGCCAAATAACTTTTAGCCCAATTGGAAACACAGCACCTGTTGCACTTAAAATGGCGTATGACCCAGATAGAGCTAAGCGTGAAGCTCTTATGAAAGAAATTCCATTCGAGTCTGAAAACTTAGTTGTAAAAATTGGCGGGTCTACAAGCCTTGATTATATTCATAAAGATCGGCACAAGGGTACTAATGTCCAAAAATTTATTGATTTAAAGGGCTGGGAAAATAGCGACTGTGTATATTACGGTGATGGTTTATTCCCCGGAGGTAATGATGAAGCCGTTATCGGAGTCATTGATACTGTCGCAGTAGAAGACCATCTAGATTGTTATCGTAAATTAGTTGAGTTATTTAACACAAAATAGTCTCCATCTCTAGCTATAAAAGTCTAAGGCGTCCCATTGTTGGGACGCCTTTTCTTTGTGCATGCTGACTTAATCAATAACCTGTAACTCCTGCACAGCAGAAGTAATGAACTTTGGGTTCTTCATGATTCGTAGCATGATACGTGCCAGGCGTGCAAGTGTCGGGAACTCAAGTGCCAACTCATAGCCGGGAATTTCATCAGGTTTCATGAAGTCTCTATTGGACATTTTAAACCCTCTGGTCTGGATGATATATACCCAGGCTTGCATCTCATCCAAGGCCTTCGTAAAACGAGCTTCAGGTGTCAGCTTTGCATGATACTCAGCACTGCGGGCAACTAAGACCTTTCCAACATCAGACCTCCCTATGTGTTCGTGTGTGATAGCACGTGCCCGCAGCTCTTTTTCCTTGTACGCAGTAGTCTTTTTTCGAGAATCTCCAGCGAGATACTCATCAACATCGTGTGTAAAAATCATATCTACTAATACAGACAGATTAAGACCAGAAGTTATTAAGTCATCTTCCAATTTTGCCTTAGTAATAACGCAATTAGCCATAAAGACCATCACAGCAGAATGTTGGGTGTTATCTTCTCGCATGCGACCCACTTGATGGGCTGACCTAAAGAGCTGCTGTCTGCCCTTTCTCCATCGGAGCGTTCTGCCAGAGTCTGTTGCCTGGATAAGCAGGCGTATTAGAGCAAAGTCTTGGCACAGATGTGTATTTCCCATGACGACACCTCCTTCTATGGTCACAATACCAGTTTTTAGAAAAAAGTGTAGTACATTGCAGGAAATTCTAATCTACTGTACCTTTTAGCTATGCAACCAGAAGAACTTAGCTTCTCATTCCCTATCGCCATCTATCAGGCTATGCCTATTGAGCATATTACTGGTCGAGACGGTACTGCCTTTACAATATATGCAGGATTAACCGAAGACCATGCTGGGCAACTAAAAGCACTCTCCTTAGACACGACAGACGAAGCACTCCAAAACAACACATCTGACCGAAAACGCTTTGGCGTAGGCTCGTATGAAGAATGGTACGCAGACAGTCGTACCCCGTTTAGCGTCGTTGATGACGCAACTAACAAACTGGCTGCACTGATATGGTTTGGACCAAAGGCTATAGGTACAAAATCAATAAGTCATCTGTCTGCTGATGAACAAAATAAAGTGGCGCACGCTGAAACTGGAAATGGACACACTATCGCCTACCGTTCATATCCGCCCTACCGTGGTGCAGGAATCATGAAAAAAGCGGTTGAAGAAGCTACAGCAGCCTATCAGGCGGTCTTTCCTGAAGCAATACTCTGGGCTATTATTGAAGAGAAGAACGAAGCGAGTATAGGCTTTTCCAGTGCGCTTGGGTATGAGGTGCAGGGCGAGAGTGAGGATGGGTTTGTAGTGATGGTGAAGGGGTAGAAATAAGAAATATTTAGTTACGTACATCCAACGATTCTGAACACTTTTTAATTGTTGACTCTGTGCAGTTTAATGGACTCACTCCTTTAACAGATTGACCTCCATGATAAACAGTTTCACTGTTTTTAAGATATACATAGTATGGATACTTAACATCTTGAACAACTTCAAAGGCAAACGGGGACAGACCGTCAATTGCTAAACTTTGGAAATACACGCGATTTTTGTCTTTTGCATAACCATTTTGAATTACTTGAAAAGTCTCGTAGTCAACTTCATCATCTAGTTTACTATCACTGAACCAAATAGATTTCTTATCTTGACCATATCCACCAGTGAGATATTTAAACGTCAGAGAATCTGCCTCTGTGAGCACGTTACCGCAGCCTGTATATACAGAGAATTGATCCTTTGCGTAACTCCCAGTATATGGCACATCAAGCAGTGTATTGTAAATCTTAAGAGATTCAGTGGTATAAATTCCAAGATACTTAAAAGTACTGACATCGACATCCTCCAATCTGTCCGTGTCTTTGTAGACGAAATCTTTATCTATAGAATAACCTGAAATAAATTTTTGACCGTAACAAGGTCCAATATAGCGAAAGCTTTCCAAATCTCCATACTGGAAACTAGAGTATCCACCAAGGCTATTGTTATCAGCATAGAAGTTATAGAGATAGATATTATTTGAATCCTTTATAATTTTTTTGGTGTAGACAAATGATGACAATTCTAAAGTTTTAAGACCATATAAATCTTCAAAATAAACGTTTTCCTTATCTTTTGCGTAACTATAATTAACATAAGAAAAAGCGCTTATATCTTTTTCAATAAATTCCCCTGATGATGTATACCCACTACCAACCTCAGTTACTGTGTCTACTTGCAACTCATAGACTTGATTATTACTTCCCATAAGAACAAAGGTGTCAGCGTCAGCCTTCACGATTTTTTCGTACTTATAGTAGATGTTATTTTTATCTCTTGAAAAATTCCCTGTAAGCTCTCTAAAAGACGGTGAGTGAGTAATTTTTCTTATCCTAATTTCTTCTTCTACTAATTCCTTCTCCCGTTGAAACTGAGGTTTGTAATAATTTTCTAAATCTTGTTCTGATATTATGTCAGTATTTTTTTTAATTATTTCAACGGGGATTCCCATAGCAAGCATGTCTCCCCAAAAGAATATCAGTGTTGAAATTAGGATTGAAATACATACAATTGAACAAGCCATAAAAGCTTCTTTGTGGTCATTCTTTAATTTAAGTAAGTTGGAAAAAATATACTTAATTTTAACATAAAATCTTTCTAGGTTTTCTAAAAAAAGCTCCTTCATTCAACAGGACACTCGAACTCTGCCTGAGATGCAAGTACGTCGACTTGGACGTCATCCGTAGGTATATTGGATTTATTTTATGTGGGACACTTTGTGTGTCCTGCTTGATGGACTCGACAGGACTTGTCCTGACGGTAGCTAAGTATATTCTTTCACTACGTTCAGAATCTACTAAGCTCCGCGGGACACGGCTCCCAGTTCGCAGGCTCACAATGGTCCGCCGTTCAAGTCCTGATGATGTCTCGTGGTGAGTCGACAGGACTTTTTCATTACATGAACGGTACAGGTTGTCGATATTTCTTGCGAAATATCAGGCAACCTTTTCAAGTCCTGACGTGAAGTACGTGAGTACTTCACTTCGAGTCCACATATAAAAAAGCCGCCCGAAGGCGGCTTTTTTATTCTGTGGACTCGACAGGACTTGAACCTGCTACCTCGTCAGTGCAAGTGACGCGCTCTACCAGGTGAGCTACGAGCCCTTTGGGACTGCACTTAAGTTTTTTCTTCTCAAGTGCGCACTATGATAAGTATTTTTGGTCAATAAGTCAATACACCAGTGTGGCAAGTCACACTGGTGTATTTTTTCAACAGCGACTTCTGTACTACTCAACAATCAATTCTCCGCTTACTGACCATGATACGTTATGCGATTCCGCTTTGAATGCTACCGGTTCTCCATTGACTAACACTGGATAGACAACTTCCTCTACTACAGAATAGATGTACGGTCGACATGATTCTGATTCTGCACTGGGCAGTTCACAGAAGTAGACGTGTGTTTTGTCGTCAGATAAAGCGTAGTTAGAAATTGCTACATGTGCGCCATCTTCAAAGTAACTAGCAGTATCTTCATTGACTGTTGCTGAGAGTAGTGTGCGCTCGTTGTTTGTAATAAGAATGAGTCCTTCTGCATCAATGGCTAAAAATACATTTGACTCTACTGCTTGAGCCTCCTGCCGTGCCTGGATAATCGATGCGGTGTTTTGTGTTGAGGTTTGTACAAATGTAGCTGAGTCATTAAGTTGCATAACACCAAAAGCAATGTATGCAGTAATAAAGCCAATAATATAGGCTGTTACAAGTATTGCAACTCGTTCATTTCTTGTTCCTTCCATGGTAGTAAAAGTATAGCACTTAGGAGCACTGTAGTTACTTTTTATCCACTGTCAGCCCACTGTGAACTTTCTCAATACGATGTAGTAGATCAATGTCATTTTTTGTAAGTCCCTTTGCATCATGCGTAGTAAGCACCATTTTCACTTTCAAATAGGTAAAGGTGATATCTGGGTGATGATTCACTATTTCTGCATTGACTGTTGACCGTGCAATAAAGAGCAAGCCATCTATTTGTTTTTCAAATTCAAACGTCCGACTCAATTTTGTTTCCTTTGCATCGAGCTTCCACTCTGGGTATGCCAGCAGTACTGTAGCAATTTCTTTTGTAGTCAGAGTTTTTATTTTTTTCATACTGTCCCTAATTATGTGGTACCTCCAACTGCTTGTGTAACCAGGTGTGCAATAAGGCCTTTATAGTCTCCTCCTACTGCTTCAATAGACTTAGGAAACAGTGATTCAGACGTCAGCCCTGGTAGGGTGTTTACTTCCAAGAAATAAATACCGTCAGCTGCCACTATGAAGTCAGAGCGTGAGTAGTGTCTAAGGCCGAGTGTCTGGTGTACCACTTGGGCTGCTTTTGCCATGTCTTCTTTTTCCGTTTTTGTAAATCTTCCAGGGCAAATCTCGGTTGTTGTACCGGAGTACTTTACATCAGCTGCAAAAAAGCCAGCACTTTCTGGTGGAATAATTTCAATGACTGGTAAATGGTACAGTTTCTGCTCTCTAAAGTTTTCCAGCACTCCAACAGTCGCTTCTTTCCCAGCAATATACTCCTCAACCAGCAAATCTTCATTGTCAGTTAGTAGCTCCTTGAGAACAGCACCTAGTTCATGCGGGTTGTGTGCAAGCTTGGTTCCAATAGATGAGCCGCCTGAAGTTGGCTTTACCACATAAGAAGGTCCAAATAGTTCGCTGATTGCTAGGGCGGTTTGCATTGTATCTTTGGAATCTTCTCGTGTCACTCGCTTATGTGGTGCAGTTAGTATGTGTGTATCTTTTAAATAGCTTTTGGTCATCTCTTTATTCATTGCAATAGAGGAAGCATAGGGACCACTCCCGGTGTACGGGATAGAAAGTCGCTCTAGTAGTCGTTGTACTGTACCGTCTTCTCCATACGCACCATGGAGCGCCAAAAACACGACATCAATATCAAATAATATATCTTCTGGTTTTCTATGAAATCCCTCTACCAGCCATTGACCAGAACGGGTAATCACTACATCTTTGGTTTTGATACCTAATTCAGCCAGTGCTTTCAAGACACCTGAACCAGTCGACATCGAAATGTCGTACTCAGCACTTGGACCCCCACGCAATACTGCTACTTTTGATACGTTCATACTAGAAATATACTACCACGTGAATGCATAGTACTTTACGTTACTATAATAGAATCACCATAGACACCTTGTAATAAATCTACATCTTTCTCAGAAGAAAGAAGAAGGTCGTTATTTTTCTGGACCATTGCAAGCAGCAATTCCATACCCGCATCATCGGCTACCACCTGAGTATATAACTGCCGAAATGCTTCAAAATCTTTAATGAAACAATGTCCCCCTGCACCTCGCTTTGCATGTTCCTCTCCGGTGAGATGACCTGACTGGTGCAATGGCTGCATATGACTTTCACCAATACGTGGATCGTTACTCATTGCTTCGCGTACAGTTTCCCATGAAGCGTCTGAAGACGTTACTACATCATGGAGCATATTCATAAAGACCACTTTAGTATACAAAAAACAGTTACCGGCATACTTAATCAGCTCAGCTTCTTTAGCAGACATTATTTTATTGTAGGGTGCTTCAGGGAGAATCCTCAGTACTGACTCTGCTTTTTTTGTAAACTCTGCTGATTGTACAGGCATCCCTACCAGGTTGCGCTGTGGCTTTGCAGCATCATGTGCTGCTGTTGCCTCTCGTAAAAATTCTGGACTATGCAAAACAAACAAATCTGGAAACTGCTTTTGCAAAACTTCTGTAGTACCTGGAGATAGGGTGGACTTTATAACTGCAGTTGCTCCTTTTTTCAAGTTTGTTAACGCATCGATAACTGGCTCATAACTAAACCCTTCAGGTGTAGTGGGGGTTGGAACAGCAATAAATACAATATCACAGAGAATAATCTGCTCTTTGTTTTGTACATATGGTTCCTCTAGTGCATAACGCACTACTTCATACAGTCTATCTTCAAAATCATCAGCGTAATGCTTACCAATCCATCCTTGCCCTATAAATCCAATTTTTGTCATATGTATATACTACCAATTTAGTGTATCTGTGGTTACAAAAACATTCGCTTCGCTCGTTGTTGCCTGTGATAGGTTACTGAAAACCTGTGCGATTCAGCATTAGCCAATAGAATAGCATGTTCGTGTTGCACTAGGAGCTTTTTAGCAGCAATAAGACGAACTGGCTTATGATGTTCATCTTTCACTACTGCTACAACCGGAATCAGGACCCCCGCTTTGCGCAACACGTGTTCGGCAGCATTTTTTTGAGCCGTACTACCATCGACGACAATAATCTGTGGATACGGCCACTCTGGGTGCGCCAAGCGCCGTTCAAGCACTTCTTTAAGGGCTGCAGGATCATTACTTCCAGTCACACTCTGTATTTTAAATTTTCGGTACTCACTCTTGTTTGGCTCCCCACCTTCAACCACTGTCATAACACCAACCATATCTGTACCTCCTAAGTGAGAGACATCGTATGCTTCAATGCGAACTGACCGTTCATCTCTATAAATCCGGTTCTCATCTTTTATCAGGGCCACATCCTGAATATGATGGAGGGCATAAATTTTTCGCTTTACACCAGCCGCGTTTTCAAATTCCTCATTTTTTGCAAAGTGCATCATCTCTTTCTCCAGATCTTTAATAATCACTTGCTTCTTCCCCTGAAAGAACAATCGTATATGTCGAATAGTCTGCATGTATTCCTTCTTATTGCCTGCATCAGGGTAGAGACCAATTTGACGATTAAAATCTATCTGGCCACGAGCCATCCCAGTCTTTTCAGCTCCAACGGGGACTTTCGCGTCATAGTATTGAAATAATTTCCGTATAATCTTTAGGGCAGCCTTAAAGAGAGTGGCACTGGTAAAGGGTCCAAAGTGGTACAAAATGTCTGATTCAGTATACTTTTCAGTAAGATCTTTATTTCGAATAACAAGTACTCGAGGAAACTCTTCATTGGTAATAATAAGATGGTTGTAGCTCTTATCATCCTTTGAAATAGTGTTGTACTTTGGTTTGTGGGTTCGTATCAGGTTTGCCTCTAGGATGAGAGCCTCTAACACAGAGTCCGTTACGGTGCACTCAACGGTCTTCGCTTCCTCTACCATTTGCTCAATGAGCTTAGAGCGCTTCACCGCAATATCAGTAGCAAAGTAACTTTTTACCCGATTCTTCAAAGAAGTAGCCTTCCCAATATACAAAATCTCTTTTTTACTCCCCAAGAAAAAATACACCCCAGGTGAGTCAGGTAGTTTTATTTTAGATAGGCTTTCTTTTTGCATGTGAATACTATACCAGAAACAGCAGTGCCACCTCAAACAGAGTTGGCACAGACAGATATATTAGAAACCAATATTATCGTGTTCGGCTCTAGCTGAACAACATTGGAGTACAAAGGATGGAACTTCGCCCTTAGACTGAAACAATTCAACTTGTTTGGATACTGCAGTACAAAAACCAGTCAGAGTTGCACAATCTTCAAAAACGCGTTGAACCAAATGAACATGTGTTGAGCTGGTGATGTGGAACACAACCAGGACAGCTCTTTGTGGTTCCTTAATCATCTTAGCGTGAAGTGTCTCACGTATAGCTGTCATAGGTTTATCTCCATAAAAAACAAAAACACCCTCATAGGTGCTCATATCTAAAAATTAACTATAAAACAATCTACAAAACTTGCAGTCAATTTATCCCCTATTTCCCAACTACAAAACCTTTTTTAAGCAAAGTCCAATATGACGGTCATCGGATGACTGTCATTGGTAAAGATTCATCGTGTATACTTCTTTGAGACATGGATATCTATCATATTGTAAATAGAGGTGTTGGGAAATGTAATATTGTCAATGATGATACTGATCGTTTTCGCTTTGTTCATTCGCTATTTATATTTAATGACAGTAACCCACTAGATAGTAATCATCGAAGAGTTGGATTTACTGTACCTACAGCCAGTAGAAAACCCTTGCTACATATACATGCTTGGTGCTTAATGAATAATCACTATCATCTTTTAGTTTCACCAATAAATGACGACTCAGTTACTATTTCAAAATTTATGAAAAAATTAAACATGGGGTATGCTCGTTATTTTAACGAAAGAAACAACAGATCTGGTTATTTATGGCAAGGTAGATACAAGAAAATTTTAATTGAAAACGATGCACATTTTATTCATATTCCGTACTACATTCATCTTAATCCGTTGGACTATACACATAAGCAGTGGCGGACAGGTAAAATACAAGACTGTACAGCGGCTCAGTCAGTATTGAATGCGTACAGATGGAGTAGCCATAGTGATTATTCAGGAAAAAGAAATTTTCCATCTGTCATTAATCCTGAATTACTAGCAAATACTCATGGACAAGGAGAAGAATACCAAAAGAAAATATTGAACTATTTACGAAACAAAGATCGTACAACTTTAAACCTAGAATAAGATATGACGGTCATCCGATGACCGTCATATCTTATTGTTTGTGGTTTGGTTTAGAGGACTTTTTTCAGGTATCGTCCAGTGTGGGACTTTTCATTTTCAGCGACTTCTTCTGGCGTTCCTTTAGCAACCACCATTCCTCCACCGGCTCCCCCTTCAGGACCAATGTCGATTACGTAGTCTGATGACTTCACAAGGTCGAGATTATGTTCAATCACCATTACGGTATTCCCTTTCTCGACCAATTCTTGCAGGATAAAAATAAGTAGTTTTACATCTTCGTAGTGTAGTCCAATGGTAGGTTCATCAAGGAGATAAATAGTCTTTTGGGTGTGTGGTCGGTAGAGTTCTGAGGCAATTTTTACTCGCTGGGCTTCCCCACCAGACAGAGTGGTAGCGCTTTGTCCAAGCTCCAAGTAACCAAGCCCTACATCTTGTAACGCTTTAAGGCGTTCGTAGATTGCCGGAACACCTTTAAAGAATACAACTGAGTCTTCGACTGTCATGTGTAGCACTTCGTAAATATTCTTTCCTTTGTAGTATACCTCGAGGGTTTCTTTGGTAAATCGCTTACCATCACAGACATCACAGGTTACATACACCGTTGGCAAGAAGTGCATCTCTACGGCAATAGTTCCATTACCTTGGCACGCCTCGCACCGCCCACCTTTTACGTTAAAGCTGAACCGCCCTGGCTTCCATCCTCGAGCACGAGCTTCACCACTGGCTGCAAACATATCTCGAATATGGGTGAAGGCTCCAGTGTAGGTTGCTGGGTTTGAACGCGGTGTACGTCCAATTGGTGACTGATCAATCAGGATAGTTCTTCCCAAATACTCGGTGCCTTCAATACTTTTTACATTGTACGTCTTAGCAGTCCGGTGCTTCATGTCTAAACGTGCCAGAAGATTCTTATGCAGAATCTCATACATGAAGGTTGATTTTCCTGAACCAGACACCCCAGTGACGGTGATAAGTTTTCCAAGCGGAATGTCAAGGTTCATATTTTTGATATTAAACGCTTTTCCTCCCTTGATTTTGATTGACCCCTTTTCACTGGTTCGACGGTCGGGTATTTCAATAACTTTTTCACCACGAAGATAACTCAGCGTTACAGAACCTGAATCGTTCTTCGGAGCTTCAAGTAATTTTGCCATGTAGTCAGCAACGACAACTTCACCACCGTGCACACCAGCACCAGGACCAATCTCAATGAGATAGTCAGCAGACAGGATAGTATCTTCATCGTGCTCTACGATAATGATGGTATTGCCCAAGTCACGAAGTTCACTCAGTGTCTGCACAAGCTTATCGTTATCTCGTTGGTGCAGGCCAATTGTTGGTTCATCGAGTACATATAATGCACCGACCAGTCCCGAACCAAGCTGTGACGCCAGACGAATACGTTGCGCTTCACCACCTGACAGGGTGTTTGCCCGGCGGTCAAGCGTGAGATACTCAATACCTACATTTTGCATAAATTCAAGTCGTTCAATAATCTCCCTTAGTGCAGGCCAGGCGATATCTTGTTGGGTTTTTGTAAGCTTTAGTTCATCCACAAACTTCACTGCTTCACTGACGGTCATAGAAGTAAAGTCCACAATTGTCTTACCTAAATCCTTTCCAGAACCTCCCAGAAAGACTCGTAATGCTTCAGGACGCAGCCGGGCACCATTGCATGCTGTACACACGTCTGAGTTGAACAGACCTACAACACCAAGTCCATTACACTCTGGACAGGCTCCATATGGTGAGTTGAATGAAAATAAGCGAGGCTCTACTTCAGGAAACGAAGAACCATCAATCGGGCAGATAAATTTAGCTGACAATGTACGTGAAGCGCCATCAGGTGATTCAATTTTTACCAATCCGTTAGACTGTGTAAGCGCAAGTTCGACTGCTTCAGACAGACGTTCGTGCGAACCTTTCGGGTCATCTGTAAATTCACTGACATAAATCTCATCAACTAGTAAGTCAATATCGTGACGCTTGGTCTTTGTCAAAGTTATTTTTTCTCGTAGTTGTTTTATTTCACCATCAATCTTTACTGTTTCAAATCCTTTGTTCAAGAGGTCATAGAGCATTTGGTAGTACTCTCCTTTACGACCCACAACCATTGGCGCAAAGATAGACACCCGACCTTTAGAGACTTGTATACCCAATACACTCTGCGACTGCTCTTTTGTGGCTTTCTTTACCTCTTTATCTTCAATAGACTTTAGTACAATTCCCAGAATTTCATCTTGTGAAAGCTTCTGAATCTCCACATCGACACCAAGACAGTATGGTTGCCCAATCCGGGCATACAAAATACGTAAATAATCATAGATTTCTGTAATGGTTGCTACGGTAGAACGTGGGTTACGTGAGGCAGTTTTCTGGTCAATAGAGATTGCGGGGGATAATCCTGAAATTTCATCTACATCTGGTTTCTGGAGTTTATTAAGAAATTGTCGGGCGTATGGTGAGAGCGACTCAACGTATCGGCGCTGTCCTTCAGCGAAGATTGTATCAAAGGCTAGTGATGATTTTCCAGAACCAGAAGGTCCGGTAATTGCAATCATCTTTCCTCGAGGCATCTCTACATCAATACCTTTAAGATTATGAGTTCGTGCCCCTCGCACCACAATTTTACCCTGACGCTCCTCGTCAATGTTCCAGCTCACCTTTGTTTTGTTGTCATCTTTTTTTGCCATATCACAAGTTAATACTCTCCAAATGATGCTGGAGATATATGCATTAAGAGTTTACCATAAAACTGCCGACGCCAACATATTAGTGCCATGTACCATGATCTTTAACGTTTTTTGGCAATTTTACCACCACGTGCGTACCTACACCCTTAATCGATTCAACCCCTATCTTCCCGCCCATGAGCTCAATAAGTTGTTTTGTAATCCACATACCAAGCCCCGTTCCAGTAATTTGACTGACGTCATCATTTTGTACTCTAAAAAAGGGTGCAAATAATTCCTTCTGGTCCTCAGCAGAAATTCCCATACCGGTGTCGGTAACACGAATCTCAACGACATTGTACTTGTCCTCCATAGTAAGCTCAATTGCACCATCTTTTGTGTACTTAATAGCATTACTCACAAGGTTTGTTATTGCTTGGTGGAGTCTTTTTCGATCACCCATGACAATATGTGTTTCCATTGTGCCAGTATGGGTCAGCTCTATCTTTTTCTCGGTAGCAGATACATGTAGCTCGTCAGTTACTGCTATCACAATCTCAGAAGCATCAAAAGAATCTAGGTCTACCGACAGTTTTCCTGATTGGATTCGTGCAACGTCAAGTAGATCATTTACAATCGCGAGCAATCGGTCAGAAGAATCTTTCACTCGGGTCGCATTCTTTTTCTGCGTGTCATCTACAGCTGACTCAATCATCATTGAGGAGTAGCCACGAATAGCAGTAAGGGGTGCCCTGAGTTCATGTGCAATCATGTTTGTGAACAAATCCTTCATTTCGTTTGCCTTACGGACTTTAATGTATAAATATCGGTAGTCAGTCAAACGGATATGCCAGTATGCCAGTGCAAGAATAAACATATACACAAAAATAAGCGAGTACAGTGCGTCACGTTCACCTGCTTTAAATGAATTATCAATCGCCTGTAAAGAAACTTGAGTGTAAATAAAATAATACAAACCCTCATCTGATTGCATAGCACGGTACGTCAACCAGACTCTTCCTTGGTCGCCAAAGACTTCAAAAATAAGTGACTCGTCCAGGCGGACTGCAGCATTACGATACAGTTCAGCATACTCTTCATCAGTACCAATGAGCTCAGGGTCTAGTGCCGCTATAGGTTGCATCTGGCGCCCATTAAGCTTTACTACTTTCATGTCAATAATATCAGGGTTAACATCTGTAATACGAACAATCTCCTTCTGTATTAGTTCCGCATTAAAGTCACTGGAGTACAAGATTGATGCAAATGTATCTTGCAGGAGACCAATCCGATCTTTTTGGAGCCTGTCTTGATTTTGTCTTCCAGCGTCAAGAAATTGCTGACCACTGTACAAAAACATCATTGGGATAATGATAAGCAAAATAAGGATAAAGAGCATCTGTGGATGCTCTTTAATGTAGCTTAGCGCGTGTTGCCCAGCATACAGCACTCTGGAAATCATGACTCTTTTTTACTAGTTACTATATCGCTAAAACGTCGTTGTCGTGTATCTAAATGAAGACCGAGTAGGATTAAGACCAAACCAATAGAAACTACGGAGATAGAAAGAATGAGATAAATCATATAGCTAGATAACAATGAATCATCAACTGATTCAGTTGTTATTGACCCAATACCAGCAGCATCAGCTGGTGTAAATGCCTGTGCCTCTTTTACAAACCTAAATGGCTCACTTTTTGCAACAATCCTGCCTGCGTTGTCAGTTAAACCAATATAGACAGTATGCTCTCCATCTTCAAGCTCTTTATCAAATCGGTACTTCCAAGAGCCGTCTTCCTCTGTTTTTACCGTTACAACTATAGGTGTACTAAAGATATAAAGAGTCACAAAACTATTTGGCAGCGCTATTCCAGAGATTACTGCTTGCGCAGCTACCCCATCAGTATCGTCTTTTGGATCTTCTGGTACTATCGACTCAATTGAAGTAACCTGCAGAATATCTTCTCGCACCACACCTTGTTCCTTAGGTGATTGGTATACGACTGCAACTTCTCGTACACTATCTAATGGATCATACCCTTCAGCAACTTCAAGCCCATCTATAAAGCCATCCCCATCAGAGTCAGCGGTAAATGGATCAGTTTTATAGAGTGTCAGCTCATCATAGTTGGAAATACCGTCAGAGTCAGAGTCTTCAAACACATCAGTTCCTACACGTTGAGAAATAAGTACTTCGGCTCTTTTAGAAAGTGCTTTATACTCGGTGGTGATTTCAGTAATTCTTTCGTCCAATTCTGCAGCAAGATCATTGGATCGTGTGTCACGTAACGAGCTGGCAATTATTTCTTGTCGAAGTTGATCAAGACGATATTCAGCACGCTGGATAGTATCTGGGTCCTTGGATCGGTATGCAACTATAAATCGTTGTAACTCAGTAGTAATTTCTTCTGTAAAAGCATTTAGCAGTGCTGTCACCCTGTCTTCTTTTAAGGAAGTTAGTTCACTCTCTGCATCTTCAGATTCAGCGGTAACAGCGGACTCAGGAGCAACTTTTACAGCTTCTTTCCTGAGTTCTTGTTCAATTTTTTCAGCTTGCACAATCTGTTCTGTTTCCTGGTTTTGTACTTCTGTTAGTTTAGGTGTATACGGCACATTATACACAGCCATATTTTCAGTATTGCTTTCATACAAACCGAATGTATTCTTTACTCGAGCAATGACTCTGTAACTAGCATTTGGCATACGTTTTGTATCCCATCGTAATATCCACTGGTCTGAATCAGCCGTAACCTGCTTTGCTAAGCCAATTATCTTACGTGTCTTTGAACCTTCTGGAATAACCCATATCTCAACGAAGCTAGCAGCATCAATAGTGACCTGTAGGTCGACAAAACCTGCTAGAATACCTGATTGCATAACTCGAAGTACTGCTTCAGGTGCTTCCATTACTGTGTCTACATCTTTAATGATGTCATCAACCGCAATATCATCTAAAGGGTCTGCTTCGACACTTTCTACAACGTCCTCCAGATCATCATCTGCGCGAACGTTTGTAACAGTAAGCTCTATTTCACCATCAGAATACGAACCATACTCATTTCTAATCTTTGTTGTAATTCGATACGCCCCGTTGACGTATTTATCAGTATCCCAACGGTACACCCAAGTACCATCTGAGGTACGATTCGCATCTCCTAATGTATTTTTTGAACCGGAATTAGTGTGTTGGGCTACAAGGGTTACCTTTTGAGCATCATTAGTCTGGATTGTAAATTTTGCTTCACCTTTCACTACACTGCCTGCATCTACACTAAGCGTAACTGTTGGTCTTGTATCTATAACTCCAGGACTTACTGTAGACACTGGTGTCGATAGCTCAGAAACGTCGTTTATAACCTCAAGGTATTTACCATCAGAATCTCTATAGGGTGAACCTATAGTGTAGGCATTTGTAACGTCAGCTGCAACTTTATAGAAATCATCTTCATCTATAGTCGTGTCCCATTGGTACAGCCATACACCTTGGGAAACCTTTGTAGCTGGTCCTAAGGGAACTGGTTCATAGTATGCCCCTTTAAATAGCAGCACATCCACAGTTCGTGCGTTTTCTACACGAATATATATTGGGACTGTCCCAGTAAGGGGTTCAGATGATTTGACCTCAAAAGTTAGTGGTGGTTCATGTTCTGCAACCGATACAGCCGAAAGTTTTTCAACACTACATTTTGTATACGTTTCAGGTGTTTTATTAATAGCATCGCATCCGACGACATTCCCCATCATATGCGCACCAGAAAATGACTCGGCTATCACTGGTGCGTTCCAGATATACTGTGAGTACAGAAGTGTGAAAAAAGCACCCATAACAACAACTAACACACCTCCAACCCGGGCGGTTTGGATAGCAAATGTATCTAGACCAACAGGAAAACGTGTAGCGGAAAAAATAGCTAGACCAGTGCTTGCAACTGCAGTATTAAAAAATGTAGGTTTTCTTTGTGTGGTCTTCACCTCTTTTGACCCTTTCTGTTTTTTGGATACACCTTTTTCTGAGTCTGTAGACACTAATTTGTGTACACTTTTCTGCTGTATTGTATTGTTTTGTACGGACGTTTCTGGAGTCTTTTTTGATGTAATTGTTTTTGTATTCAATTTTTTTCCAGGGCTTGTTACTTTGATTGTCTGGGCTGGCTTCTGAGGTATTCTTTTCTTACTTGGTGGGGCAGTTATTTTTACTGGTACTACTTTTGAAGTGCTTTTTTTTGATGAGGTAGTCTTTTTTGCGACTTTTACAGATTTTACTCCCGACAAAGAAGCAGACTTTTTAGATACTGCTTTCTTTTGTAAAGAACCCCCACGTGCGACTTTTCTAGTCGGTGCCATATCTGTAGTATACCGTCTAAATCAGAATTTTATTGATACGCCTGTCGATAACTACTGTAGTATTTCTTCAATTTTTGTAACCAGCTCACCTGTTCCTGTCAAAGCCTTTAAAAAATAAGATGCCTTGTATTGTGCAGCCTTTTGTTCAACATCAGGTCCATTTTCGTTTGAAAATATGATGACTGGCAAGGATGCTAATCCAGGTTGCAAACGAATTTCTGCTAATATTTCAAAACCGTGCTTATTAGGCAGCTGTAAATCAAGCAGGAGAATATCTATCGGTGTATCTAATAACATAGGTATAACTGAATTGCCATCTGCCGTTATTTCTATCGCAAATCCTTTTGCAGTAAGCTCTGCAATTGCCAAGTCACGAATAAATGGATCGTCTTCAGCTATAAGTACTTTTTTCATATATACAGTATACAGTATTGACTATTGACTATTGTTTGCTTTTTTTCAATTCCTTCTTTACACGTTTCTCTTCCTGTATATCATGGGTTGCAAAGTAGTTTAGCTCATCTCGAAGAATGGCTGCTGTTTCAAAGTCTAGAATGGCAACTGCAGCTTCCATCTGTTTGCGTTTTTCTCTAATTGTTTTTTCAGGGTTCTTTTTATAGAGCTCCATGTCGACAGTAAGTAGTGTTTCAACTGTTTCATCATGCTGGGTACGAAGCTGGTCAGCGATAGACTTAATTTCTTTAACAATTGTTTTTGGTGTAATACCGTGTTTTTTGTTGTATACAACTTGAATTTCACGACGACGATTCGTTTCATTCACTGCATAGGTAAGGGCATCAGTCATTTCATCTGCATAGAGCACTACACGACCATTCACGTTACGGGCGGCACGTCCTATCGTCTGAATCAGGGCTGTCTCACTACGCAGAAAACCTGCTTTATCAGCATCTAAAATAGCTACAAGTTCAACTTCAGGCAAGTCCAGCCCTTCTCGAAGCAGGTTTACACCCACCAGACAATCAAACTCACCCTTACGGAAATCTGTCAGAATGTCAATACGTTCTAGAGTATCCACATCACTATGAATATACTTAGTCTTGATACCTTTTTCATCAAGGAAATCAGTGAGGTCTTCAGCCATTTTCTTTGTAAGTGTAGTCACCAGCACTCGTGCACCTCTTTTTATTACTTTTTCAGACTCAGCGATAAAGTCTTTAACTTGACCAGGATAGTCACCTACTTGATTGACTGGCCGCAAATCAATCTCAGGGTCAATGAGTCCGGTTGGACGAATTATTTGTTGTACTATCTGGCCTTCACCTTTTTCAGTTTTTTCTAGTTCGTATTTTCCAGGTGTAGCTGTGGTGTAGATGACTTGTCCAACTCGCTTTTCAAACTCTTCAAAGTTTAGTGGCCGGTTATCAACCGCTGATGGCAACCGAAAACCAAACTCAACGAGATTTACTTTTCTTGAACGGTCAGCAGCATACATACCTCGAACTTGTGGTACTGCCACATGCGATTCATCAATAATAGTCAAAAAGTCTGGTGTGCCGTCCTCTTTATGAGGAAAGTAGGACAACAAGGTAAATGGCGCTTCTCCTGACTTGCGGCCATCAAAGTGTCGGGAGTAATTCTCAATACCAGCACAGAAACCAACCTCACGCATAAGTGCTAAATCATGATCAGTCCGACGCTTGAGCCGTTCAGTTTCAAGCAACTTCCCCTCTTTTTTAAATTTTTTCAGCTGTATATCGAGCTCAATCTTAATGTCCTCGATAGCTCGTGCTCGTTCATCCTCTGGCGTCACAAAGTGTTTTGCTGGAAATAAGAAAAAGACATCTGACTCTTCAATAATTTGTCGAGAAATTGCATCAATTTTTGTAATAGCAGACACAGTGGTACCCGAAAAATTCATCCGGTAAATAACCCGTTCATTAGTCGGCATTACCTCAACAGTGTTCCCTACTGCACGGAACATACCCGGAGTTAAATCAGCATTAGTACGATTAAAGTACATATCAACCAACATGCGAAGCATCTCTGTTCGAGTAGACACAAAACCTCGTTCAATCTTCTTATGCACCTTCTGATACTGCTCTGGCGAACCCAGACCATAGATGCACGACACCGAAGCAACTACAATCACGTCACTACGTGTCAGGAGTGACTGAGTAGATGCGTGCCGTAGTCGATCAATCTCTTCGTTAATCTGTGATTCTTTCTCAATGTAAGTATCCGAGCCGGACATATACGCCTCAGGCTGGTAATAGTCGTAGTATGAAACGAAGTAATGCACCTCATTATTTGGAAAAAAGTCTTTGTATTCTTGGGCTAACTGGGCAGCCAGGGTTTTATTATGAGCAATAACCAAAGTTGGCTTCTGTATCTGCTGGATGACGTTGGCTGCGGTAAAGGTTTTTCCTGAACCAGTCACACCTAATAGCGTCTGGTGGTCTAGACCAGACTTAAGTCCTGTAACCAATTTTTCAATTGCTTGTGGCTGGTCTCCCGCTGGAGTCTTATCAGTGCTTAATTCAAATTTTTCCTGCATATAGTACAAGGAGTATACAGACTACCAGACTTATTCGCTAGTGTCTGACTCTGTAGCTGATGGAGATGGGGATGTGGGTGATTCAGGCTTTTCAGACGCAGGAGCTTCTTCATTAAAACTCTCTTCAGAACCTGCTTCCTCATCAGCGGGCGGTGCTTCCCCTTCAGACTCCACAGTTTCAGGCTCTGTCTCTTCTTCCTTGTCTGCTTGGGTCTCTTGTTCATCGGCCTCTTGGTCTGTATTTTCTGCTGTTTGAGGAGTACTTGATGAACTAGCTTGAGTGGTGCTATCTATATCTTCATGCGTAGCCGAAGATGTGGTGGCACTGGCTGAAGTAGTGGTCGCACTGGCATTCGTGTCATCTGACGATTGAGCAGTAGTGTCATCATTATCATCTGCCAATTGAGTCGTGCCTGCTGAAGTTGTCTCACGCGCACCAGACTCAGTCGCCTTGTCTCCAAATATCTCCGCAAACTCAGCTTCACCAACACACACTGCCCCGACACATAATTGTCGATTAAGTTGAATGTCTTCCGTCTCAATTTCCTGTACCTGCAAGCCAAACAGAGTCAACACCCCATCCCTAAACTGACTAGCTAGTCTAGCTAACCGACTCCAGATGTTCTCCGTACTTATGACACTGTCAGTAGAACTCGCTGTAGTACTACTCGCGCTTGAAGAAGCAATTATCTCTGACTGCGGCAAGATAAACGTCGTGGTTGCACCAGTAAACAAGGTGTCCGTCAGGTTGTATATATTAACTCCCTCTTCTAGTCGCACAAACACCGTGACCAACTGTTGCTCATCTGGATTCTCTGGATTGTAAGCAGTCAAGGCCGTTCCAATTGACGGTTCAAAGAGGGTGGCTTTTCGTCCCACTCCAGGAACACTCGATGGGGTAATCCGGTCGCCAGGCACGATGAGTCCTCCTTCCAGATTCACTTTAACTGGGACTCGTCCTGACAGCGCTAGTGGTACGGCTTCCCTTCCTTCAGTGGAGTCAGACAGAGTGATACCCGGAGCCGTCGAGACGACTCCCGCTAGGGCGTGTGATGATTCGGCAGTGGCGTAGGTTAAGGCGAACGAGTCATTGTCTATAAAGGATACTATGTCACCGGCTGCTATGTTGGTGTCGGTAACTGGATAGAGTTCGGCGAGGTCGGCCCCACCGAAGTCGCCTTCGGTGGTGATAAGGGCGGAGGCGGAGCCGGTGAAGCTGACAGCAGCCAGGGTGTATTCGTGGACGGCGTCGTTAATGGGGTCAGCCACAAACATCTTCAGGCCGTCGGGGGAGAAGGTGAGGCCAAATGGAAAACTCGCCTGCCCCGACACACTAAAGCTATCGACAAAACTGGCGGTGGAGACGTCGAAGGTGGAGCTGAGAGTGTATTCGTTGATGTCTTTGCCAGTATATCCCATCACAAACATCTTCAGGCCGTCGGTGGAGAAGGCTACGTCAGCTGGATTAGTCTCCTGCCCCGACACACTAAAGCTGTCAACGAAACTGGCGGTGGAGACGTCGAAGGTGGTGCTAAGGGTGTATTCATTGACGTCGTCGCCAGAACCTCCCAGCACAAACATCTTCAGGCCGTCGGTGGAGAAGGTGAGGCCAGTTGGACTAGTCTCCTGCCCCGACACACTAAAGCTATCAACGAAACTGGCGGTGGAGACGTCGAAGGTGGTGCTAAGGGTGTATTCATTGACGTCGTCGCCAGAACCTCCCAGCACAAACATCTTCAGGCCGTCGGTGGAGAAGGTGAGGCCAGTTGGACTAGTCTCCTGCCCCGACACACTAAAGCTATCGACAAAGCTGGCGGTGGAGACGTCGAAGGTGGTGCTGAGAGTGTATTCGTTGACGTCTCTGCCAGAATATCCCAGCACAAACATCTTCAGGCCGTCGGGGGAGAAGGCGAGGCCATATGGATTAGCCTCCTGCCCTGACACATCAAAGCTGTCGACAAAACTGGCGGTGGAGACGTCGAAGGCATCAGATTCCTCTGCCACCACACTCACTGTACTGTTAGCCACTACCAACCCGACAAAGGTGGTGCCTGCCAAAACGGTGGTGGTTGCACCGTCAACTACTAAGGAAAGGGAGCCTGTCACCAGGTTTGTCGTATCCAACGTCACTCCCACGGTAGTGCTGGCAGACAAGCCAGTTAAGGCATGCCACGTTGAAGAGGAAGTAAACGTCTGTGACACTACAGTGTCGTCTTCACCAGCTCCACCAATACCCAGCGTACTGGTCGCCACCCATGTCAGTCCAGAAGAACCACGCTGTAGTACATCCCCAAAGATTCCAGATGAACCAGCACTGTCATAGAAAAAACCAGTTAGTTCCATGTTCCCCGCTACGGTAAGGAGGCTACCTGGGGTATCCGTCCCGATCCCGACGTTGCCATCACTGTTAACGAAGACACCTTCATCATCGCCATCGCCCGACAGGAAGTTAGAGCCCAGTGCGATGTTGGCTAATGAACCGGACATAGTCAACGTTGCAGAGAAGTCTCCCGCCACTGCGTCTAGGGTGCCGGTAAGGGTTGGACTTGCAGAGAAGACAGCGTTGCCGGTGCCGGTCTCATCAGACAATGCTCCGGCCAATCCAGCTGAGTCATCAAGCTCTCCTTCAAAGGCGGTATCAGCTGCACTCATAGCGTAGAAGTCAGTGCCGGCTTCTAGGTCAAGTAGTCCTCGCATCGTTGCGTAGTTAACGGCGGCTAGGAATGACTGGGTGTTGGCAGCTGGTGTGATGCCAGCGTAGGTAGTGAGGTTGGAGTTGAAGGCTTGGACGTCGGTACCGACTTCTAGGCCGAGGTTGGTGCGAGCGGTGCTGGCGTCGCTAACACCAGAGAGGTCATCAACGTCGGTGTCTAAGGCGAAGGTAGCTGATGAAATACCATCCAGGAGGTCTGCATCGAGATCACTACTGGCTCCGTCGACGGTAATAAGAGCTGCTAGGATTTCTGCTGCTGTCTGGTCATCAGAGCCACTACCCACTTCTGTTCCGTTCCAGAAGAGGGCCCCTCCAACGTTGTATAAGGAGTAGGTTGTACTTGCAGGGGTGGTTGAGGCTAGTGAGAGTGCGCCGTTGATTGATAGTTTTGTGCCTGGGGTATCCGTCCCGATACCGACGTTGCCTACTTGACCGATACACATCTGGCCCGTCGCCGTAGTCCAAGTTTGTGTTGCAGCTCCAGCAATAACTGAGCCATTCCAGTAGAGATCCCAGCCACTGCGTCTAGGGTG
>FUWD012815306.1_pt1 | contig 59845 bp, 48 predicted proteins | sample 1063281 | NCBI WGS metagenome assembly FUWD01 (sample SAMEA79048168, study PRJEB19326) | metagenome | biome: marine | reverse complement strand
TAGCCCGGACCGTGAGTTCATGGCCATCCAATCTTGGCGTCGGCATCGGCCTCTATGTTTCCCATCTCTTTTATGAAAAGTGGGCGGCCTCGCACCTGGAGTTGCCGCAGGGGGAAGAGCAGGACGACGGGCTTACGCTGGATGTGAACGCCGCCCTTGGCGCCGCCATCCCTGACCCTCTTGACGAAACCTCCTCCGAACGGGAGGTGTTCACTGTCGCCGACCCGCTTCCTGAAAAACCCCCTGCCGATCCAGAAGAAGTTGTCACACCTCCCGATTCCGAAGGCAGCTCCGTGATTATGGAGTTTGACGGCGGTGAGGACATCCTCAGCTATCTGGTTCCTTCTTCCGATACCGGCTATGCGCTCGTCGCCGACTACCAGGTCTACACCCTCGAGTACGTCGAGCCGCAGGAGCCGATGTACTCTGTTCAGGAAGAGGACGATGACGACGACAAAGGGCTCTTCTGGCTGGATCCGGCAGCGGTGCTTGCCGTTGGCCTGGGTTTCTTTGCCGGGACCCGTTCTTATTATGATTTCGACGTGCAGCCTGCGGCCGACAACACCTCCCCCCTTGCCCTGATCGACGGCGGCTCGGTCGATGAGGACGCCACGCTGGCCGTCGATGCCGCCCATGGCGTGCTCTCCAACGACACCGACGGTGATGGCGATGGCCTGAGCGTGACGGCGCTGCGGACGGGTACGGAGTCGGGGTACGGCTCCATCGGCACGGTAGGGGAGGCGCTTACGGGCACCTACGGCACGCTGACGCTCTCGAGCGACGGCAGCTACACCTACACCGCCGACCAGACGGCGACCGACGCACTCGGAGAGGGCGAATCGGCAACGGACAGCTTCACCTACCAGGTCTCCGACGGTCAGGGCGGCACAGACTTAGCCCAGCTGGATATCACAGTGAGCGGTGTCAACGACGCTCCGACTTCGAGCGACGACAGTGTCGTGTCGAACGAAGGAACGACGATTGTGCTTTCTCTCGACGATTTCGGCACATACACCGATGTCGACGGCGATTCCGTCGCGGGGGTGAAGATCAGCTCGCTGCCCTCCGCCGGCAGCCTCGAGTACAGCGCAGACGGTTCGACATGGATGGCGGTCAGTGCCGGTCAGGAGATCAGCACGGAGTCGATCGACGGCGGACGGCTGCGTTTCGTGCCGGAGGCCGGGGCATCGGGCGATGATTATGCCTCGATCGGCTTCGAGGTTTATGACGGTGCGGCCTACAGTGAGGGCGGTTATGTCCTCAGTGTGGATATCAACACTCTGCCCTCCTCAACCGATGACAGCGTGACGACCGACGAGGACGTCGCCTATGCCTTTACCCTTGAGGATTTCGGGGCATTTTCAGATGCCGACGGCGACGTACTGGCCGCGGTGAAGATCTCGACGCTCCCGACCGGAGGAACGCTCGAGTACAGCAGCGACGGGGTTGCCTGGGAGACGGTCCCGCTCGATCAGGAGATCAGCACCTCGGACATCGAAGCCGGGCGGCTGCGCTACACGCCGCCGGCCGACCTGAACGGTACCCCGTACACCACGATCGGCTTCCAGGTGTCGGACGGAAGCTCATATAGCAGTTCGGACTATACGCTCACAGTGAATGTCACATCGGTCAACGATGTGCCGACTTCGACTGATGACAGTGTAACGACTGAAGAGGATGTGGCTGTGCTGTTGGCTGTATCCGACTTAGGCAGCTTTACAGATGTAGACGGTGACTTGCTTGCTGGCGTTCGGATCACGACGCTTCCTGTGGCTGGCACGCTCGAATACAGCAGTGATGGAACGACATGGACAGCCGTAAGCGATTCACAGGAGATCAGCACGTCGGACATCGAAGCAGGACGCCTGCGTTACACGCCGGTTGCTGATGCGTATGGGGTCCCATACGCATCGCTCGGCTTCGAGGTATATGATGGTGTAGCCTATAGTAGCTCGGAGTACACCCTGACACTGAATGTCTCATCGGTCAATGACGCTCCGAGTGCTGCAGACGACACCGTCACGATGGATGAGGATACCTTCGTGGTGCTGCTTGCCGACGATTTCGGCACCTTCAGTGATGTCGACGGCGACTCGTTTGCCGGTGTTCGGATCACAGCGCTCGAGAGCGCCGGCGACCTCGAGTACTACGACGGTTCCCAGTGGGTCGATGTTGTTGCTGACCAGCTTATCAGCGCCTCGGACATCGATGCCTGGAATCTCCGCTACACGCCTGCCGACGATGCATACGGGACCCCCTACGCCACGATCGGCTTCGAGGTGTACGACGGCACCGACTACAGTGCCTCAGAGTACACGCTGAGCGTAAACGTTTCGGCGGTGAACGACATGCCGGCGGTTGATCTCAAGCCTCTTGATGACTCCGGCATAGACAACACCGCCACGTTCGTCGAGGTCGCCGGAACGGATGACGGTTCGGCGGCTGTCGCATTTGCTGCTGAGGGGGTGAACCTCTCCGACGTCGACAGCGCGAACCTCACGAGCCTCACCGTCTCGATCGCCTCTTCGACGGTGGAGTCCGGAGACCGGCTGGTGCTCGGAAGCACAGTGATTGATCTGTCGGATACCTCGGACAATGTCGGTGAGGTGAGTTACGATGGCACAGCTTTCAGTTACAGCGTGACCGATGCGGGTGAAGATCGGACGGTCGTCTTCACGAGCCTCGTAGAGTCTGGAGGAGAAGGAGCCCCTGCGGTGATCTCCAGCTATGAGTTACTGCTCGACGCGCTTAAATTCAACAATACCGCCGACGATGTCACCAGCGGTGAGACGCGCACCTTCAGCGTCGTGGCTTCCGACGGGACGGATTCGAGCGATGCGGCCGACTTCACGGTCACGCTGCAGGGGACCGACGATCCTTCCGACCTCATTTTCGACATGTCGGCCGGACCGTTTATCGACGACGGAACGGTGGTCGTCAATGCGTATACCAGCGCGGGAGAGCTGCTCTTTTCGATTGAGAAGATCGATGGGGCGTACGAGATCGTCGGTGCAGATGCCGAGGATGTGCAGTTCATCGGGGAGGGGGCCATCATCGACACGAAGATCATTTCCGGTACGGAGGTGGTGGTGGTCGAGGAGTTCCAGGTGAGGCTGTTCCATTACTTCGGCGATGTGTTCCTCAGCCTCGAAAGCGGCAGCTATGTCGACGAAGCGACCGGAGCTACCACGGCGCTCGACGTGGCGCTCCGTGCCGTGGTTGACGTTCCTGAAAACAGCGTCAGCGAGGTCAGCGTCACCCCCTACACCGAGAGCGCCGTCCGGCTGATTGAACTGGCCGCAGGTGTCGAAGAGCTCTCGTTTGACGTGGCAGCGGATGCCGAACTGATTTCGACCTACTACGCCGCGGCCGCATCGGGAATCTCGGAGCTGGTCGGTATCGACATTGTCAGCACCAGGGCAACTCCTGTCAATGATGAGTCGGATTTTCTTGCCGCTCTGGGGGAGGATGCCACTGATGAGGATATCGAGAGCAACCAGTACGGCCTCAAGCTGGCAGCACTTTCCGAGCTGGTTGCTTCTGACGACCAGCTCGCCTCCAAGGTCGATTACGGGGTGTCGAGCATCGTCGACGGTCTTGAGGTGACATTCAACGATCTTGGCGGGCTGGACTTTGACCTGATTTCCTTCACCACGACGCAGGTCGAGCTTACCGACTCGTTTACCGACTACAATTCAACATTCACCTATACTACGACTGATAACGAGGGCAATACAGTGACCAATCCGCTGGTCCCCCTCGATGACAACGGCAATCCCGTTGCCGGCAGTACCCTGGTGCGTGACGCGGTGGCTCCCGAGACGGCCTCCATCCGCCTCATCAATCCCGAGTCGGGTGCGTTCTTCATGCGCGGATATGTCGACCTTGTCGACAGCCTGAATGCCGCTGAGGAGTCTGAGTATCTGGAGTTCAAGCTGATCTTCGATGACGTCCAGTATACGGCGACCTACAACGAAGAGCTCGGCCTGTGGCAGAGTTCTTCGTATGATGCGGATACCCGCCTGACGAATTCCTCTGATTCGACCTTCACCATCACCTCCTTCGATGCCTCGACCGGCGAGGCTTCCTGGCAGTTCCTGCTCCCGGAGGTCGTCACCACCGGTACCTACGAGACGATTCTTGTCCTGACTGACCGAGCCGAGAACGCGAGCCTCGTCGTCAAGTCGTTCACGATAACCGACGGCCCGCCCGAACTCTTTATCACCATTGCCGATCCGGTGCTGTATGCGGGGGAGACGACTACGGTCACCTTCGACTTCAGCGAGGAGGTGACGGGATTCGACCTGACGGATGTGTTCTGTTTCGACACCGTTTCAGGTCTTCAGCAGGATGCCCTCGATCCCACGCTGTGGACGGCCACGCTGGAGGTGAGCAGCTCGCAGGGCCTGGCGATGCCGATGGTGGTGAGCGTCGGTGACGGCGCCGTCCTTGACCGGACCGGCAACGAAAACACGACGGGGGCGTCAGCCGTCTACACCGTCATGCCGTCGTCCCCGATTGTCGGCGACATCACCATGATTGACGATACGCTGTGGGGCACGGCATCGGCGGATGTGATCGACGGCCTGACGGGTGACGACATCCTCTACGGAGAGGGCGGTGACGACCTGCTGCTGGGTCATGAGCAGGACGATGTGCTCATGGGCGGAGAGGGCGACGATACTTTCCTTGCAGGAGACGGCGACGACATCGTGAGTGGCGGATATGGCGACGACATCTACTACGCCGACGCGTTCGGCGATTTCACCTACACGCAGAACTATGTGGTCGGCGGTGAGGGTGAGGATACAGTCTATTTCCACTACGGTATGTCGGAGTACAAGATTGCGTTCGTCTCCGCTTCCCAGTTCGACTTCCTCAACACGCTGCTCGGCGACGAGGCGGGCTTCCGCGGCATCACCGAGTATGATCTCTCGTTCGAAGAGGATCTTCCTGTGCTCAGGATCGAGCGTGTCGACAATTTCTGGGAAGACCTGTCGGGACAGGTTGACTACGTGCAGGTTGAAGAATATGTTTTTGCGGATGCAATACTGCAGTTCACGGCAGTCACCGGCGATCTGGTTTTCGGCACCGGCTGGGTGCTGAATGTCGCTTCCGCCGACGGGGCGCTCCTCATGGACGGCGCTTACGATCCGCTGCAGACTACCATCGGCATCAAGGTCGAGGGGAGTCTGTACGGTGACCGGCTGATCGGCGGGCTCGGCGACGATGTGCTTGCCGGAGGCGGGGGTGACGATGTGATCGTCTCGCTCGGCGGCGACGATCATCTGTATGGCGGTACGGGAGACGATGTGCTTATCGCCACCACGGCATGGACCGGTGCGGATCCCGGCGAGGTCGTCCTGAACGGCGGCGAGGGGGCCGATACCTTCGTGTTCCTTCCGCAGGATCCGGAGCAGGGCGCGTCGCTCGTCATCGAGGACTTTTCAATCGATGAGAGGGATCTCATCGACATCACGGGATTCTATCATGAATCGACGGGCGGGCTCCAGGCGCTTACTGCCGCCGATCTTGTCAATACTGATTTCATGGACGATTATTCCTCCTACCTGAACCTTGACGACGGTGCGGGTTATGCATCGCTGCACCTCGAAGGGTTCGTCGACGCCGACGGGGAGGCGCTCGCGGATGTGGATGTCCGCATCGATTTCGATCCTGCGAATGTGCCCGACACCGTCTCTTCGGACTGGTTTGCTCCGGTCGACAGCGGGGTCCTCAGCGAGCACTGGTGGGATCAGCTCTATTCATCGCTCGCCAATTGAACATTTACGGAGTGATTCCACTATATTCTTGCCATGACCACCTATACTGACGAAGCTGACGTAGAGATCCTTGAGCCGAAACCGGTCAAGCTGGCCTCGAATTTCGAGAAGATCATTCTCGACTTCGCCCGCCAGTCCGGCAAGTCGCTGAGCCTGGATCTCATCCGCAGCGCCCTTCCCCAGGGTAAGGCGCAGGCGGAGATCGAGGACATCCAGGATGTGGCCCGTGTCTGCGGTCTGCGGATATATGAGCTGCCGAAGGATGTGACGCGCCTTGAGGATGAGGATCTTCCGGCGCTCGTGCAGCATAACGTCGACAAGTTCGTCGTCATCACCCGGCTTGCCGAGGGGGGACAGGCCGATGTGCTCGAGCCGGAGGGTTCGAAGGAGGGACTGAAACTCCAGGAACAGGCTTACTCCCGTAACATTGAGCGCGTCTACCGGATCGGCTTTGATTCGGCGAGCCTCTTCAGCCGCTGGAGCTGGCTGCTCCGTCCTCTTGAGGAGAGCAAGTGGGCTTACGGGCAGGTCTTCATTGCCGCCGTCATGACGAACCTGCTTGCCATGACCACATCGATCTTCTCCATGGTGGTCTATAACCGTGTTCTGCCAAACAACGCGACCGAGTCGCTCGTCGCCCTCACCATCGGCGTGTTCATCGCCCTTGTTTTCGATTCACTCATCAAGATGCTCCGCTCCTGGTTTCTCGACGGGGCGGGTTCCCGGGCTGACGTGCGCATCGGCGAGAAGCTGTTCGAGCAGCTGGTGTCGATAGATCTTTCGGCCAAACGCGATTCGGTCGGAGGACTCAGCAGCGTCATGCGCGAGTTTGAAACCCTGCGCGACTTCCTCACCTCCGCCACCCTTGTCGCACTCATCGATCTTCCCTTCGTCATCGTCTTCCTCATTGCGATCTTTGTCATCGGCGGCCCGGTGGTTCTTGTTCCGGCGGTGCTGGTTATTGTGGTTGTCGCTTCCGGCGTCATCGCCCAGCCGTTCCTCAGCAAGCTGGCCCAGGAGTCGCTTGAAGAGGGAAAGTCGAAGCAGTCGATCCTTGTCGAGACCATCAGCGGCCTGGAGGTGATGAAGACCTCCATGGCGACGCGCGAGATGCGCAAGCGCTGGCGCGAGAGCCTGCTCGCCCAGTCGGGTTCAGCCGTCAAGTCCCGCCTCGTCTCCCAGATAGTCGTCAATTTCAGTGCGTTCGCCCAGCAGATCGCCCAGGTCATGATCATCGTGGTCGGAGCCTACGAGGCGGCGGTGGGCAACATGACGATGGGCGCCCTCATCGCAGCAGTCATCCTTGCCGGTCGCGGCATGGCACCGCTCGGCCAGATTGCCGGCCTGCTCACGAGGCTCGTGCATGCGAAGGCTTCATTCCTTGCTCTCGACCGCTTCATGGCCCTTCCGCTCGACCGGCCCCCCTCGACCCGGTTCCTGAACAAGGAGAAGATGCTCGGCAAGCTGGAGTTCCGTCAGGTCAATTTCGCATACCCCGACCAGCAGCAGAACGCCCTGCAGGACTTGTCGTTCACGATCCAGCCGGGTGAGCGGGTCGCTCTTCTCGGCAAGATCGGTTCCGGCAAGAGCACGGCCGCACGGCTCATGCTCGGACTCTATGGGCCCTCTTCCGGTTCGGTGCTGATCGATGATACCGATGTCCGCCAGATCGACCCTTTCGACATCCGCCGGCATGTTTCCTTCATTATGCAGGACAGCTGGCTCTTTTCGGGTTCGGTGCGTGACAACATCGCTTCGGGTGCCCTCGCCGTTTCCGACGAAGAGCTTCTTCGGGCGGCCCAGATTGCCGGTGTCCACGATTTTCTCGGCGACCACCCGAACGGCTACGACCTCATGCTCCGAGAGCGGGGTGAGGGGCTCTCAGGTGGCCAGAAACAGGCGATTTCGCTTGCCAGGGGTCTGGTCGGGAACCGCTCCGTCTTCATCATGGACGAGCCGACGAGCATGATGGATATGGGCTCGGAAACGAAGTTCGTCGAGCGGCTCTCACAGGTGATCATCGGCAAGACGCTTGTCGTCATCACCCACCGCAGCGCCATGCTGAAGCTTGTCGACAGGGTGATCATCTTCGACAAGGGGCGCATTATCGCCGACGGCCCGAAATCGATCCTCGACCGGAAAAACCCGGCTCCGGGAGCTCCCCCCACTGCCATGGCGGTGAAAGGATGAGCAGGCGAGGGTGCCGACAATGCACTTGTCGCTATGGAATGGAAAACCTATTTTAATTGACGTTATTTACTGCAGTACCAATCCCCAGAAACCCTCAACAGGAGAACACTTATGGACCAGTTCATTGACGATATCGGCCTCATCCGCATCGGCGGCGGCCTTGTGCGCATTCAGACCGTCCGCAGGATGCAGGACGAAAAAGGCGAGCAGCGTGCACAGGAGAGAGGCGACCTCGTGCTGCCTATCGCTTCATTTCTCCGGATGCATACCGGCATCAATCGCGCCATCGAGGAGATGCTCGAGAAAGGTATACTGAAACGCCGTGAGGACGAGAAGATCGAAGGCGAAGGTGATGCTTCCGATGTCATCGACACACAGGTCAAGGAGTAAGCTCCCCGTCTGTTGTCTCTGTGGTTTACAGTCAGGAACGAAGGCCCCCTCTGGGGGGCCATTCCTGCTTTTGAGTCTTTCATTTTCACCAATCAGGAGGGATCGGCTTCTTGAAGTTTCCGTTTCTAAAGGGCAGGTCTGCCGAAGAGATCCTTGCAGGGTTCCTCTCGCCGCACTCTGAGGGTGAGGAGGAGTCGCGTTTTGCCCGGTTCGTCTCTTCCAGCCTCGAGCGCATCGACCGCTTGAACCGTCTCTGGGGCGGGAAGCAGTCGACGCCGACGTTCCTTCTGCTCTCGATCACGGTGTTTCTGGCGGTCATGCTCATATGGGCGTCGTTTGCAGAGCTGGACCATGTCGTTACCGGGCAGGGCAAGGTGGTTACGCCGAAACAGACCCAGCTCATCCAGAGCCTCGAGGGGGGCATCATCGAGCACATCTATGCGCGTGAGGGTGATGTTGCAGAGGAGGGGAGTGTGCTGGTGAGTCTCGATCCCACCCAGGCAAAGAGTCTTTACGGCCAGGCGCAGAAAGAGGAACGGGCGATTGCGGTGCGCGTCGAGCGCCTTCTTGCTGAAAAAGAGGAGCGGGATCCGGTTTTTCCTTTTGAGGTGATGCAGGAGGAGCCTGAGCTCATAGCCGCCGAACAGGCTCAGTACCGGGAACGGAAGGCCGTGCTCGACACGGAGTTCCAGCTGCTTGACGCGCAGGTAAGCCAGCGCAGGGAAGAGCGGATGCAGACTGAAGCCGAGCTGCACCGGGCCAAAAGGGAGCTTGAACTCGCCAGGGCCGAATACGGACTCATCAAGGATCTTGTGGACCGCAGGCTCGAAGCGCGTCTTTCACTGATCAATGTGGACCGGGAACGCAACGAGGCCCAGTCGCAGCTCAATAAGGCGAAAGTATCCCTCAAACGGGCCGATGCGGCTCTTGCCGAAGGGCGTTTCCGTCTAGCCCAGTCGCGTATGAATTTCATGAGTCAGGTCGGAAACGAGTATGCAGAGGGTGTGGGGCGACTTGCCGAGGTTCGACAGAAACTGCAGGGTCTGAGTGATCGCCTGAACCGTACCCAGCTCGTTGCTCCGGTGAACGCAATCGTCAACAAGATCCACGTCCGCACCGAAGGCGGGGTGGTCCAGCCGGGTCAGCCGATTCTTGAGCTGACGCCGATCGACGGTAAAATCGAAATTGAAGCCGCCATCCAGCAGAAGGATATCGCTTTCGTCCATATCGGACAGACCGTCTCCGTCAAGCTTACGGCCTATGACTTCTCACGCTTCGGCGACATCAAGGGCAAAGTTACCGTCATCAGCCCCGATGCGCAGCAGCTCGAGGATGGCCGGGAGTTCTTCCAGGTCCGCGTTGAGCTCGACCAGTCCTATCTCGAGAACAAGGGCAGGCACTACCCCGTCACTCCCGGTATGGCGGCCAACGTCGATATGGTGATTGCCAAGAGGACTGTGATGGAGTATCTGATGGAGCCTGTATTCAAACTCCAGGACCGGGCCTTCAGGGAGTGATGCCGCATGCTGAAACGACTGATTCTTCTCATAACCCTTTCGGTATCTGTTCTCTCGCCATTTGCTGATGCGGCGCCGCCTGCGCCGCAATCCGTAAAGCGCGCCCTTACCCTCACCCCTGAAACCTCCGTTGCAACCGCGTTTCTTATCGCTCCAGGCTACCTCCTCACCGCCAACCACGCAGTCAGGGGCAAGCAGCGGCTCTACGTCGCCAAGGAGCGCGATCGGGTCTTCACGGCGGCAAAGGTCGTCGGATACAGCGACGAGCTCGACATCGCCATCATTGCTGCCTCCGTTCAGGGCCGACCGCTCGAGTTCGGTCAGTGGCAGACTTTTCCGAGGGGAGCGGAGACCTTCGTGCTCGGTTTTCCCAAAATCGGCAATTACGTTTCCGAAAAGCGTATCACTGCAGGCATCTTCAACGGCGACCAGAAATTCCGGGGCCGTGAGGACTGGTTCCAGCTGAGCGCTGAAATCCAGCGCGGCAATTCAGGCAGCCCGGTGATCGGTCCGGACGGCAGGGTATACGGCCTCATCAGTCACAAGCTGGACGCGCAGAAGGCGCTGCAGAAATACGGGGACTTCCCGCAGAATGTCAATTTCGCCCTGAAAAGCTCCCTCATCCTGAATTTCCTGGAGGGGTACCACATCAAGGTGCGCAGCGCCGTTTTCGATCCCGTCAAGGAGCTTCGCCCGTATCAGGTCTTTGCCGGCAATCAGGACAGCATCTTCCTGCTTCTGGGGACCAGCAAGGCTGATTGAGCCGGATGTGGTTGAAATCAGCTATAGCGGTCCGTGGCATTTCTTATCGCAGGAGCTCCTTCTGCACGGTATTTTTCCTCATGATGCTGAACATGTGCGACCCTTTTTCTGAATATTCTATATTGGTAGCAAAGAGAGCTCTCATGAAGGAGGCGATAGACCTATGGCACAGGTACGAGTACGCAGCGGTTACCAGATAACCATTCCAGGGCGCATTGCCCTCTCCTGCATCGATTGACACTTTTAGTGCGGCATTGCGGTTTCCGTTTCTACAGGATACTCAGTATCTTCCCTGACATGTGCTCCGGATGCTGGGGCCTTCTCGTTTTCATCGACCACTTACAGACCATACACAAATGGCAAACATCAATTTCGGTTTCGAGCACCACGCCTCAAAGCTCTACTCGGGTGCGATAGAACAGGGTATCCAGAACTCGCTGGTGCCGATGGTCATCGAGACCTCAGGCCGCGGTGAGCGGGCCTTTGACATCTTTTCCCGTCTGCTCCGCGAGCGCATCATCTTCCTCGGCAGCGGCATCGACGAGCATGTCGCCGGACTCATCATGGCGCAGCTGATTTTCCTTGAGTCTGAAGATCCTGAGCGCGATATCTACATTTATGTAAACTCCCCCGGCGGCAGCGTATCGGCCGGCCTCGGCATCTACGATACCATGCAGTACATCCGCCCCGATGTGTCGACGGTATGCGTCGGCATGGCGGCAAGCATGGGCGCGTTCCTGCTTGCCAGCGGCGCAAAGGGCAAGCGGGCCTCGCTTCCCCATTCGCGCATCATGATCCACCAGCCCTCCGGCGGCGCACAGGGCCAGGAGAGCGACATCATCATCCAGGCGCGAGAGATCGAGAAGATCCGCCGCCTGCTTGAAGAGATCCTCGCCAGCCATACCGGCAAGGATGTACAGCAGGTGCGTGAGGACTCCGAGCGCGACCGCTGGATGAACGCAGAGGAAGCCCTCGACTACGGCATCATCGACCAGGTGTTCGCAAAACGCCCCGCCCCGGAAAAGAAAGACTGACAACGGCCCTTTTCGGCCGCAACCGATTTACCTCCCTGCAATGAGCGACCAGCAAGTCCCCTTCAACCTTGAGAAGACCTATAACCACAGTGAAGTAGAGGACCGGTGGCGGAGCGCCCACTGGGAGGCGCTCGGCACCTTCCATGCCGAGCACTCCCGGGTCCATGGCGAGGGCCGCAAGCCCTACAGCGTGCTCATGCCGCCGCCGAACGTGACCGGCAGCCTGACGCTCGGCCATGTGCTGAACCATACCCTTCAGGACATCTTCATCCGCTACAGCCGCATGACGGGAAAGGAGGCGCTCTGGCTTCCGGGCACCGACCACGCCGGCATCGCCACCCAGACCGTGGTGGAGCGGAAGCTGCGCAAGGACGGCATCAGCCGCCACGACCTCGGCCGCAAGGATTTCCTCTCCCATGTCTGGCAGTGGAGGGACGAGTACGGCGGGCTTATCTTGAAACAGCTCCGGCGGCTCGGGATCTCCTGCGACTGGCGCCGGAACCTGTTCACCATGGACGAGCGGGCTTCCGAAGCGGTCATCAATGCCTTCATCGCCCTCTACCGCGACGGACTCATCTACCGCGGCAAACGCATCATCAACTGGTGTCCGGTGTCGCAGACTGCGCTCTCCGATGAAGAGGTGATCATGAAGCCGCGCCGTGACCAGCTGGTCTATGTGCGCTACGCGCTTGCCAAAGACCCTGCCCGTTTCATCACCATCGCCACCGTGCGGCCCGAGACCATCCTTGCCGACGTGGCCATTGCCGTGAACCCTCAGGACGAACGCTTCCGTGACCTTGTGGGCGAAATGGTGGTGGTGCCGATTGCAGGCCGCCACATCCCTGTCATCGCCGACGACTATGTCGATATCGAGTTCGGTACGGGCGCGCTGAAAATCACTCCTGCCCACGACCCCAACGACTATGCGGTTGCAGGCCGCCACAACCTGCCGGTGATTTCCGTCGTCGGCAAGGACGGCAGGATGACCGACGAATACGGCTACATGGGCATGGACCGGTTCGATGCCCGCAAAAAGATCATTGCGGACCTTGATGAGCTCGGAAATCTGGACCGTGTCGAGGACTACGAACATAACGTGGGATACTCTGAGCGAGCTGACGTGGTCGTCGAGCCCTACCTTTCCGAGCAGTGGTTTGTGAAGATGCAGCCCCTTGCAGAAAAAGCGCTGCAGGTTGTCAACGATGGAGAAATCCGGTTCCACCCCCCGCACTGGATCAACACCTACCGCCACTGGATGGAGAACATCCAGGACTGGTGCATATCCCGCCAGCTCTGGTGGGGGCACCGCATCCCCGCATGGTACGGACCCGACGGTCAGGTATGGGTGGCGGATTCCTACGACGAGGCATGCCGCCTTGCCGGCACCGACAAACTGGTGCAGGATGAGGACGTGCTTGATACCTGGTTCTCATCCTGGCTCTGGCCCCTGACCACGCTCGGCTGGACCGGCCCGAAAAGCGACAACGAAGATCTCAGGGCGTTTTATCCAACCGACACGCTCGTTACGGGTCCCGACATCATCTTTTTCTGGGTTGCCCGCATGATCATGGCCGGCATGTACTTCAAGGGCGACGTGCCGTTCCGGGACGTCTACTTCACAAGCATCATCCGTGACATGAAGGGCCGCAAGCTCTCCAAATCGCTCGGAAACTCCCCGGATCCCCTGAAGGTGATTGACACATACGGTACCGATGCCCTGCGCTTCACCATCATCTACATCGCCCCGCTTGGTCAGGACGTGTTGTTTGGTGAGGAGAAGTGCGAGCTCGGAAGGAACTTCGCTACAAAGATCTGGAACGCGTCGCGCCTGGTATTCATGCAGCGCGAAAAGCATTTCGAGGGCCCGGCGGACTTTGCCCGATACTACGAAGGGTTCGATCCCTCCTTGGAATCATTCGATATGGCGGGCCGCTGGATCCTCTCCTCCTACAACGCCATGCTGGAGCGTTACCATGCGGCGTTCGCACAGTTCCGGATGAACGACATCGTCAAAACAGTCTATGAGTTTTTCTGGGGCGACTACTGCGACTGGTACCTCGAAGCACTGAAGGTAACGCTTGCTGAGGGGTGTTCGCCCGGGGAAGCAAGAAAGGCTGTTGCGCTTGCCGTGTACGTGCTTGAAGGGAGCCTGAGGGTTCTGCATCCCGTGATGCCTTTCATCACCGATGAAATATGGCATTCGGTTCTGCCGCGCCCCGCAACCCAAAGCATCGCATCGTCGGAGATGCCCGTGCCGGCAGCCGCTCCGGTTGCTGAGGAAGGCTTCGGGCTGGTGCAGAAGGTGGTGACGGAGATACGGAGCCTTAAGGCACTGTTCGGCGTGCCCCCGGGACTTCGCGCAGAGGTGCGCTTTAAAGGAGCCCGGAGCGTTGCCGGGGAATCGCTCAACAGCGGCCTTGCCTTCATTGCCGCGCTCGGCCAGTGCACCCCTTCGATTATAGAGGACGATGCCCGGCCGCCGCATGCTGCCGCTTCGGTGGTCGAGGGACATGAACTCTTTGTGCTTCTGGAGGGTTTAATATCATTCGAGAAGGAACTCTCCCGCCTGGAAAAAGAGATACAGAATGTATCGGGTTATGTCACCCAGCTTAAGAAGAAACTATCCAATTCAGGATTTGCCGATCACGCACCTGAAGATGTGGTGGCCAAGGAGCGCGAAAAACTGGCCGACGCTGAGGCCAACCTCCTGAAACTGGAGGGTAATCTGGCGGTGCTCAGCGACTGAAGGGCACTCAGGGAAGCGGATGGATAGCCAGAAAAAATCGGTTTTTTGGATTATGTACTGAGCGATTATATTGTGATTTTGCCGGTTTATAGTATAGGCCGGCCGCGCCGGTTCAACACACGTGAATATTTGAGGGGGAATGGCACATATGAGGCAGCTTAAAATAAGCAAGCAGATAACCAACCGCGAGAGTCTCTCGCTGGACCGGTATCTGCAGGAAATCGGCAAGTACGATCTTCTGACGGCAGATGATGAAGTTCGGCTGACGAAGGCCATCAAGGAAGGCTTCGACATGCCGGTGGATACGACAGAGTACAAACGGGCTAAACGGGCGCTGGACAAACTGATCAAGGGCAACCTCCGCTTTGTGGTGTCCGTTGCCAAGCAGTACCAGAATCAGGGGCTCACGCTTGGCGACCTCATCAACGAAGGCAACCTCGGCCTCATCAAGGCGGCCAAGCGCTTTGACGAAACGAGAGGGTTCAAGTTCATCTCCTACGCCGTGTGGTGGATCCGCCAGTCGATTCTTCAGGCCCTTGCCGAGCAGTCGAGGATTGTCCGCCTGCCACTGAACCGTGTCGGCACCCTGAACAAGATCAGCAAGGCCTACAGTCAGCTTGAGCAGGAGTTCGAGCGCGACCCGAACACCAAGGAGCTGGCCAACCTGCTCGACATGGACTCGCAGGACGTTGCAGATACATTGAAGATCGCCGGCCGCCATGTGTCGGTGGATGCGCCGTTCGCCCAGGGCGACGACAACCGTCTGCTCGACGTGCTGCAGAACGACGGTCACCTGCCGGACCACGGGCTGAACCGCGATTCCCTCACCCTTGAGGTAGAGCGTTCGCTGTCGGTGCTTGCTCCGCGCGAAGCTGACGTGATCAAATCCTACTTCGGCATCGGCATGGACAACCCCCTCACCCTCGAGGAGATTGGCGAGAAGTTCAAGCTCACGCGCGAGCGCGTGCGCCAGATCAAGGAGAAAGCCATCCGCCGTCTCCGTACGTCGGCCTACAGTAAGGTGCTGAAGGAGTATATCGGTAGCTGAACGGTATTTCCGGACATTTTTTACGTTGTGATGCAGAAGCCGCCCTTCCGGGGCGGCTTCTTTTTTCGATCTGCGATCTGCAGGTTCGTGCAGGGCGTTGCCAGTAATCCCCTTCAGGCCGCCAGGTTTCCTTTTGTCCCCTGAGCAGAGAGAGAGAGAGAGAGAGTGTGTGTGTGTGTGTGCGTGTGTGGGGGGGCGCCGGAAACATCCACCCTAAGGGAAGGCAATGCGCCTAGATGCGTTCAAGCCTGATCCGCTCACCCCGGCTCAGGCCGAAGCGTTCGATGGCACTGGCATTGCGGACACCGACTTCCAGGGTGCCGAAGCTGCCCCGGTAGGCAAGTGGTTCGCCTTCCGGGACGTTGCCGTAGGTTTCCTGAACCGGGAGCGCGGTGCCGTCCGGGAGGACGAGGCGCCATCGGTCTTCTTCGGCAGCGAGGCTGCTGTCGATGGATGTGACGAGGTTGCCGAACCGGTCGGCAAAGATGACGCCCCCTTCCCATACCCCTTTTCCGAGTGCCGTGCAACCCGGCATGGCGAGCTTCATGCAGCCGGCAGGATCAAGTGCCGGGCCGAGCGCTTCAAGTGCTATGCCGCTGGCAAGATGGGCTGCGGCCGGTGAAAAAACGTCCCTGCCGTGGAATGTTCTGCTCCGTTCGGGGGCGATGTACTGCCTGTTTGTCACTTCGACACACGCTCCGCAGCCATGCATATTGAGGATGGTGGTGAGCAGGCCGTTGTCCGGTGCAAGGAATCTCCGCCCTCCGGCTTCCACGGCGATGGCCCTGCGGCTGGTGCCGACTCCCGGGTCGATGACGGCTACGACAATCGATGCCGGAGGAAGGTAGGGGAGAGCACGTTCAAGCAGGAATGCGCCTTCCGTGATGTCCTGGGGTGTTACGGCGTGCGTGAGGTCTATGATGCGGGTTTCGGGTGCGATGGTGAGGATGACCCCTTTCATCTGTCCGACGTAGGTGTCCCCGGTGCCGAAGTCGGTCATGAGTACGACGGCGGGCGGGTGCTGCAGGGGATGCATCGGCTCAGTCAGGGGAGTAGCGGTAGATGACGTACCCGACGCCGAGAAAGAGCAGGTTCGGTAGCCAGGCTGCAAGCATCGGCGGCATTACGCCGTTGTAGCCGAAGGTGGCGATGGTTTTCTGGAGGCCGAGGAAGAGGAACCCGGCAAACAGGCTGATGCCGATTTCAGCGGCAAGTCCGCCACGCTTTTTCTTGGCAGACAGCGGTACGCCGATGAGGATGATGATGAGCGAGGCGAAGGGCAGCGAGAGCTTGGTGTGCAGCTTGACTGAGCTCCGCTCGAGGCCTGCGAACCCGGCATGCTTCTTTTCTGAAAGGTACTGCCAGTGGCGCCCGATGTTCATTTCATCAGGCCGGAGGTTGAGCTCAGCCAGAGACTGGAGTGAGAGATGGAGTTTCACCGGCAGGATGCTTTCGGTCCGGAACCGCTCGCTTCCGTTTTCGAACGTTCGCAGCGAAGCATTCCGGAGCACCCACTCCTGATTTTCAGGGCTGTAGCGCATGCTGTCCGCATCGGAGCGGGAAATGATGCCGCTGTCGCTGAACTGCTCGATGGAGACATCCCTGGCACTCGACATGTCGGGGTTGAGCGAACCGAGGGTTATGATGTGGTTTCCGGGTTCGAGGATATGGAGGTTGCTGTTGCCGCCTTCCTCATCCCTCTGATGGTGTCCAAGTTCGTTGCGCTCGAAGTTGTTGTTGCGCATCGTTGCGGCCGGGGCGATCCAGAACGAGTTCGTGAGGTTGATGGTACTGATGATCATGCCTCCGAGCAGGAACGGGTAGAGAAGCTGGCCCATGCTGACGCCTGCTGAACGGATGGCGGGCAGCTCGCTTGAGACTGCAAGCTTGCCTGCCACGAGGATCGCGGCAAGAAGAGAGCTGACCGGAGAGGTGATGAGAATAGTCTGCGGTATAGCGAACAGGTAGTACTGTGCGATGGCATCGAATCCCTGATTCCTGTCCATGAAATCGTCGAGGTTCTCGACCATGTGGATGAGCATGAACAGGGCTACGAAGGCGAGGCTCGTGAAGACGAATGTCTTCACGAACTGCCTGAATATGTAGCGGTCAAGGATTTTCATTCGCTCTGGGGTCAGTACCCGAATATGTTTTCAAGCGTGAGCTCTCGAACGGTTCCGTATTTGCGCAGGGTGTTTATGTCAAGCTCCTCCTTTTTGCCGAGGACCAGCATGACATGCTTTCTGTTCCTGAAGTGGTTTTCGTGGAACCGCTGCACATCATCGATGCCCATCTTTTGCGCACCTTCAAAGATTTCCCGGCGTATATCGCCCTCATGTCCTAACCGGACGGCGTCTTCATAATTAAAGAGCACCTCGGTGCGGGTGAGCCGCTCGCTGGAGATCTTCTGCAGGATTCCGTTCCGGGCCGAGGCGAACAGTTCCGGCGATAGGGGCAGTTCCTGCATCAGTTCGCTGATGCCTCCGAGTGCTTCGGGCAGCTTGTCCGACTGGGTCCCGATGTAGCTGAAAATATAGTTATGTTTTTCTTTCTGTTTGGGTGTCCGGTACACGGAAAATACTGAATAGGCCAGAGCCTTGGCTTCACGGAGCTCCTGGAATACCACCGATGACATCCCTCCCCCGTAATATTCGTTGAAGAGAGAAATAAGCGGCACCTCCGAAGGGTCGTAGATGGCGTCACGCGTCAGCATGATAACCTCCGCCTGTGTCATGTCGTAATCGACTACGAAGATGGTGTTTCCTGTCTGCTCAAGCTCAGGGAACGGATCGGATGTCGGCGGGGCTTCGGGTGCGGCCGGGTAGCTGCGTACCGTCTGGAGTTCACGGACGATTGTTTCGGCCGAATCGGGCCCGTAGTACAGCACGCGGTGGCGGTACTGCATGAGGTGGCGCACCTCTCCCAGGAGCTCTTCGGGGGTGAGTGCTTCGAGTTCGCGGTCTGAGAGGACATTGGTGAATGGTGACTTCGGGCCGTACTTGCCGTAACTTGACATTGCTTCGAAGAGGATTTTCCGCTTCGAAAGCTTGTCGTCTGCACGCTCCTTCCGGATGCCGGCTTTCAGCTTCATAAGGGCATCCCGATCGGGGCGGGCGTTCTCCAGGAGCGATTCAAGCAGGCGGAGCGCACGGGGAAAGTTCTCCCTGAGCCCTGAGAGCTTCAGATAGACGAAGTTCTCCGAAGTAAAGGCCGAGAAGCTGGTGCCGAGCCGGTAGAGCTCGCGGCTGAAATCCTCCGGGGGAAGTTCAGCCGTGCCGAGATAGGAGAGGTAGTCGAGAGCCAGCTCGATTTTGCGGCTTTGGTTCTTTCCTGTGTCGAACACATAGTAGAGCGAGTACAGGTCGTTCTCGCGGTTTTCAACATAGTGAAGCTTCACGCCGCTCTTGACCTCATGAACCCCTATGTCCTTCCGGTAGTCGAGATAGACCGGCTCAGTGCCTTTCGAGGGCATGGCGAGCAGTTCACCGGCAAACGTCGAGAGGGTATCGCGGTTGACTTTGAGCGGGGTGATCGGGGGTTTCTGTATTTTGGTCTCGCTTTCCGGCGTGCCATGCTCTTTCTGGACCTCGACGTAGTTCGTTTTATAGTGCTGTCTGGCGAAGGCGGTGAGCTCCTCTTTTGAAATTTTGCGGAGTCGGTCGATCTGGGTGCTGTACTGCTGCCAGTCCATGCCCCAGATGAAGGAGTCGACATAGGCTTCGACCCTGCCGCGGTTGCTTTCGTAGAGCTTCAGCTGTTCTATTTTCAGGTCGTTGACGGCAGCCTCGAGGAGCCAGTCCGGGAACTCCCCGTTTTTCATGAGTTCCACCTGCTCCTGCAGAAGGCGGGAGACTTCTTCGAGGCTCTGGCCTTCGCGCGGCTTGGCGCTGAGGATATGAGCTGAATAGTCTTTCATCAGCACCAGCATGGAGCCTGCGTCGAGCACCTTCTGCTTCTGGTTCAGGTTCAAATCGATAAGTCCGGCCGTCTGGTTGTAGAGCACCTTGTCGAGCAGGGTAAGGAGGTCGGCGTCGCGGGTGTTGACGCCCTGGAACCGGAACCCGATTACAACCTCTTCGGCTTCAGGGCCCTTGACCCGTATCACTTCTGGCTTATTCAGGGGCTCTTCCTGTGGCGGGACGAAGGCCGGCAGCGCTTTGGGCTCGAGGACTGAGAACTTCCTTTCAATCAGCCGGATGGTTTCGTCGGGGTCGAAATCGCCTGCGATGCAGAGCGCCATATTGTTGGGTACGTACCAGGTACGATAGTAGTTCATGACGTTCCGTATGGACGGATTCTTCAGGTGTTCCGCTTTTCCTATGGTCGTCTGGGTGCCGTAGGTGTGCTTTTTGAAGAGCCCTGCGAAGAGATTTTCCCATATTTTGCGGCTATCGCTGTCCATGGTCATGTTCTTCTCTTCGTACACCGTTTCCAGTTCGGTATGGAAGAGGCGCATGACGGGGTTGCGGAACCGTTCGGCTTCGATGGTGAGCCACTGCTCAAGCTTGTCGGCCGGGATGTCGTTGAGGTAGACGGTCTGCTCTACCCAGGTGTAGGCGTTGGTGCCCTGAGCACCGATTGAGTTCAGCAGCTTGTCGTACTCGTTTGGTACTGCGTAGCTGGCGGCCACGTTGGAGATGCTGTCGATGTCGCGGTAAATGGCGGCCCTTTTTTCAGGGTCTTCGGCTGCACGGTACTCTTCATACAGATCGGAAATCTTCTCGAGCTCCAGATGCTCTTTTTCATAGTCGAGTGAGCCGATGGAGTCGGTGCCCTTGAAGAGCATGTGCTCAAGGTAGTGGGCCAGGCCGGTGGTTTCGGCCGGGTCATTCTTGCTGCCGGCACGCACCGCGATGGAGGTATAGATCCTCGGTTCGTCCCGGTAGGGGCTCATGTAGACGGTCAGGCCGTTTTTGAGGGTATATATTCTGGTGTGGAGAGAGTCTCCGGGGATGGTCTGGTACGGGTAGCTGCCGGCTTCGGCGGATGCATTCATCATGGGCTTGCAGGAGGTTACGGAGAGGAAAAAGGCCCCGGCGGCAAGTATCGGGACGAAGATGTTCGTGAAAGCCCGAAAGGCCGCTTTTCCGGGTAAAAAATTAAAATGGGATTTATGGGGCATAATTGCAACCGGCAACGTCATCCTTACCCCATCTGGCTTGAGGCCTCCGGCCTGAAGCCAGATGGGGCTGAATCATTATGATATCGCATATTACGATGAAGAACTAACAATTGAAGGGAATAGTTCTTTAATTAAGGATAAACAGCCGGGGTCTCTTCAGGTATCAACAGCCGGGAGTCCTCTTAAGGTGTTAACAGCCGTTGGTCCTCTTTAGGTATTAACAGCCGGGAGTCCTCTTAAGGTATCAACAGGCGGAGTCGGTTCGTATAAACAGCCCGGGTCCGGGTTGACGCGCTCCGGGCATGATTCGACGGTATTCAAAACAAGTATGTAGCAGGGAGTGTGTGTGCAGAGAGATCGGAAGGGGATTGGGATGGATAAGGGAGTGTACCGGCTGGTGAGCCCCTACGAACCTGCGGGCGACCAGCCGAAGGCCATTCGGGAACTCACTGCAGGCTTGCAGGCCGGTAGTCCGTTCCAGACGCTGCTCGGTGTGACTGGATCGGGAAAAACCTACACTATTTCCAACGTGATCGCCCAGGCCGGGCGGCCGGTGCTCGTGATGAGCCATAACAAGACACTTGCCGCGCAGCTTTACGGGGAGCTCCGGCAGTTCTTTCCAGACAACGCTGTCGAGTACTTCATCAGCTACTATGACTTCTACCAGCCGGAGGCATACCTGCCCTCGATCGACAAGTACATTGCCAAGGACCTGCGCATCAACGATGAAATCGAACGCCTCCGGCTGAAGGCCACCAGCGCCCTGCTCAGCGGTCGGCGTGACGTGATCGTCGTCAGCTCTGTCAGCTGCATATACGGCCTCGGCTCTCCGGAGGAGTGGAAGAGCCAGATCATAGAGCTTCGCACCGGCATGGTGAAGGAGCGCAACAGTTTCCTGCAGGAGCTTATTTCCCTCCATTACGTGCGCGACGACGTGGATCCCGGTTCCGGCAAGTTCCGGGTGCGCGGTGACATCATCGATCTCATTCCCGCCTACGACCAGCTGGCGCTCCGTGTGGAGTTTTTCGGCGACGAGATAGAAAGCCTGCAGACCTTCGACATGTCGAGCGGCGAAGTGCTCGGCAGCGATCCCTACGCATTCATCTACCCCGCCCGCCAGTTCGTTGCCGGAGAGGAACAGCTGAAACAGGCTATGCTCCGGATTGAAAATGAACTGGCCGGCCGGCTTAACGAGCTTCGCTCGGCCGAAAGGTTTGTGGAGGCGGGGCGGCTTGAGGAGCGGACCCGGTATGACCTTGAAATGATGAAGGAGCTCGGCTACTGCTCCGGCATCGAGAACTATTCACGCCACATCGCGGCTCGCAATCCCGGCGAGCGGCCGCACTGTCTGCTTGACTATTTCCCCGAGGACTATCTGGTGGTGGTCGATGAGTCGCATGTGACCCTGCCGCAGATCCGCGGTATGTACGGGGGTGACCGCTCACGCAAGTCCATTCTTGTCGAGCATGGGTTCCGTCTGCCCTCTGCGCTCGACAACCGGCCGCTCCGCTTCGATGAATTCATGGACATGGTTCCTGAGGTCATCTGCATCAGCGCAACGCCCGGAGATCTCGAGCTTGAACGCTCGGGCGGCGTTGTTGTCGAGCAGGTGGTACGCCCGACCGGGTTGCTCGATCCTCCGGTGGAGGTTCGCCCCGTGAAGGGTCAGATTGACAATCTCCTTATGGAGATCCGCCGCCATAACGCCGGAGGGCACAAGGTGCTGGTGATGACCCTGACGAAGCGGATGAGCGAAGACCTGCACGACTTCCTCCGCAAGGCAGGCGTCCGGTCCCGATACCTTCATTCCGAGATCAAGAGCCTTGAGCGGATGCAGATTCTGCGCGAGCTCCGTACGGGGGAGATCGATGTCCTTGTCGGTGTCAACCTTCTTCGCGAGGGGCTTGACCTGCCGGAAGTCTCCCTTGTGGCGATTCTCGATGCCGACAAGGAGGGGTTCCTGCGCAATACCCGGTCGCTCATGCAGATTGCCGGCAGGGCTGCGAGAAATGTTGAGGGTTTCGTGGTGCTCTATGCCGACACCATCACCCGCTCTATACGGGAAGTGCTCGACGAGACTGCCCGCCGGCGCGAGATCCAGCAGCGGTATAATGAGGAGCACGGCATCACGCCCCGCTCCATCACAAAGTCGGTCGAGGAGATCCTCGACACCACCAGTGTCGCCGATGCCGAGGAACGCTACCGCCGCCGCCGGTTCGGACTTGAGCCGCGTCCTGAACGACTGCTTGCAGGTGTTCTCGAGTCCATGACCCCCGAGGAGGGCCGTGCGATGGCTGCAGAACTTCGCGCCGAGATGCAGCAGGCGGCGCTTGCCATGGAATATGAGAAGGCCGCATATCTGCGCGACGAGATTGCACGCCTCGAAGATCGTCTTGGCGGCGCGGCACCTCCCGGCAAAGGAGAGCAGGCATGAGGTTGGAGTAGTTTTTCTTCGTGCATTGTTTTGTTAATGGCGAAATAAAGTTTTATAGAGAAGAGACGGGGGGCCCGGAGCGGGACCCCCTTCAGCATCTACCACTTTTTTTCAAGGGGAGCAGAAGCGGCTATGTTGGCCCAGATAGAAAAGGAGCACTACCAGAAACTCCATGAGATTCTGCGTCTTGCACGCCAGAACCTCAAGCAGGTCGATGAATCGCTGATACAGCGGGCGTTTTTCATGTGCTACCGTGCCCATGAGGGGGAGAAGCGCGCTTCCGGCGAGCCCTATTTCTACCATCCGGTGGAGGTCGCAACGATTCTGCTCAACGAGCTGCCGCTTGATGGCGTATCGGTCGCCGCCGCGCTTCTGCACGACGTGATCGAGGACAGCGGCTATACCTATGAGGACATTTCCGCCGAACTCGGTCTTGAGGTCGCAGACATCGTCGAAGGGCTGACGAAGATATCCGGGATCATGATCAACCGCGAGACCACGCAGGCTGAAGGGTTCCGGAAAATGCTGCTCTCGATGGTGAAGGATATCCGCGTCATCCTCATTAAGTTCTGCGATCGGCTGCATAATATGCGCACCCTCGAGTCGCTCCCCGAGCACCGGAGGCTGAAGATCGCTCTGGAAACGCGCGACATATACGCACCGCTTGCGCATCGGTTCGGTCTCGGCAAGATGAAGGTGGAGTTCGAGAACCTCGCCCTGAAGTACATCGACCCGGAGATGTTCGCATTCCTGCAGCAGAAAGTCCGCCTGACGAGGGGCGAGCGGGTCGCCTACCTCAACAAGATGATCGATCCCATCAAGGATGACCTTGAGAAGCAGGGCTTCCAGGTCGAGGTGCAGGGACGGGCTAAGCACCTGTTTTCGATCTACAACAAGATGCGCAACAAGAACAAGACCTACGAGGATATCCACGACCTCTACGGCATCCGTGTGATCATCGATACGGAACGCATCGCCGACTGTTTTGCCGTTTACGGTTTCATCACCCAGAAGTATCCGCCCGTTCCGCAGCACTTCAAGGACTACATATCCATCCCCAAGCATAACGGATACCAGTCGCTCCATTCTGCCATCATCGGCCCGAAGGGCAACATGGTGGAGCTGCAGATCCGCACCCGGCGCATGCACGAGTTCGCAGAACTCGGCGTCGCGGCGCACTGGCGCTACAAGGAGAAAATCAGCAAGGACGACGCCAGCATCGACTCGTTCCTCCGCTGGGCCCGCGAGCTCATCAAGGACGCCGATTCTGCGGCCGCATTCATGGAGGGGTTCAAGCTCAATCTCTACCATGACGAAATCTATGTTTTCACCCCGAAGGGCGACATGAAGACCATGCCGGCCGGCGCAACCCCGATCGATTTCGCCTATTCCATCCACACCGAAATCGGCAACGGATGCATCGGCGCGAAGGTCAACGGGCGCATTGTCCGGCTGAACGCCGAACTCAAGTCGGGAGACCGGGTAGAGATCATCACCTCCAAGAACCAGCAGCCCAAGGCTGACTGGCTGAAGCTGGTGGTGACCCACCGTGCTAAACTGAAGATCCGTTCGGCCATCAACGAAGAGCGCCGCCTTCAGATCGAAAAGGGTCGCGGTATGTGGGAGAAGATGCTTACGGGGACGAAGAAGCTCCTCTCGGACAATGACATCGTGCGTTACGCCCGACGATACGGGGTGAAGACCCCTGCGGACTTTTTCAGCGCCCTGGCAAACCAGCAGATCAACGGCGAAGAGGTCATCAAACGCGTCAACAGCGAACAGCGGGAGCCGGAATCGCTTGAGGTCAGGGAGGATCCGAAACAGCTGGCAGAGTATCTTCGCACGGCCCGGGAGGGCGGCGAGGATCGGAAGGATCAGCCGAAAAAGCGGGACGAGGTCACGATCGCCGGAATGAACAATATCGCATACGCTTACGCGAAATGCTGCCAGCCGGTTCCGGGAGATGATGTCATCGGGTTCGTTACTGCAGAAGGCGTGGTGAAGATCCACCGGAAAAACTGCATCAACGTGAGTAACGAGAACCTGCAGAAAAGTGAGCGGGTGGTGTCGGTATCGTGGAACCGGAAGGTCGAAACCGACTTCCTCGCAGGCATCCGAATCGTCGGAGAAGACCGTATCGGCATCACCAACCAGCTCACCCTCGTCATGTCGAAGTTCGATACCAACATCCGCAGCATTTCGCTCCATGCCCGCGACGGGATGTTCGTCGGCACCGTCATGGTCTATGTACGCAACACCGAAAAGCTCAGTGCCCTTATGGACAAGCTGAAGAAGGTGGGCGGCGTCTTCACCGTGGAGCGGCTTATCAGCTGAACGGAATGCTTTTGCAGAATTGTTTGTATGTTTACCCTTGCAATCATTGAACAACCAACACCATACCCCATGAACACCACCTCCAGAAAACCGATGGCTATCCGTGTCATACAGATCTTTACGCTGCTCTTGTTCTTCGGTTCCCTTTCAGGATGCGGCTACAACAGCATCCAGCAGAACGACGAAGCCGTGAACCGTGCATGGGGTGACCTTGAGTCGCAGCTCCAGCGCCGAGGGGATCTCGTGCCGAACCTTGTCGCCACGGTGAAGGGTGCGGCGGATTTCGAAAAGGAAACCCTTACTGCCGTCGTCGAGGCCCGCGCCAAAGCATCGTCGGTGACGATGACGCCCGAGATGCTCAGCGACCCTCAGGCCATGCAGCGCTTCCAGAGCGCACAGGGCGCACTTTCCTCAAGTCTCTCCCGCCTCCTCGTGACGGTTGAGCGCTACCCTGAAATCAAGGCCAACCAGAACTTCCGCGACCTCCAGAACCAGCTGGAAGGCACCGAGAACCGCATTGCGGTTGCCCGCCAGCGCTACAACGGCGCTGTCGAAACCCTCAACTTCTCGATCCGCCAGTTCCCGAACTCCATGACCAATTCGCTGCTTCTGAAACTCAAGCCGAGAGAGTACTTCAAGGCTGATGAAGCCTCGAAGGCCCTGCCGGAGGTGAAATTCTGAGGATGGTCCGGACCTTCTTCAGAGAGAGAGTGCACGACGCCGGGGCCCTGCCCGTAAGGGCCCTCGGCGTGCTTGTGCTGCTCATTCCGCTCCTTGCAGCCTTTTCTTCCACACTCTTTGCCCTTGATGTTCCGGCGCTGTCCGGCAGGGTGAACGACTACGGCGCAATGATCTCTCCCTCTGCCCGGGCCTCAATCGATCGCAGCCTTGCGCGCCTTGAAAAAGAGGAATCGACCCAGGTAGTGGTGCTGACGGTTCCTTCACTCGAGGGAGACGCAATAGAGGATTTCTCCATGCGGGTAGCCGAGGCATGGAAGATCGGCCGCAAAGGCAAGGACAATGGCGCGCTGCTCATTGCTTCGCGTGATGACCGCAAGATCCGCATCGAGGTCGGCTATGGCCTAGAAGGGAGCCTGACCGACCTTACGGCCGGGCGCATCGTCCAGAACGAAATGGTTCCGCTGTTTCGCGCAGGCAGGATCGATGAAGGATTCCTGCAGGGAGTTTCCTCCATCATAGCAGCTGTACACGGGGAATACAGGGCTGAACCCGGGGCTCCGAAGAAGGGGGGACGGGTGTCGCTGCCGATGCTTATGCTGCTGCTCTTTTTCATATACTTCAGCGGCCTTTTCAGCCGCCATCGCGGTGGCGGTGGGGGGCCGTTCATCTCCGGCGGTCCCGGAGGCGGTTTCTACGGAGGCGGCACCTTTGGTGGTGGAGGCGGTTTCGGCGGCGGTGGCTTTGGGGGCGGAGGCGGCGGATTCGGTGGCGGCGGCGCTTCGGGGAGCTGGTGAGGGCGAAGGGTCCCACAACAATGCAGGAGGAGAAAATGAAATACAATCCGGTACGGAAGCTGCTCACTGAATCCGGCCAGCGGCAGGTAGAGGAGCGGATCAAAGCGGCCGAGGCGAGCACTTCGGGGGAGATTGTCGTGATGGTGGTCGAGGAGAGTTCCCGCTATCGCCACGCTTCGGTGGTCGGGGCCTTGTTTTCTTCAATGATCGTCGCTGTGGCGGTGGGGCATTTTCAGGGCGGAGACGGCATGTGGCATTTTCTCGGTGTCTTCGTTCCGCTTTTCATCGTTTTCCATGAACTGCTCGTGCGTCTTGCACCCCTGCGCCGCATGTTTGCCCGCAAAACGGATATGCAGGACGCTGTCGCAAAAGCCTCCCTTGCAGCGTTTTACCAGAAGGGGATCAACGGCACCGAGGCGGCGACGGGCGTACTCATCTATATCTCGCTTTTTGAGCACATGGTCAGGGTTGTGGCCGACAAAGGCATCAACGAGAAAGTGGACCCCGGAGCATGGACGGAGCTCGTCGGCGGCATAGTCCAGGGCATCCGGCGCGGTGATGCTGCAGCTGCCCTTTGCGAGGCTGTCGGCCGTTGCGGTGAGCTGCTTTCCAGGCATTTTCCGATCCGGGAGGGCGACAGGAATGAGCTCAGTAACCAAATCCGTTACTGAGGCCTGTTTGATGAAGAAGCTCTGCCGGCTCGAGGAAAAGGATGCGCTGCGCCATGCCGGGCGCGTGGCCGAGGAGGGCGGGGCGCGCCATATATGCCGCAGGTGTGCCCGTGTAGCCAGAAAGAAAGATGCGCTCTGCAAGCCGCAGAAGATCAAACGCGACAAGCAGAAAGGCCGCCACTGAAAAGTGCGCCGACCTCTTCAGCAAGCGTTGTGGATTCGTATATTGAAGAACAGGAGACCTGCGGAAGGGCCACCTTCGCCCGTCCGCAGCCTGAAGAGTCCAGTTCCGTAAGGCCAACACCAGAAGAGTGAGTACATGAAAAAAACAGCATTGTATCCCTGGCACGAGAAGGCCGGGGCGAGGATTATTGATTTCGGCGGATGGCTTATGCCGGTTCAGTATTCAGGCATCATTGCCGAACATCGGGCCGTCCGAAGTGCGGCGGGCCTTTTCGATGTCTCGCACATGGGGAATTTCTATGTGAAGGGGCCCCGTGCGGAGGAGTTCCTCCAGCATATGACCACCAATGACCTCAGCCGCGCTAAAAACGGTCAGGCCCAGTACAACGTGATGCTTTATCCAAGCGGCGGTATCGTTGACGATCTCATCATCTACCGCATCGACGCCCAAACCTTTTTCATCATCGTCAACGCAGGCAACTGCGAAAAAGATTACCAGTGGCTCCAGGAGCATGTGGCAGAATATGATGGTGTCGTGCTTGAAGACCATTCAGCGGCGATGTCGCTGATCGCCCTTCAGGGTCCGAAGGCGTTCGATATCCTGAAAAAGGTGCTGCCTTCCCTCGTCGCCCCATCTCTCGGGTCGTTCCACTTCTGCACACTGGAGTATCGCGGTGTGGAGCTGATGGTGGCCCGCACCGGTTATACCGGCGAGATCGGTGTTGAAATCTGTGTGCCGAATGAGATGGCCCTTCCGCTCTGGGAAGAGCTGCTCCGGTCCGGACAGCCTGAAGGAATCCTTCCAATCGGTCTCGGCGCCCGCGATACCCTCCGCCTTGAAATGGGATATTCTCTCTACGGGCATGAAATCGATGAGGATACCAACCCCCTTGAAGCCCGCCTGAAATGGGTGGTGAAATTGGACAAAGGGCACTTTATCGGCCGGGAGGCCTGTCTTCAGGTGGAACTGAATCCGAAACGTTCGGTTGCAGGATTTGTGCTTGAGGGGCGCGCACTGCCGCGCCAGGGCTGCAAGCTCTTCAACAGCGATCATCAGGAGATCGGGCGGGTGTGCAGCGGCACCCTCTCGCCGACCCTTCAGGAGCCGGTGGGTACCTGCAGCCTCCTTCGCGAGTACCAGAAGCCGGGCACGAGGGTGTTCGTCGAGATACGCGGCACCATGCAGCCGGGTACGATACGGCCCCTGCCGTTCGTGAAAACCTCCCTCTCCTAAGGGGGAGGGTTCAATCATTCAACCACAGAAACTCAAGGGTGAAGAGGAAAAAGGACAACAGCGCGGATACCGGGAAAAAATCGGGGCACGGGGCTCTTAAACGGGAGATCGGAGGGATTGTCCTGATGCTTTCCGCCCTTTTCCTTGCCGGTTCGACCATCACCTTCCATCCCGGTGACCAGGCGGTCTATCTCCAGTTGCCCTGGTATGACATTTTGGGCCCTGCAGCACGTGATGCTGTAGCCCACATCCAGACCCCCTTCGGGCTTCTCGGCGCAAGGGTGGGGTCCTTTTTCGTCCGCTCTTTCCTTGGCTTCCCCTCGCTCCTGCTCTTTTCCGCGGTCTTCTTCTGGGGGGTCTCTCTGTTCCGTTCAAAAAGCCTGAAGTCGGCCTTGATCTTTTTCCTGTACAGCGTGCTGATGTCGCTGGATCTGGCGGCAATGGGGGGGCTGACACCGTTCGCATTCAGCGACCTTCTTGCTGGAGCTGTCGGCAGGATGCTTGCCGAGATGTTCTCTACATTGCTTGGCGCAACGGGAGCGTGGGCGCTTTTGCTGGCTATTGCTGCTGTTCCGTCATTCTATCTCAGCCGCATCATGCTCCCCGGCGTAGGGGCGGGTGTTGTGCCTACGGTTGCGGCCATGCCATCCCGCCTGTTTTCACGGATCGGGAACGTGTTCCGGGCTCTCGGTAAAAAAAAAATGAACCCGCTGCCGTACCGGCTGCCATAGCAAGGCCCGCTGAGGCTTCTGTAGTTCCTCCCCCCGCACCAGAACGCCTCGAGGGCAACGCCCATTTACCCTATAGTACGCCTGCCCTCTTCTCTTCCCCCCCCGGCGTAAGTCGGGATGACGGTGTGGAGCTTGTCGTTCAGCAGGCCACCCATGAAATGGAGGCTGATCTCGACGATCGCAAGCTGAAGGTGAAGACGAAAGACCGCGATACCTACCGCATACCCTCCATCGACCTGCTTGAAAAGGGACCGGAGGGTGATGGCGGGATTGATGAGGAGCATCTTGCCGAAAGCAAGCGACGTCTCCTCGAAAAGCTCTCCATCTACAAGATCGAGGTGATGAGGATACAGGCGACGGTGGGGCCGAGGGTGACGCTGTTTGAGATGGAACTTGCGCCTGATGTGAAGGTCAGCCGGGTGACGGCGCTGGAAAATGACCTTGCCATGGCCCTTGCCGCCAGGGGCATCCGCATCATCGCGCCCATCCCCGGAAAGAACGCCGTCGGCGTCGAGATCCCCAACAGCCGCCCTGAGACCGTCATGCTCCGGAGCGTGCTGCAGGTGGAGAAGTTCAAGAACAGCCGTTACATCCTGCCGATCGTGCTCGGCAAGACCATCTCAAACGAGGTCTATATCGATGACTTGACCGCCATGCCGCACCTCCTCATCGCCGGCTCGACCGGCTCGGGCAAGTCGGTCGGCATCAACGTCATTCTCTCCAGCCTCCTATACTCCTGCACTCCCGACAAGGTGAAGTTCGTCCTTATCGATCCGAAGCGGGTCGAGCTGTTCCATTACCAGCACCTGAAAAACCACTTCCTGCTTCGATTCCCCGGATTCGATGAACAGATTGTAACGGAGCCGCAGAAAGCGGTCTACGCCCTGAAGTGCGTCGAAAAGGAGATGGAGCTGCGCTATATCCGCCTCGAGCAGGCCGGGGTCCGCAACATCGGGGACTTTAACCGGGCGAACCCCATGGATGCGATGTACTACATCGTTGTGGTCATTGACGAGCTCGCCGATCTCATGATCACCGCCGGCCGCGACGTCGAGGAGCCTATCACGCGCCTTGCCCAGCTGGCCCGCGCTGTCGGCATCCATCTCATCGTGGCTACCCAGCGTCCTTCTGTCGACATCATCACAGGCATCATCAAGGCGAACTTCCCTTCGCGCATCGCCTTTCAGGTGGCAAGCAAAGTGGACTCGAGAACCATTCTTGACGGGTCCGGCGCCGAACAGCTTCTCGGCGATGGTGACATGCTCTACCAGCCGTCTTCACTCCCGAAGGCCATCCGCCTCCAGGGGCCATATGTTTCGTCGAAAGAAGTAGAGGCAGTGACGCGCTATATCGGCAGCCAGCATGCCCTGACGGATGTCCGTGACGTTCTTCTGCCGAAGGGTGAGATGCGGAAACGGGGAAGCTCTGAGAATGGTGCCCCACAGTCGTTTGGTGCAGAAGATGATGAGCGGGACCCGGCATTTGACGAGGCAGCAAGGCTTGTGGTTATGAGCCAGCAGGGTAGTACTTCGCTGCTCCAGCGGCGGCTCCGGCTCGGCTTCAGCCGTGCGGGAAGGGTTATGGACCAGCTGGAGAAAGAGGGGATCGTAGGGCCGCAGGATGGAAGCCGTGCACGTGATGTGCTCATTGCCGACCTGAGTGAACTTGAAGTGAGGTTGAACGCGCCCCCCGAAGAGGATTACTAGGAGCGGTATAAGCAGTGACCTCTTGATGAAACCGGCTCCCGGACCTCAGCGGGCCCGGGTCGATTTCTCTCCTTGCGGTCAGCAGCTTAGACGGATTCCACCCGGACGATTTCCGGAATGGCTTTCTTGATGGCCTGCTCGACGCCCGCCCGAAGGGTCAGGGTGCTCATGGGGCAGCTGCCGCATGCTCCAAGCAGTTTCACATCCACAACCATATCCTTGGTGATGCCGACAAGCTGGCAGTCTCCGCCGTCAACCTGCAGGTATGGGCGTACGGTTTCAAGTGCGGCGATCACACGGTCATAGAGTGCATCGCTGTTCGGCAGGTAGTCTTTGCTTGTGCTCATGGCATACATCTTTTAGTAATTGGAAATACAGGTGAACCTCCCCGGAGGAACAGGGTAATATCTACCCCGGTCCTCAAAAAAACAACTCTAAACCGTTTCATCGTTCCCGCATCCGCATCCGCTGCCGCAACCGGTGTTCTCGTCCCGGCATGAGGCGTTCGTGATGGATATCCTGCGGGCAGTCTCCATTGCAACACCCTTCAGCGCTTTGGCCGACGTGGATTCGGGTTTGCCGAGGACGTAGGGCATGCCGCTGTCGCTGCCCTCTCCGACACCGCGCTCGATCGGAATGGCTCCGAGGAACGACAGCCCCTGGGCTTTGGCGAAGCGCTCTCCGCCTTTCTGGCCGAAGATGTAGTCTCTTGAACCGTCCGGAAGTTCGTACCAGCTCATGTTCTCCACGAGGCCGAGGATGGGGACACCTACTTTCCCAAACATGCTGACGGCTTTCGAAACGTCGGCTAGTGCCACGTCCTGCGGAGTGGTGACGATGAGGGCTCCGGTGACGGGGATGGTCTGTACGAGCGTAAGCTGTATGTCTCCGGTTCCGGGAGGAAGGTCGAAGACCAGATAGTCGAGCTCGCCCCAGTCGACGTCGGTGATGAACTGCTTGATGGCGCTGGAGGCCATCGGACCGCGCCATATGACGGCGGTGTCGGTTTCAATGAGGAAGCCGATCGACATCAGCTTCACCCCGAATTTTTCAAGCGGCCGGATTTTCTTGCCCGACATTTCAGGCTTCTCGGAGTGGAGCCCGAACATGGTAGGGATACTCGGTCCATAGAGATCGGCGTCGATGAGTCCGACCTTCGCGCCGCTTTCTGCGAGGCTGACGGCGAGGTTGACGGCGAGGGTCGATTTTCCTACCCCGCCCTTTCCTGATGCCACGGCGATGATGTTTTTCACACCCTGGAGCGGTTTGTCATGCCCGCCGCACTGGCCGCTCGAGCACTGGTGTCCGTTGTCATGGCTGTGCCCGTCACCGGGCTCATGGCCGTGGCTGCAGCTGGAGCCGGAAGTCACTTTCGCCTCCAGATTTACCCTGATGGTGCCGACTCCCGGCACACCGGCCTTTACGGCATTGATGCAGGCCGTTTTGATCTCTTCCTTCAAGGGGCATGCCGGTGTTGTGAGCACCACGCTGAACGACACATCGCCAGCATCGCTGATGGCAATGTCACGGATCATGCCGAGGGTGACGAGGTCTTTTTTGAGGTCGGGTTCCTGCACGGTGGAGAGTGCCTGGAGAATCTGCTGCTGGTCTATTGCGGGCATGGCTTTATCGGGTGGGTTAAATGATTGCGGAAGTTACTTCTGCATGAAGCGCAGCGAGATTGTGACACCCTCTAAGCTGAACTTCTCTCGCAGCTTGTTTTCGAGGAATTTCCTGAAATTGGTCTGTACAAGCTCCGGATTATTGCAGAAAAATGCAAATACCGGCCAAGGTGCCTCGATCTGGGTCATGTACTTGATTTTCAGCTCCTTGCCCGTCCGGGTGGATGGGTGGTTGGCGGCAAGAGCCTCCTCGAGGAATCGGTTGAGGGCGCTCGTGCTGATTTTCCGCGAGCGGTTCTGGCTGATCTCTTTTGCTGTATCGATGGCGCGGTAGAGGTTCTTTTTCGTCAGGGCCGAGGTGAAGATAACCGGGACATAGGAAAGGTTTCCCATATGGGAGCGGAGGGTCTCTTCGTACAGCTTGCTCGTCTTGGAGTCCTTTTCGACGAGATCCCACTTGTTGACGAGGAGGAGCACGCCGCGTTTGCGTTCAGCGGCGATGTTGATGATCTTCAGGTCCTGCTTTTCGATGCCCGGTGTGGCATCGAGCATGACGATGGCCACTTCGCAGCGTTCGATGGCCCGTTCGCTGCGCAGCGAGCTGTAATACTCGATTCCGGCACTGATCTTTGTCCGCTTGCGCAGACCTGCCGTATCGATCAGAAGGAACTCCTGCTGTTTACGGGTGAAACGGGTGTCGATGGCGTCGCGCGTGGTGCCGGGAATGCTGGAGACAATCTGGCGGTTGGTGCCGAGGAGGGCATTGACGAAGCTGGATTTACCGACGTTCGGGCGGCCGATGACGGCAAGCCTTATGGCACCGTCTTCTTCCGGGGGGCCGTCGGACTCGGGGAAGTTGAGGAGGATCTCATCGAGCAGGTCGGCCACGCCGCTGCCGTCACGTGCCGATATTGCCCAGGGTTCAGTGAATCCTGTGCTGACGAAGGATGCCGCTTCAATGGCAAGCTGCGGCGACTCCGCCTTGTTGACGGCAAGGAAGGTCGGCTTGTCGGAAAAGTTCCTCTTGAGGATCTTGGCGAGCTCAAGGTCGTCGTAGGAAAGGCCCGAGCGCACGTCAGTCAGAAAAATGATGATGTCGGCGTCATGGATGGCCATCATGGTCTGTTCGAGCATGGCCGTGCTGATGACGCCATCCTCGGGAGCGTACCCTCCGGTATCCATCAGGCGGAATTCGCGGCCCTGCCAGTGCCCTTCAGCGATGTGGCGATCGCGGGTCACTCCGGGCGTGGGGTCGACGATGGCAGCCTTCTCGCGGAGGATACGGTTGAAGAGGGTTGATTTGCCGACATTGGGTCGGCCGACCAGGGCGATTAGAGGCTTCATCTAAGGAGTGCTGCTAAGGGTTCGTTCCCCCCGGAGAGGCTGTGAAAAGGAGAACGGTATAATTTGTAGAATTAAGTGAAATAATTTACATTGATAAACTTTATTTTTCGGAAAAGTCCTGTTAAAACCATTGTACACACAGCATGAGCAAGACGCTAAGTTTTAAAACATATTCGGCGAAGCCTGCCGATGTCGAACGGAAGTGGTATGTCATAGATGCCGAAGGCCAGGTTCTTGGCAGGATGGCGGCTGAGATCGCCAGAGTCCTCAGGGGGAAGCACAAGCCCCAGTTCACTCCGCACGTTGATACCGGTGACTTCATCGTGGTCACCAATGCCGAGAAAGTAGCCCTCAGCGGAAACAAAGAGAATCTGAAGACCTACTTCTCCCACTCCCATTACCCGGGCGGCGTCAGGGTAGACTCCGTGAAGGACCTGCTTCGCAAAAAGCCGGAAAAGATCATTGAGCACGCCGTATGGGGCATGCTTCCGCACAACAACCTTGGCCGCCAGCTCTTCAGGAAACTGAAGGTATATGCAGGTACTCAGCATCCGCATGAGGCTCAGGCGCCGACTGAAATGAAAATACACTAAACAATAAAGCGAGAGGGAATGAAAGAGGTTATCGATACCGTTGGACGCCGCAAAACCTCCGTTGCACGGGTGTTCATGACTCCGGGCAAGGGCAGGGTCATCATCAACAAGCTGCCGGTCGAAGAATATTTCCGGGACGAGGTCAAGCGTCTGCATGCACTCCGTCCGCTGGTACTGACCGAGAAGACTGAAGACTTCGACATCAAGGTCAATGTGAAAGGCGGCGGACTCAGCGGCCAGTCGGGAGCGGTCAGCCTCGGCATTGCCCGTGCTCTCACCGAGTTCGATGACGCGGCCCGTGCGGTCCTGAAGCAGGAACGCCTTCTTACCAGGGATCCCCGCATGGTCGAGCGCAAGAAGTTCGGCCGCAAAAAGGCGCGCAAGAGCTTCCAGTTCTCCAAGCGTTGATATTTCCGGATTACTTTTTTTCGTACAACATCCCACATACCGCGCCGTTCCGGGGGTTTCCCCCGGATGGAGCATTCCGGCAGTGTCCGGCGCTGTTGCGCCGGGTCCCGGCATGCGGGCGGCGGTAGAGGCAACAACTAAACACAAGGACACGACAAATGTCACACTTTCAGCTTGAAGAGATGCTCCGCGCAGGAGTCCACTTCGGCCACCTCGCACGCCGCTGGTGCCCGAAAATGAAGCCGTACATCTTCATGGAGAAGAACGGCGTTCATATCATCGACCTTCAGAAGACCCTCGTTCTCGCCGATGATGCCCTCAACGCACTCGATGCCATTGCCCAGACCGGCAGGGAGATCATGTTTGTCGGCACCAAAAAGCAGGCCAAGCAGATCATCGCAGCCGAGGCCACGCGCGCCGGCATGCCTTTCGTCTGTGAGCGCTGGCTCGGCGGCATGCTCACCAACTTCTCCACCATCCGCCAGAGCATCAGGCGCATGAACTCCATCGAACGGATGGAGACGGACGGTACCTTCGACATGATTACCAAAAAAGAGCGCCTCATGCTTGCCCGCGAGCGCGAGAAACTCATGCGGATCCTCGGCGGCATCGCCACGATGACCCGTCTGCCTGCAGCACTCTTCATCGTCGACATTAAAAAAGAGCACATCGCCATCAAGGAAGCCCGTTCGCTCGGTATCCCGATTTTCGCAATGGTCGACACCAACTGCGACCCGGAGCAGGTTGACTATGTCATTCCTGCCAACGACGATGCGATCCGCTCCATTCAGCTTATGGTAAAGGCCGTGGCCGACACCGTCGTCAACGCACGTGCCATGAAGGTCGAGCAGGAAGTCCTCGCAGAGATGGATGAGCCGGAAGCTGCCGAGGGTGCAGAGGAAAGCGCAGAGTAACAAGCACAACAAGAATTACAAGACAACAGCCTAGAGACATGAGCCAGATTTCAGCAAAAGATGTAAAGGACCTGCGCGATACGACCGGTATCGGCATGATGGACTGTAAAAAGGCCCTTGAGGAGACCGGCGGCGACATGGAGAAGGCCATCGAATACCTTCGCAAGAAAGGTGCCGCTCTTGCCGCCAAGCGTGCAGACAAAGATGCCAGCGAAGGCATGATCTGCATCAGGGTGTCGTCGGACCGCAAGTCGGGCGTCATTCTCGAACTCAACTGTGAGACCGATTTCGTGGCTCGTGGTGAGGTGTTTACCGGCTTTGCCGGAGCACTTGCCGAGCTCGCCCTGCAGAATCGTATCGCTTCGGCTGCTGAGCTCCTGAAGCTCAGGATGACGGAGGAGATGGGTGGCGAACTCGTCGACGATGCAATCAAGACCATGACCGGGAAGCTCGGAGAGAAGATTGAATTGAAGCGTCTCGTTTTCACTGATGCTTCAGATGGCCTCGTCGAGTCCTATGTCCACCCCGGAGCCCAGCTCGGAGCCATCATCCATGTGGCGACTGACAAGCCTGATGCGGTGACGGGCCTTACCAAGGACCTCGCCATGCAGGTCGCAGCTGCAGCACCGATCGAAGTCGACCGTTCCGCCGTTCCCGAGGAACTGATTGCCAAGGAATCCGAGATCTACCGCCAGCAGGCGCTGGGCCAGGGCAAGAAAGAGGAGTTTGTCGACAAGATCGTTCTCGGTCGCCTCGATAAGTACTATCAGGAGGTGGTGCTTCTTGAGCAGGCCTTCATCAAGTCGAACAACCTGAAAGTGTCTGCCGTGCTCGATGAGTTCAGCAAGCAAGTGCAGACCAAGTTGGAAGTGAAGGAATTTGTCCGCTACCAGCTTGGAGAATGAGTAATGAAAAAGCCTCGGTATCGGGGCTTTTTTTTGCCCGGTTTTTTTGTGCAGATTTAAAGGTGTAGGCTTTCTTCAGGGTACCCCTCTTAACCACTTTCCCGGAGGATAATGACTATGCAATACAGGCGCATCCTGCTGAAACTGAGCGGAGAGGCTCTTGCGGGCGTTGATGGCTACGGCATCAATGCTGAAATGCTTGAGCGGTTTGCCGAAGAGGTGAAAGAAGCCCGCGACATGGGGGCCGAGATCGCACTGGTCATCGGTGGCGGCAATATCTTCCGGGGTGTTTCCGATGCAGCCAAGAACATGGACCGCGTCCAGGCCGACTACATGGGCATGCTTGCCACCGTCATCAACTCTATCGCTTTTCAGGACGCTCTGGAGCGCCTTGGAGTGTATACGAGGCTGCAGACTGCCATCAAGATGGAACAGATGGCCGAGCCGTTCATCCGCCGTCGGGCAATCCGCCACCTTGAAAAAGGAAGGGTTGTGATTTTCGGTGCCGGGACAGGCAATCCCTACTTCACCACCGATACGGCCGCTTCGCTTCGGGCCATTGAGATTGAAGCCGATGTCATTGTCAAAGGCACCCGTGTCGATGGCGTTTACGATTCTGATCCCGAAACCAACCCCGGTGCGGAATTCTTTCCGAAAATCTCCTACCTTGACGTCATCCGCAAGAACCTCCGTGTGATGGACATGACGGCCATTACACTCTGCCGGGAGAATACGCTGCCGATTGTGGTGATGAACATGAATGAGAAAGGGAACCTCTCACGGCTGATCCGTGGAGAGCATGTCGGTTCGCTTGTGCACGCCTAGCTTTCTTCTTCATTTTCCCCAAGGGGGCTCCGGCCCCCGTTTCCCTGCATAAGTGTCTCAAGCGCCTCCCGGATCTCCCCCCACATGAACCCCCTTCCCAGCAGGAAACGTACCAGTTTTTCCTTTTCTCTGGTTCCCGGTGAGCCTCCAATCGCCCTCAGCTTCTTTTCTGCGGCATCGAGGCACGCTCCAGTGCTATCGTGACGCTTTAGTATTTCGTCGATGATGGCGTCTTCGACGCCCCGTTTGCGGAGTTCCATCTTGAGCTTGATGCGGCCGGCCGGTTTCATTCGGCTCCGGCTTCTCATGAACTCTTCGGCAAACGTACGGTCATTGATGAGGTTCAGCTCAATGAGCCGCTCAATCGAGCCGGCGATGTGCGCTTCTTCAAATCCCTTTTTACGGAGTTTCGTCTCTAGTTCCATCCGGCTGTGGCTTCGGAGCCCGAGGAGTTTGAATGCGTGGGCCGAGGCCAGGCTCAGGGAGCTTTCCGTCGCCTTCCTGCCCCGGTGAGCGCTTTGCCTACCGTACATTCCGGAGACTTTCTGAGGAGAGGTTGTGTGCTGCCTCGAAGGCTTTGAGCTCCGAAGTGAGGTGGTGGCGGAAGGCGAGGTTTGTGATGAGGTTGATCAACTTTTTCGGGTTGTACCAGATCCTGCCGGCGATGTGGCGCCAGGAGTATATGCCTTTGTAGCTTCTGAGCACCTTGTACTGAAACAGCACGGGATCATAGCGGTCGGACTTGATGACGAGGTGCAGTGCGTTGTATTTCTCCCAGTCCTCTATGGTGATAAGTCCGTCGCGCTTATAGTCCATGTACATCTGTGTTCCCGGATAGGGAGTGATGATCTGGAAGATGGGCATGAAGATATGGTTCTTTTCGACGAACCGCACCAGCTCATCGATATCCTCGAAGGTGTCGATGGCGGGGTTGAAGAGGAAGTTCCCCTGGATGTTCAGCCCGGCTCTGCGGCATTCCTCGATGATTTTCGAATACTTCTCCGCGGAGTTGACGTGACCTTTGTTATAGGCCTCAAGGGTGCTCTGCTTGATGGACTCGAGCCCGGCGAGCACGAAGTTGCAGCCGGCATCGACAAGTTTGTTGACCGTTTGAGGGTCTTCAAGGAAGTTGATCGAGAGAAAGACACTGAAGGTGATATTGCACTCTTTGAGGAGGTCGAGGGATTCCCAGAGCTTTTTCTTGTTGATGCCGAGGTTTTCATCGGTGAGCATGAACCAGGGCTTTTTTGAACTGCGGCTCGCCTTGAAGAAATATTTTTTCGCCTCTTCGACCTGCGTTTTCAGCGATTCGGCCTTCTGGGCCCTGTACTGCTTGCCGGTGAAATTGGGTGTAACGCAGAACGAGCAGTTGAACGGGCACCCGCGGGTAACGTAGATCGGGATCGACTTGGTGCCGTCGACTTTGCCCCGTTTCGAGGAACGAGAGATGCGGGCGTAGTCTATCGGCACAATCTCCTTTACTGGAGGATATTCCTTTGAGTCATAGAGCGCTTTAAGCACTCCGTTTCCGACATCCTCAATGAGAGCTGCCCAGAGGTTGTCGGCTTCCCCGACAACGATGCTGTCTGCGTGGATGGCTGCTTCTTCGGGGTTGAATGAGATGTGCAGTCCGCCGAGGACGACTTTCTTTCCATGGGCACGGAAGGTATCGGCTATCTCGTAGGCACGTGTAGCTTCAAGGGTTCGCGAGGTGATGCCGACGAGGTCGTAGTCACCGTCGTAGTCGATATCGTCGTGGAAGTGCTCATCGACCATTTCAATGGTATGTTGCGGGGGAGTCAGACTGACCAGCACGGCAAGCGCCATGTGAAAGAGCGGCTTCTGGTTGCTGTCGTCGTCCATTTTCCCCTGGGGTGACACCAGAAGGATTTTCAGGGATCGGGTTGCGGTCGTCAATGGCATTTGGTCCTGTTGGAAATCTCGGCGTTGACAAAGCTTCGCGGTAACCGGGGCAACCGGTGCCGTCACTCCCCGAAGGAGGCACGCTGGAAGGACATGGCATTAATCTTTCAATTTATATGAATTTTCTAAAAAAACAGTGCGTGAGCATGACCGCAGATGTATTTTTTCATCTTCCCGAAGCCCTTCCGATGCTTTTTCTCTAGGGGGGATTTTGCTATATTCCTTGCTTTGAGTTTTGCCGCCACCAGTCACCAGCCTATTATTTTATGCCTCGTTATACCCCGGAGCAGCTGGCAAAGAGGAACGCCTCGGTATGGACCGACATACAGATTATCCTCGCTCCCATCCAGTTCATCATTTTCCTTATCGGCGTCACGGTGACGGCGCTCTATCTCAACGGCATCATCACCTCCTTCTACTGGGTGAGCCTGGCGATCCTCTTCAAGACTCTTTTCTTTGCCCTTCTCTTCGTGACCGGCATGTTCTTCGAGAAAGAGATTTTCGACAAATGGGTATACTCGAAGGAATTCCTCTGGGAGGACATCGGCAGTACCATCGCTGCGGCGTTCCACCTTCTCTACTTTGTCATGGCATGGATGGGCTACCCCGAGGAGGTGCTCGTGTGGGAGGCATTTCTTGCCTACTTTACCTATGTGCTCAATGCTCTGCAGTATCTGGTGCGCATAATCCTGGAGAAGCACAATGAACGCAAACTCCGCATGGGCGGCCATATCTGAAGGCACATGATACACTACAGTTTCACGAAGCTCTGGAACCTCACGTTTCTTTTTATCGCACCCTTCTGGTTCATCCTGGTCTGGATGATCTGGTCGTCCGGCCAGCTCGCAACGGACGCTGACCGGTCTGTCTTCGTCTTTTTCGTGGTGCCGGGGTTCCTCGTCATCTATCTTTCGGGTTTCCTGATAGAGGGTTGGCACAAGAAGAAAAAAGCGCAGTCTTCCCGTTGAGGGGGCGCTGCCATCCACTTTAAATAAGCGGGAGTTTCCATGCAGAACCTCTGGAATGACAGCGATGTATTGAAACCGTCCGGAGGGCATGATATGCCCCCGGAGCTTTCCGAACTGGTCTATGCCTCCCGCCTGCTCGGCAGGGAGAGCTCACTGGTAATGCACGGAGGAGGGAACACCTCCGTAAAGACCCAGCTGCACGATATCATCGGCAACGGGGTCAACGTGATATTCATCAAGGGGAGCGGCGTCGATCTTGCCGATGTCAATGCACACGATTTCACCCCGGTCCGCATTGATCCTCTCCAGAAACTCCAGCACCTTTACGCCACCGGCGAACGCAAGAGCGATGAAGATATCCAGAGGTTTTCAACACGGGAGTTCAAGCACTTTCTCTACCTGAACCTGTTCCAGCTGACCGACCATATGGTCAGCAATGCCCTCACCCCCTCAATCGAGACGCTGCTCCACGCTTTCCTGCCGCATCGCTTTATTTTTCATACCCACTCACTTGCTTTTTTGACTCTTTCCAACCAGCCGGAGGGAGAGACGCTATGCCGTGAAGTGCTCGGTGACGGGTTCGGTTCCGTGCCATACATCAAGCCGGGCCTCGGCCTGGCCCGCTATGCCGCCAAGGCTTTCGATGCTGATCCTGCCATTCACGGACTGGCGCTGCACAAGCATGGTCTTGTAACCTTCGGCAACACCGCTCGTGAGGCTTATGAGCGTATGATTGCTGCCGTCAGCGCGCTTGAGTCGAGCATCGCCGCATCGCCACGTGGCGTGCTTCCCCCGGCAGCACTTCCCGCATCACTGCCTCCGGTGGAGGATGTCGCTCCGGTCATCCGCGGAGCCTGCGTCGAGGAGAAGGAGCCGGGTACGAAGGACTACGACCAGTTCATTCTGGACTTCAGGAGCTCCAACCGGATCCTTGAATATGTCAACTGCAGAGATCTGGCGGAGATGAGCCGGAAGGGTGCGATGACGCCTGACTTCATCGTGCGGACAAAAAACCGGCCGCTCGTTCTCCCGGCTCCCGATGCCGCCGATATGGCAGGATTCAAAATGGCGGTTCACGAAGCCGTACGGCAGTACCGCGAGGAATACGAAGCATACTTCACCCTGCAGAAGGCCGCAACCGGCAGCGACGCCTGCATGCTCGACTCCCTTCCGCGCGTCGTTCTCGTGCCGGGAATCGGCCTCTTCGGCCTCGGCCGGACAGCGAAGGCGGCCCGGGTCAACGCAGACATCGCTGCCGGTAGCGCCGCGGCCATTCTTGACGCAGAGTCGATCGGCACGTTCCGCTCGATCACTGACCGGGAGGCGTTCGACATCGAGTACTGGGAGATGGAACAGGCCAAAATGCAGAAAGTCCGCCATCTTGCTTTTGCCGGCAAGGTTGCCATGGTCACAGGTGGAGCTGGCGGCATAGGACTTGCTACCGCGAAAGCCTTTAAACAGATGGGCGCCGAAATCGTGCTGCTCGACCTCCACATGGACGGACTGGAGCGGGCGGCTGAAGAACTGGGGGGCGGCGTACTCGCCATGACCTGCGACGTCACTGACCGCAATGCTGTTCGTGCGGCTTTTCAGGCGGCATGCCGCCGGTTCGGAGGTGTTGACATCATCGTCTCCAACGTGGGTGCAGCCCTCCAGGGGCGCATCGGAGAGGTTCCCGACGAGGTGCTTCGCAAGAGTTTCGAATTAAACTTCTTCTCCCATCAGTCAATCGCCCAGGAGGCGGTCAGGGTGATGAAACTTCAGGGGACCGGCGGCGTTCTCCTTTTCAACGTCTCGAAGCAGGCTGTCAACCCCGGTCCCGATTTCGGTCCCTACGGTCTGCCGAAAGCCGCGACCATGTTCCTGGTACGCCAGTATGCGCTCGACCACGGTCGCGACGGCATCCGTGCCAACGGCATCAACGCCGACCGGATACGAAGCGGCCTTCTCACCCCCGAGATGATCAAGGCGCGTTCTGCTGCCCGGGGGCTCAGCGAACGGGAGTATATGGCCGGCAACCTCCTCCAGCTGGAGGTAACGGCCGAGGATGTCGCTGATGCGTTCGTCCATCTTGCGCTTGAAAAGCGTACCACCGGTTCAATCACCACGGTCGACGGTGGAAATATCGCAGCGGCGCTCCGCTGAAACCAGTACCAGCACCAACATACCAACTGCAAACAGGAGACCATCATCATGGCTGAATACGATAAGGACAAGCAGGCCAAAGAGTATTACACCGATATTCCGGTGAACAACTACGGCTTTTTCCTCAAGGGTGCGCACTCGCTCGACTGGGGTATGAAGAACCGCCTTTCCCGGATTTTCCGTCCTGACACCGGCAAGACCGTGATGTTCGCAATCGATCATGGCTACTTTCAGGGCCCGACAACCGGTCTTGAGCGCCCCGACGTCAACATCGTCCCCCTGATGCCGCATGCCGACGCCATCATGCTTACCCGCGGGATTCTTCGCACAACCGTGCCTCCGTCCCTTACAAAGGCGGTTGTTATGCGCTGCAGTGGTGGTCCGAGCATCCTGAAGGAGCTTTCCGACGAGGAGCTGGCCGTCGACATCGAGGATGCGATCCGCATGAACGTGGCTGCCATCACGCTTCAGGTCTTCATCGGCGGCGAGTTCGAGACCCGCTCGATCCATAACATGACGAAGCTCGTCGACATGGGTCTGCGTTACGGCATTCCGACAATGGCTGTCACTGCAGTCGGCAAGGACATGGTGCGCGATGCCAAGTACTTCCGCCTTGCATGCCGCATCTCTGCGGAGCTTGGCGCGCAGATCGTGAAAACGTACTATGTACCTGAAGAATTTGAGAGCGTCGTAGCCTCCTGCCCGGTGCCGATCGTCATGGCCGGAGGAAAGAAGCTGCCTGAAAAGGATGCCCTCACCATGTCATACCGTGCCATTCAGGAAGGTGCTTCCGGCGTGGACATGGGCCGCAACATCTTCCAGAGCGATTATCCGCTTGCTATGATGAAGGCGGTCAACCGGGTAGTGCATGAGGGACTGACTCCCGACGAGGCATTCGAATATTTCAACTCGATCAAAGGCGAAAGCTGAAGTCTTTCTGCTTCTGGGCTGCGCGGGGCTGATGCCCCGGCATTTTTTTAACGGGAACCCCCGGAGGCCTGAGGGGGATGAAGCTTTGCTAATGAATACTGATGACATCAGAGGCTTTTTCGCCTCCAGAGAGCAGCTTGACATGGCTGATTACCTGACGCTCGAGTACTATGTCGAGTGTGTGGGGGACATCGAAACGGCGCTTGCCCATTTCTGCAGCGAGCAGTCGACTGCGCAGTGGCGCAGGGTTGGTCATGACGAGGATTTCCGGCCGAGGTTCGGGGCCAAGGTCATCGGACTCCGGATCGAAGGCGAGCTCGAGCAGCTGAGCTATCCCGTCCAGCATTCGGAAACAGGGCCCATCCATGCCTGCCGGGTCACCATCGCGCATCCCCACCGCAATTTCGGCCCGAAACTGCCGAACCTGCTCACCGCCGTCTGCGGAGAAGGGGCGTTCTTTACTCCGGGCATCCCGGTTGTGAAGCTGCTCGACATCACCTTTCCCGAGCCCTATCTCAACGCGTTCGAGGGTCCGAAGTTCGGCATCGAGGGCATTCGCGACCTCTTGCAGGCATACGACCGACCGATTTTTTTCGGTGTCGTCAAGCCGAACATCGGGCTCAGCCCGGCACATTTCGCAGAGATCGCCAGTGAGAGCTGGCTCGGGGGTCTTGATATCGCCAAGGACGACGAGATGCTTGCCGACGTCGAATGGTCAACCCTTGCCGAACGATCGCTTGAGCTCGGTCGCGCCCGGATGCGGGCCGAAAAAGAGACCGGTGAGCCGAAAGTTTACCTGGCAAACATCACCGATGAGGTTGGTTCCCTGAAGGAACAGCATGATGTTGCGGTCCGGAACGGAGCCAACGGCCTGCTTATCAACGCACTTCCTGTCGGACTCAGCGCCGTGCGTATGCTTGCCGCCTACACCAAGGTGCCGCTTATCGGCCATTTCCCCTTCATCGCGGCTTTCAGCAGGATGGAGAAGTATGGCATCCACTCGCGGGTCATGACCAAGCTTCAGCGGCTTGCAGGCCTTGATTCCATCATCATGCCCGGATTCGGCAGCCGGATGATGACCCCCGAAGAGGAGGTGAAGGAGAATATCGCCGAGTGCCTCCAGGAGTTCGGACACATCCGTCGTTCGCTGCCTGTTCCCGGCGGCAGTGATTCCGCCCTGACGCTCGAAACCGTTTACCGGAAAGTCGGCAGCGTTGACTTCGGCTTTGTTCCCGGCCGCGGTATTTTCGGCCATCCCATGGGTCCGAAAGCCGGTGCTGCCAGCATCCGTCAGGCCTGGGAAGCTATTGAAAAGGGCGTGCCGCTGGCAACTTACGCCGAAAGCCATCCGGAGCTCGGAGCCATGGTGGCCGGCGCTGGCAGGAACAAATGAGTTCCGGAGGGTGCTGATGCAGAAGCTTCAGGGACGGGTCACGATCATCACCGGTTCGACAAAAGGCATCGGCAACGCCATTGCGCACGCTTTCGTCCGTGAAGGGGCTAAGGTCGTCATCACCTCCTCATCCGAATCCAATGTCCGTCATGCCCTTGAAGCTTTCCCTGAAGGAACGGCTTTCGGCTTTACCTGCGATGTCACCTCAAGGGTGGAGGTCGAGCATCTCATGGCGGCCGGTGTGACGCGTTTTGGCCGGGTTGACTGCTTCATCAACAACGCAGGCATATCCGATCCGTTCGGGAGCCTTGCAGAAAGCGACCCCGACCTCTGGGGCCGTGTCATCGATACCAACATCAAGGGAACATACAACGGAAGCCGTGCCGCCATCCGCTATTTCCTGCAAAACAACCCGAAAGGCAAGCTCATCAATATGGCCGGTTCGGGAACCGATCCGCAGTCGAACACTCCGTGGATCAGCGCCTACGGCTCCACCAAAGCCGCCATAGCCCGCTTCACCCGTGCCGTAGCCGCCGAATACCGCCATACCGGCATGTCGATCATGCTGCTTCATCCGGGCCTCGTGCGGACGGCTATGGTGAGCCCTACTGATCCCACCAGGGAACTGCAGAAACAGCTGCATACGTTCAATACGGTGCTTGATATCTTCGCCCAGCCTCCCTCCGTTGCCGCCCGACTGGCCGTGCAGATGGCTTCGGAATGGAGCGATGGCCGGAGTGGAATCTACCTCTCGGCCCTGAGTACCTGGAGAAAAAAAAGGTTGCTCCTGAGCTTTCCTTTCCGTAAAATGTTCAACAGAATCGATCGTAGAACCTATTAACCTGAGGGGACTGTACCATGCTGAAGACTGCTGTCGCGAGGGTGCTTCCTCTCCCGCTTCTCTTCCTGCTCCTCTTCATTGAGGGGTGCTACAGCATGTCGGGCGGCTCTCTGGCGCCTCATCTCAAGACGGTTGCAGTTCCTGTGTTTGCCGGCGGTAGCGAGTACCGTGCTGATCTTACCCGGGCGATGACCCGCAAAATCGAAACTGAAAGCAGTCTCCAGGTTGTGAATTCGATAGCCCGCGCCGATGCGCTCATAGAGGGAAGCATCACATCCTGGTCCGATACCGCCAACCAGCTTTCCGGTTCTACTGAGCGCGCTGCTACCAACAGGATCACCATCGTCGTTCAGGTGAGTATGGATGACCGGGTGAAAAAACGACCGGTGTTTTCCGGGCAGTTTGTGGGGTTTGCCGATTATACCATAGGCGATTACCTTGGTCAGCAGCAGGCCCTTCGTTCCTGCATGCAGCAGGTTGTCGATGAGGCGTTCGACCGGATCGTTTCCGGATGGTAAATGGGATTTTTTCAATTTCAATCAACGGGCCGGTTCGTGAGTGCTTCGCCACTCCGGCCGCCGGGGAGGATAGTATGGGTTTGCATGAGGATGTAGGATACCGTCTCGATCTTTCCGGAGGCTTCCTGAAAGAGGCGGAACAGGATTTCGGGCTTCACCGCTGGCGGTCATGCACCGCAGGCTCAGTCTTGGTCGTTGAAAATGCCGGCATTGCGGTGCTGATGCTCTTTGGTGTGTCGCCTTCGACCCACAAGCCGGGCATGCACCTGTCCCAGCTGCTCTCGGAAGGTACCCTTGAGAGCAAGGCCGCCGAGCTGATCGAAGAGCTTCTTCCGATGTTCGAGCAGCATGACTCGCATGAAAAAATGCTCGCCAAGTACGGCGATGAGGCCGGATATCGTCTTCCCTGGGAGCTCTTTGGGGAACCGGAGGCATCGGCAGCCCTTGGTGCCGCCCGGAAAGCCGTCCGGATCGCAAGAGACCTTGCAGCCATCGTGCTGCCTATGACATGAAGGACTGATTTGATGAAAGGAATCATACTTGCCGGGGGATCCGGCACCCGGCTCTATCCCGTGACGAGGGGGACCAGCAAACAGCTTCTTCCCGTCTACGACAAGCCGATGATCTACTACCCCCTCACCACCCTCATGCTTGCCGGCATCAGGGAGATCCTCATCATCACCACTCCTGAAGACCAGCCGTCGTTCATGAAGCTGCTCGGAGACGGCAGTGACTGGGGAATCAGGCTGTCCTACGCCGTGCAGCCCTCTCCCGACGGGCTGGCCCAGGCGTTCATCATTGGAGAAGAGTTCATTGACGGGGATGATGTGGCGCTGGTACTCGGCGACAACATCTTTTTCGGATACGGCTTCAGCCAGATGCTGCACTCCGCGGTCAAAACGGTCAAGGTGGATCGGAAGTCCTGCGTGTTCGGCTATGCGGTAAGCGATCCCGAGCGGTACGGCGTTGCCGAGATAGATGCGGAGGGTAATGTAATCTCCATTGTCGAAAAGCCCGAGCATCCCAAATCGGACTATGCCGTCGTGGGCCTCTACTTCTATACTGCTGATGTGGTCGAGGTTGCTCATGGTGTGCTTCCGTCCGAGCGCGGCGAACTGGAAATCACCGCAGTCAATGAAGAGTACCTCCGCCGCGGCCAGCTCAAGTGCTCCATGCTCGGCAGGGGGTTCGCCTGGCTTGATACCGGAACGCACGAGTCTTTTCAGGAGGCAGGAAATTTCATTCAGACAGTCGAGAAGCGTCAGGGCCTGAAGGTAGCCTGCCCCGAGGAGATTGCCTGGCGAAACGGCTGGATCTCAGGAGATGCCTTGAAGGAACTCGCTCTTCCGCTCATGAAAAACCAGTACGGACAGTACCTTATGCGGTTGCTTTCACGTCCCTAGGTGCCCCGTTCCTGCGGCGTTGTTCAGGGCCGCCTTTCCGATAACAAAATGTTGCTGTAAGCATACTCCATGCGTGTAATTGCAACCGATATCCCCGACGTTCTCGAGCTTGAGCCCGATGTGCTCGGCGATCTGCGGGGTTATTTTCTGGAATCTTTCCGCCAGGACGTCATCGAAGAGTCTGTAGGCCGGGTCCGTTTCGTGCAGGACAATGAGTCGAAATCGCGCAGGGGGGTGCTCCGCGGGCTGCATTTCCAGAAACCGCCCTATACCCAGTCGAAACTGGTGCGCGTGGTGTCGGGCCGTGTGCTCGATATCGCTCTCGATATCCGCATAGGGTCTCCGTGGTACGGTCGGCACGTTGCCTGCGAGCTTGACGGGGAGCGGAAGAACATGCTCTGGGTCCCGAAAGGGTTCGCGCATGGGTTCGTGGTCCTCTCTGATGAGGCTGTCTTCGCCTACAAGTGCGACAACTACTATATGCCCTCGCATGAAGGCGGCATCCACTGGAACGATTCCGCAATCGGCATCGACTGGAAGCTCGACCCCTCCCTCATCCTCGTCTCCGCCAGAGATTCCTCCCTTCCCGGTCTTTCTTCAGCTGACTCGTTCCGATACGAGGAATTTTCAAGCGACAGGATCTACCGCCGATGAACATATTCGTTGCAGGCGGCAGGGGGCAGCTCGGTTCTGAGCTGCAGGCGCTCAGAAAGGGAGCTGGTGCCCACCGTTTTCTTTTTCTCGACCGGCCCGATCTTGATATTGCAGATTCCGGAAGTGTCCTCCGGGCGTTTGACCGGTTTCAGCCGGATGTTGTCATTAATGCTGCAGCCTATACCGCGGTTGATGGTGCCGAGGAAGACCGTGATACGGCATTCCGGGTCAACCGGGACGGGGCAGGGGTGCTCGCCGGATGCTGCAGGGACGCCGGAGCTTTTTTTATCCACGTCTCTACAGACTATGTATTCGACGGTACGGCCTCGAGGCCATACAGGGAAGAGGATACGCCTTGTCCAGAGGGTGTGTACGGACGCTCGAAGTTCGAGGGCGAACAACTCGTTGGCTGTGTCGATCCTTCGCATGCCATCATCAGGACCTCATGGCTCTATTCGGCCTACGGGCAGAACTTCGTAAAAACCATGCTCCGGCTCGGCCGGGAGCGCGAGTCGCTCGGGGTGGTGTTCGACCAGACGGGGACGCCGACCCATGCGGCCGACCTTGCTTCAGCTGTCCTTCACATTGCCCTCCGCCACGATCCTGCCTTCCATTACCGCGGGATCTGGCACTACAGCAATGAAGGGGTCGCATCCTGGTATGATTTCGCCCATGCCGTGATGGAATTTGCGGGACTTCCCTGCCGGGTGGAACCGATCACCAGCAGAGAGTTCCCGCAGGCCGCTGTGCGTCCCGCATACAGTGTCCTCGACAAGAGTGCCATCAAACGGGACTGGGACCTCCGGATTCCCTACTGGCAGCACTCCCTTAAGGCACTCATCACTACCATCAACCCCCGCTAAAGGAACATCGGTCATGCATCTGCTCATCACCGGCGGCGCCGGCTTCATCGGCTCACATGTTGTGCGCCACTTTCTTTCGGCCCATCCCGACTGCCGCCTTACGAACCTCGACAGCCTCACCTATGCAGGCAACCTCGCCAACCTTCGTGACGTGGAGAATGACCCGCGCTATACCTTTCTGAAGGGAGATATTACTGACAGGGGGTTCATTGACCGGCTGTTTAGAGAAACGGATTTCGAGGGTGTGATCCATCTGGCAGCCGAGTCGCATGTTGACCGCTCCATTGCCGACCCTACGGCTTTCGTCATGACGAACGTCATCGGTACAGTGAACCTGCTTGACGCCGCACGCCGGCACTGGAACGGGCGGTACGAAGGCCGGAGGTTCTACCACGTCTCTACCGATGAGGTATACGGCTCACTTCTGAAAGGGACCGGGATGTTCACCGAAACCACCCCCTACGACCCTCACAGCCCCTATTCGGCCTCAAAGGCATCCTCCGATCACTTCGTCAGGGCCTATCACGATACCTACGGCCTGCCGGTGGTCATCAGCAACTGCTCGAACAACTACGGGCCGTTCCAATTTCCCGAAAAGCTCATTCCGCTCTTCATCAACAACATCCGGAACTCAAAGCCGCTGCCGCTTTATGGAAAAGGGGAGAATGTGCGTGACTGGCTATGGGTCGAGGATCACGCCCGGGCCATCGACGTGATCTACCACCGGGGGCAGGATGGGGCGACCTACAACATCGGCGGGCATAACGAGTGGAGCAACATCGACCTGGTCCGGCTCCTCTGCCGGATCATGGACGAAAAACTCGGTCGCACGGCGGGGGAGTCGGAACAGCTTCTCACGTTTGTGACCGACCGGGCGGGCCATGACCTCCGCTACGCCATCGACTCCTCTCTTCTGCAGCGTGAACTCGGCTGGGTTCCCTCCCTCTCATTCGAAGAGGGGCTTGAAAAGACTGTGGAGTGGTATCTTGCAAACGAAGAGTGGCTCCGGGGTGTGACTTCCGGATCCTATCAGCACTATTACGACGCTCACTACGGCGGGCGTTAACCTTTTTACCGGTCATCCATCATGCAGATTCTTGTCATCGGCGGAGCGGGCTATATCGGTAGCCACGTCGTTCGCGCCTTTCTCGACAGCGGTCACGAGGTTACGGTGTTCGACAACCTCAAAACCGGCCTCAGGGAGAACCTTTTCAGGGACGCATCGTTCATCCACGGTGACATCATGCACCCGCTTCAGCTCCGGGCTGCCATGGCTTCGGGTTTTGACGGGTGCGTGCACCTTGCTGCCCTGAAGGCTGCCGGCCAGTCGATGCTGGAACCCGAGGCATATGCAGAGTCCAACCTCACCGGAACCATCAACATTCTCGCCGAGGCCTCCCGGGCCGGTATCGGCCGCATCATCTTCTCTTCCTCGGCGGCAGTCTACGGCAGCCCTAAATATCTTCCCATCGATGAGGAGCATCCGAAAGATCCCGAGAACTTCTATGGGTTCACGAAGCTTGAAATCGAGCGGCTGCTTGCATGGTTTGACCGCCTTAAAGGGATGCGCTACGCAGCCATCCGGTATTTCAATGCCGCAGGTTATGATACAGGTGGGCGCATCAAAGGGCTGGAGCTGCAGCCAGAGAATCTGCTGCCGATCGTAATGGAGGTGGCTGCCGGCATACGCCCCGAGCTCTCCGTCTATGGCAACGACTATCCGACGAGGGACGGCAGCTGCATCCGCGACTATGTGCATGTCTCGGACCTTGCCGAGGCTCATGTCAGCGCGTTTGATTATATCGTCGGCAATGACAGGAGCCTTTCGGTGAACCTCGGGAGCGAGCGCGGGGTCACGGTGCAGGAAATGATCGAGCGCGCGCGTGCCATAACCGGCAGGCCGATTCCGTCAGTCATTGCGGGCCGGAGGGCGGGTGATCCCGCCGAGCTTGTCGCCTCCTCCGTAAAAGCCCGCGAACTGCTGGGCTGGGTGCCGCGTTTCAGCGACGTCGACACCCTCATCTCCTCCACATGGACGATGTACGAGCGCACCCTTGCAGCAAGAAAACCATGAACGCACCGATGATCGTACCAGTCATCCTTTCCGGGGGAGCCGGTTCACGGCTCTGGCCGCTGTCGCGTGCCCTCTACCCGAAGCAGCTTCTTCCGCTCTGCTCGGAAAACACCATGCTCCAGGACACGGTCGGCCGACTCAGAGTATTACCGGGCCACGGGCCCGTGTACTGCGTCTGCAATGAAAGCCATCGGTTCCTTGTTGCCGAGCAGCTGCGTGCAACCGGTGTTCGGGTGGGCGGCATCATCCTCGAACCGGCGGGCCGCAATACTGCTCCCGCTGCCGCGGTTGCCGCGATGCTCCTTGAACGGAAACATCCGGGAGCGCTTATGCTGCTGCTGCCGGCCGATCATGTCATAGCCGATGAGGTGGCGTTCGGCGCCGCCATCGAGGCCGGCGCTGCAGCTGCCCGAGAGGGAGGACTCGTGACCTTCGGTGTCGTTCCTACCGCTCCGGAAACCGGGTACGGCTATCTGAAGGCATCCAGTGACGGCCCGGAGGGCCTTCGGCCGAGGCGGGTGGAGCGGTTTGTAGAAAAGCCCGATAGAAAGACGGCCGAGGGGTATCTGGAAAGCGGAGGATATTATTGGAACAGCGGCATTTTTCTTTTCAGTGCAAAAGCCTTTCTGGGCGAACTCCAGCAGTATGCCCCCGAGATGCTGGCGGCATGCAGAAGAGCCCTTGACGGGGCTTCGGAAGACCTTGATTTTCTTCGCCTTGAGCCGGAGGCGTTCCTCGCCTCACCGTCTGATTCGATCGATTATGCCGTCATGGAGAAAACAGAGCACGCCTTCCTTGTCCCGCTCGATGCGGGCTGGAACGATGTCGGTGCCTGGTCGGCGCTCTGGAGCGTGCATGAGCGCGACGGGTCAGGGAACGTGACGAAGGGGGATGTTCTCGTGCAGGACGTCACCGACAGCTACATCCATGCCTCAAGCCGCCTTGTTGCCGCCGTCGGCCTTGAGCACCACATCATCGTCGAGACGTGCGATGCGGTGCTTGTCGCCTCGAAGGACCATGTGCAGGACGTTAAGCTGCTCGTCGACGAACTCAAGAAACAGGCGCGGGAGGAGGCTGACATCCATCGCAGGGTGTTTCGTCCCTGGGGCTCATACGAAACGGTCGACCAGGCTGAGCGTTTCAAGGTCAAGCGCATCACGGTGAATCCCGGAGCGGCGCTTTCCCTGCAGAAGCACCTCCACCGCGCAGAACACTGGATCGTTGTTCGCGGCACTGCCAGGATCACCGTCGAGGACCGGGAGGTTCTGCTCCATGAGGACCAGTCGACCTACATTCCTGTAGGCTCCTTCCACCGGCTCGAAAACCCCGCTGATGTGCCGCTCGAGCTCATCGAGGTCCAGACCGGCAGCTACCTCGGCGAGGATGACATCATACGCGTGGATGACCGGTACGGGAGGAGCTGAAGCCCTCCGGCGGGCTTTGACGGAAAAATATAAAATTGTAACTTCCCCTAATTGAAATCAGAGCGCGATAAGCATAAACCATAAATACCTGCAGATTATGGCTGAAGAAATGAAAACTCCCGCCCCGGCTCCACAGCAGAAAGGCGGCGATGTCGTGAAAGGTGATTTCGCCACCATTCTTGTCGGTGTCGGCACCCTCCTCGACAACACCCTCACCCCGCTCGGTAAAATGGTTGCCGATGCTCTCGACTCCCTCACAGTGGTCGCAAAGCAGATACTTGAGGGCGTCAACACTTCGCTCGGCGACAGGAAGTAATACAGACCATTTACGATTCCGGCCGGTACCGGAAGAAATCGGAATGCAGGTTTCCAGGCAAGCTTTTCACGACGGGGAAGGCTTGCCTGTACTGTTTTTATGGCTGATTCTTGTATATTGGTTTTTTTTGAATGATCTGACGTAACACCATGGCCGATAAATTTGCCGAGTATCCCTCCAGTACGCCTTACAGCGAGATGGAGGCTGCCGTACTCACCTACTGGAACGAACACGATATATTCCATAAAAGCCTGGAGGAACGGCCTTCCGACCGGGTTTTTTCGTTTTATGAAGGCCCTCCGACCGTCAACGGCAAGCCCGGCGTGCACCATGTGTTCAGCCGTACCATCAAGGACGCCGTCTGCCGCTACAGGACGATGCAGGGGTACCGGGTTCCGCGCAAGGCGGGATGGGATACCCACGGCCTGCCGGTCGAGATTTCCGTAGAAAAGAAGCTCGGCCTGAAGAACAAGGCGCAGGTCGAGGAGTACGGAGAAGGGGAGTTCAACATGGAGGCCCGTGCACTCGTCTACCATCATATCGACGACAACCGCGAAGGGTGGGGAAAACTCACTGAGCGGATGGGATACTGGGTCGACATGGACCATCCCTACATCACCTGTGAAAACAACTACATCGAATCGGTCTGGTGGGCGCTGAAAACCATTTTCGACAAGGGATTGATCTATAAAGACTACAAGATCGTTCCCCAGGATCCCAAGTCCGAGACCGTGCTCAGTTCGCATGAACTGGCTCTTGGCTATAAGGAGGTCAAGGACCCGAGCGTCTACGTGAAGTTCCGCCTGAAAGGAGAGGATGCATCGTTCCTTGTATGGACCACCACGCCATGGACACTCATTTCCAACGTAGCCCTGTCGGTCGGTGCTGATATCCTGTATGTGAGGGTGAAGCATGCCGAAAGCGGTGAAGTGCTGATCCTTGCCGAATCCCGCCTGCAGGTGCTTCTTGAGAAGAATGAAGAGGGTCAGTCGCTGTGGAACGTTGTTGAGCGGATCGAGGGCAGTGCGCTCGAAGGTCTGGAATACGAGCCGCTGTTCAAATACTTTTCACCAGCCAGAAAGTGCTGGTATGTCACCCTCGGTTCGTTTGTCTCAACGGGGGACGGCACCGGCATCGTGCACATCGCACCTGCATTCGGAGCCGACGACTACGAGGTTTCCAAACAGTACGACCTGCCGATGCTGCAGCCGGTCGGGCGCAACGGCTGCTTTACGGCCGAGGTTCCCGAGTATGAGGGAATGTTCTTCAAGGACACCGATCCGCCGATCATCACGCGGCTGAAAGAGGAGGGGAAACTCTACAGAAAAGAGACCATCACCCATACCTACCCGTTCTCATGGCGTTATGACGTGCCGGTCATCTACTATGCGCGCGAGTCCTGGTACATCCGCACGACCAGCATCGCGGACCGGATGGTTGAGCTCAACAAAACCATCAACTGGTGTCCACCCGAAATCGGTTCCGGGCGGTTTGGCAACTGGCTCGAGGAAAACAAGGACTGGGCGCTCTCACGCGAGCGGTTCTGGGGTTCACCGCTGCCGGTTTGGGTGGCGGAGGATTTTGCAATCGGCGACGATGCCGCTTCCGGCAAAATGTTTGCAGTCGGCTCGATTGCCGAGCTTCGTGACGGCTTTATCGACGTTGACGGACGCCGCATGCTGCTTGGCGATGCCCTCGATCAGGGACTTGCGGAGCTTGATCTCCATAAGCCCTTTGTCGACCGGATCTATTTTATCCGCGACGGGGTCCGATTCACCCGTACTCCCGAACTGATTGACGTCTGGTTCGACAGCGGGTCCATGCCGTTCGCCCAGCTGCACTATCCGTTCGAGAACAAGGAGCTTTTTGAGCAGACCTTCCCCGCGGACTTCATCGCTGAAGGTGTTGACCAGACGAGGGGGTGGTTCTACACCCTTCACGCCGTTTCGACCCTTCTCTTTGACCGCCCCGCCTACCGGAACCTCATCGTCAACGGCCACATCCTCGACAAGAACGGGCAGAAAATGTCGAAGTCGAAAGGCAACGTGGTCGATCCGTTCGAGACCATGCAGAAATACGGTGCAGATGCCATCCGCTGGTACCTCCTCGTGGCAAGTCCTCCCTGGCGGCCGAAGTCGTTCAACACCGAAGAGATCGAAGAAGAGCAGCGGAAGTTCTTCCGTGCCTACATCAACAGCTACAACTTTTTTGTTCTCTATGCCAATGTCGACGGTTTCACGGGCAGCGAGCCCGCAGTACCGCTTCTTCAGCGCTCCGAGCTCGATCGCTGGGTGCTCTCAAGCCTCTCCAGCCTTGTCGGCGGAGTGCACAGCCGCATGGAGCAGTATGACCTGACCGGAGCAGCGCGTCTCGTCGACGATTTCATTGTTGACGATCTTTCGAACTGGTACATCCGCCGCTCGCGCAAGCGGTTCTGGAAAAGCGATATGGGGACCGACAAGCTTGCCGCATACCAGTCGCTCCACCAGTGCCTTGAAACTCTTGCCAGGCTGCTCGCTCCGTTCACCCCGTTCCTTGCTGAACGGATCTATCTGAACCTGCATGCCCTGCAGGGCACTGCGGGAAGGGAATCGGTGCATCTCGCTGATTTCCCGACCATCGACACCGCAGCGGTGGATCTGCCGCTCGAGCGCCGTATGAAGAAAGCGCAGATCATCACCTCGCTCGTCAGGACGATGCGTGAGCGGGCGTCAATCAAGGTTCGACAGCCGCTCTCACGGATCCTTCTGGCTGTTGCAGACAGTACGGAGCGAGAAGAGTACCGTCTTGTGGCCGACATCATCACCGAAGAGGTCAATGTACTCAACATCGAGTATGTAGACGAGGACGGCTCCGTCATCAGCAAGAAGGTGAAGCCTAATTTCAAGACACTCGGACCGAAGTTCGGAAAGGACATGAAGCAGCTTGCTGAAGCGGTCCGCTCGATGAGCTACAAGCAGATCGCGCAACTCGAAAAAGAGGGGAGCCTTACCCTCGAGTGGGCTGAAAGGTCGTTCGACATCCTCCGCGGGGATGTGGAGATCATGCATGAGGACATCGAAGGGTGGCTTGTCGCATCGGATGAGTCACACGGCATCATGGTCGCCCTTGATACTGAAATGAGTGAAATGCTTCAAATGATGGGTCTGTCGCGGGAACTGGTCAGCCGGATCCAGGCCATGCGGCGGGACAGCGGACTGGACATTACTGACCGGATCCGGTTGCGGATTGAGGGAACAGAAAAACTTCTCGAGGCGGTGCAACGAAATGATGCGTATATTAGGGATGAAACACTCGCAACGGCTCTAGAGCTCGCTCCGCTCGATTCCGAAGCCAATCCGACAGCCGGCACCGAAACGGTGAACGGCGAATTATGCCGTATCGCGCTTGATAAATCCTGAGTGAAATGGTATTTTAACTCTCCTTTTTTACGGTATACCGTTAGAATCAGAAAATCTGAAGTGTCATGACCAAGAAAAGCAGCAGTGCATCAAAAAAGGACCAGGAGATCATTGAGGAACCGGTGCTCACCAAGACCTATCTCACGGACGAGGAACTTGAACATTTCCGCCAGCTTCTCCTGAAACGACGTGAGGAGGTCTTGCGCGATCTCGACATCCTCCGCTCATCACTTTCAGACGAGAATGTGGAGGATTCGATCAACTCGAACTACTCCATGCACATGGCCGACCACGGGACCGAAACCATGGACCGTGAGCAGCGCTTCATGTTTATCGCCCGCGACGAGAAATACATCGGCTACATCGATCAGGCGCTTGACCGGATCCGCAACCGAACCTACGGTATCTGCATCAAGTCCGGCAAGCCCATTCCGAAGAAGCGCCTCGAGGCCGTTCCGCATACCTCGGTCCGCATCGAGTGCAAGCAGGGGAAAAAGTAGGTTCGCATTCCTCGGTATCAGAAAATCAGGGGACGTGCCGGAAACAAGAGAGCCCGTCCTGCATGGTGGCATGCGGGACGGGCTTTTTCGATGCAGGCGGGTAAGGTATAACGGGGGTGGCTCTCTGCAGTCCCTTTAGTCGTTTTCCTCCTTGTCTGTAGTCGCCTCGTTGACCTGAATGGGGTAGTCTCCGCTGAAGCATGCGGTGCAGTAGCTGCAGCTCTCGCCTTCGAATGAGGGGACGCTGTTTATGAGCCCGGGCATGGAGAGGTAGGTGAGGGTATCGACACCGATATACTCCCTGATCTTTTCAATCTCATCGACCTCATTTTCAATCGAATCGAACATGTGGGTGAGCAGCTGGCGCTTGGTGGGGAAGTCCATGCCGTAGAAGCAGGGGTTGGTGATCGGCGGAGAGCTGATGTGCAGATGTATGGCCTTGGGGTCAGCTTCGCGGATCAGCTTGATCAGCATCCTTGCCGTTGTTCCCCGTACGATAGAGTCGTCGATGAGGATGATAGGGCGGTTCTGCAGGACACCCCGGACGATATTGTATTTGGAGCGGACTTTGATGTCACGGCTCTGAATGCCCGGTTGGATGAAGGTTCTTCCTACATAGTGGTTACGGATCAGCCCATGCTCAAAGCGTGCGGGGCGGCCCGCCCGGTTACTTTCGCGCACGAAACCGAGGGCTGCGGTGTTCGAAGAGTCGGGGACGCTGACAACGGTCAGTTCCTTCTCCCCTGGTGTCTGTTCAATCGACGACTCCCGGGCAAGGTTTTTTCCGAGGTTGCGGCGCACCTTGTCTACCGAGTTGCCGAAGATAAAGCTGTCGGGACGGGCAAAGTAGACGTATTCAAAGATGCAGCGGGCCTTGCGTTCCGAGGGCGGGAGGAAGAGTGATGTCGGTTTTTCGTTGGCCACCGCAAGGTGGTCTATGAGCAGGATTTCGCCCGGTTCGATATCGCGGATGTATTCTGCCTGGATGATGTCGAATGCACAGGTTTCGCTGGCGACGACGTATGCCAGTTCGCCGGTGAGGGGATCGGTCTTCTTGCCGAGCGCCAGCGGCCGGAACCCGAATGGATCGCGTGCGGCAATCATCTGGTTGTTTGCGAGCAGCACCATCGAATAGGCGCCCTGCACCTGCTTCAGTGCTTCGTAGATCTGCTGTATCGGCTCCTTTTCACGGCTCCGTGCGGCAAGATGCGGGATGATTTCGGTATCGGAGGAGGCCTGGAAGATGACGCCGAGTTCCGTCAGTTCGTTGCGGAGTTTTCTGGAGTTGGTCAGGTTGCCGTTATGGGCTATGGCCAGGCTTCCGGAACGGTAGGTGAGGGAGAACGGCTGGATGTTGTTGGTCGACTTTGCCGAACCGGACGTAGAGTATCGGTTGTGGCCGATTGCCGCATAGCCGCTGAGGCTGTCGAACACTGTTTCGTCGCGGAATACTTCCGAGACGAGGCCCATTCCCTTGTGCTGCTTGAAAATGGTCTTTTTCCGGGCCTTGCTGTAGTCAGCAACAACAATCCCCGCAGCTTCCTGCCCCCGGTGCTGTAGGGAGTACAGACCATAGAAGGTGTCTTCCGCAGGAGTTTTTGAATTGAAGATGCCGAAAACTCCACACATAGGCCTGGGGGATGTTAAGTTTGTGTAAACTTCCGAGCTCCATAAAATGGCGATTGCCAAGTGAAACTTCAAATTCAAAATTGAAAATAATCACTATGATGGCATCGAGCCCTCAAGAAGATGTTTTTCAGGTGGATGGGAATTACTGACAGGCCTCTGCTGTTATAGTGCCGAATTGCACCAAAACCGGAAACCCTTTCACCCCTCAACACCATGAAAAACACCCCTGCATCGCCGACCGTTCCCGGTCCCGCCCTGTGGCTCGCCATCACGCTCCTCTGGGGAACCGTTTTCTACGCTACCTCCGTTGCCTTGCTCCGGCTGGCTTCACGGCAGCTCGCGGGAGGCCTGTTCGATCCTTCCGGAGAGGTCGTCCTCAACGTTTACGGCATGCATGTGTTACTGCTGGTATCATTCGCCCTCATTGCCATGACCGCCCGAATGGTCATGGACCCCGGAGCCCGGAGCCAGCAGAGGCGGTGGGATGCCGTAAAGGGCGGCTATGGTGAGAAGGTGTTCATTTCGCTAGCCGGCAGCATCGCTACGGGTTTTTTCTTTACCGCCCTGACAGCCCTTACATGGACTGCATCCTCGGAACTGTTTCCGGCAGGTGCGGCCCTCAGTCTCTCCGTGGTGCTGCTGGCATCGTTCTATAATATCGGCGCGGGGCTTTCGGCTTCGTTGCTGGTGGGTATGGTATTCCTTGTTTCTGGCATCGGAAAGAAGGCCTGAGGGATCCTCTTTGAGGTTCACCGGAGCCGAGGATCGGATGGGACGGATGGGACAAAAAAAAGCGCGGGCGGATGCCTGCGCTTTTCTTTATCGGGGTGGAGCTAAGGAGACTCGAACTCCTGACCCTTTGCATGCCATGCAAATGCTCTACCAACTGAGC
>FUWD013173265.1_pt1 | contig 60800 bp, 73 predicted proteins | sample 1063281 | NCBI WGS metagenome assembly FUWD01 (sample SAMEA79048168, study PRJEB19326) | metagenome | biome: marine | reverse complement strand
ATGAATTTTAAAGCTAGACTGGCTTCTGAGTATTTAAAAGCAGGTGGGGTGATTAGCCATCCTACCGATACCATTCAAGGCTTGAGTTGTTTGCCAAGGTTTGAGCATTCAATGCATCGATTGCTAAAAATCAAGCAAAGATCTGCCGCTAAAGGGTTAATTCTACTGGCGAGTGATGCGCGTTATCTTGAAGATTATGTGGCGTATGTGTCGCAATTAAAATCGATTAAAAATACCGATGTACCCACCACTTATTTACTAAAGGCAAGCTCAAAAATATCTAAACTATTGATGGGTGAGTTTAGCACGGTGGCGATTAGACTAACTGATAACACCTTGATTGCAGAGTTGTGCAAGGCTACCAACAGTGCACTGGTTTCAAGCAGCGCCAATACGACTGGAAAACACAGCGCCACTAGCGTGCTGAATTTAAGTGTGTTTTTTAAAGGAGAATTGGACTTTATGATTGCCCCGAAAAACTATAATAACTCGCCATCACGAATTATTAATTTAGAAACGGGAGAGCGCCTTAGATGATTGATCAGGTTAAAAAATATTTGCTGGCATTGCAGTCTGATATATGCACTCAACTTGAGCAAGTTGATGGCAAGGCTAGCTTTATTAAAGACAACTGGAAAAAGGAGGGAGGAGCTGGCGGTGGCTTAACTCGTGTGCTAACTGATGGCGCTGTGTTTGAGCAAGCAGGTGTTAACTTTTCCCTTGTGCGTGGCGATAATATGCCGGCTTCAGCCACGGCACTTAGGCCTGAATTAGCAGGACGGAGCTTTACGGCATTGGGTGTGTCTTTGGTGATTCATCCGCACAACCCTTACGCGCCAACTTCACATGCGAACGTTCGATTTTTTATCGCAGAAAAAGAAGGCGAAGATCCGATTTGGTGGTTTGGTGGCGGCTTTGATTTAACCCCGTATTACGGCTTTGATGAAGATGCTATTTTGTGGCATCAAACAGCTAAAGAGGCTTGTGATCCGTTTGGTAAAGATGTGTATGCAAAATATAAAAAATGGTGTGATGATTATTTTTACCTGAAGCATCGTGACGAACAACGTGGTATTGGTGGACTGTTTTTTGATGATTTAAATGAAGGTGGGTTTGATGAGTGCTTTGCTTTTATGCAAAGTGTTGGAAATGGTTACATTAAAGCTTATCGACCGATTGTGCAGAAGCGTAAAGACACGTCGTATGGTGAACGTGAAAGACAGTTTCAGCTGTATCGCCGTGGTCGCTACGTGGAATTTAACCTAGTGTATGACCGTGGTACGTTGTTTGGTTTACAAACCGGCGGTCGCACCGAATCCATTCTTATGTCATTGCCACCGTTAGTGCGTTGGGAGTATCAGTACGAACCTGAAGAGGGTAGCGAGGAAGCTAGATTGTACGAGCGCTATATTCAGCCTCAAGATTGGCTAGGCCTCAAATAGCCTGTATGAAGTACACTATTGACGCCAAACGATTGCTTTGCCCAATGCCGGTAATTCGCCTGGGTGAGATGATTGATACTGTTGATAAGGGTGATTTGATCGAAATGCTAGCCACCGACCCTGGTGTGTTGCACGACATACCTGCTTGGTGCAAAGTGCATGGACATAAAGTACTTGAAATTACACAAAAATCCGATGAGATTATTCTACTTGTGGAGAAAATAGGGTAGAATTGTGCGCTGTTTTTATTGTAAATAACAGCTTTACATAATATAACAATAAAACCAACAAGAATTTTGCTTGCAACGGCGCAGGCTGTTTGACAATGATTGTCAGTAAATATAACAGTTAAAAAAATAGGAGAAGATATGTCTGCTAAAGATGTAATGAAGATGATTAAGGACAATGAAGTTAAATTCATTGATTTCCGTTTTACCGATACCATTGGTAAAGAACAGCACGTAAGTGTACCAGCACATCAAATTAATGCTGATAAATTAGAAGAAGGCCAGATGTTTGATGGTTCTTCAATCGCCGGTTGGAAGCCAATTAATGAATCAGATATGATTATGAAGCCAGATACTGCAACGGCAGTAATAGATCCATTCACTGAAGAGTCAACTTTAAATATTACTTGTGATATTATTGAGTCAAATGATATGAAAGGCTATGAAAAAGACCCTCGTTCTATTGCTAAGCGCGCTGAAGCATATCTAAATGAAACAGGTATTGGTGATACAGCCTACTTTGGTAATGAACCAGAGTTTTTTATTTTTGATAGCGTAAAGTGGGATACAGGCTTTGGCCTTGGTAAGGCGTTTTATGAGATTCATTCTGAAGAAGCAGACTGGGAATCTGGTTCTGATTTAGAGGGTGGCAATAAAGGACATAGACCAAGAATTAAAGGTGGTTATTTTCCTGTCCCTCCAGTGGATTCTTTACACGACTTGCGTGCACAAATGTGTTTGGCCATTGAAGAGATGGGCGTAACCACTGAAGTGCATCACCACGAAGTGGGCACAGCAGGTCAATGTGAAATTGGTGCACTATTTAACACCCTAGTTAAAAAAGCAGACGAGACTCAAATCTTAAAATACTGTGTACATAACGTAGCACACATGTACGGCAAAACTGCAACATTCATGCCTAAGCCAATCGCGGTTGACAATGGAAATGGTATGCACGTTCATCAATCCATTGCAAAAGACGGAAAAAATTTGTTTGATGGTGATGAATATGGTAATTTAAGTGAAATGGCACTGCATTACATTGGCGGTATCGTCAAGCATGCTCAAGCGCTAAATGCGTTTACCAATGCATCAACTAACTCTTACAAGCGTTTAGTCCCAGGTTTTGAAGCACCAGAAATGTTAGCTTACTCAGCTAAGAACCGTTCTGCTGCGATTCGTATTCCTTTTGTGTCTAATCCAAAAGGCCGTCGTATTGAAGTTCGTTTTCCAGATCCAACAGCAAACCCATACTTAGCATTCGCTGCAATGTTGATGGCCGGCCTTGATGGTATCAAAAATAAAATTGATCCAGGTAAGCCAGGTGATGAAGACTTGTACGAGTTAACTGAAAAAGAAAAAGATTTAATTCCTAAGGTTTGTAGCTCTTTAGATCAAGCGCTTCATGCTCTGGATAAAGACCGTGAATTCTTAAAAGCAGGCGGTGTGTTTACTGATAATGTTATTGATTCATTTATTGAGCTTAAGATGACTGAGGTAACAGCACTACGTGCTTCTCCACATCCTGTTGAGTTTGATATGTACTACAGTTGCTAGTCAATCTAAAAACATAAATAAAAAAGGCCGTACTTTTGTACGGCTTTTTTAATGCCTAATGGAAAATGCTTGCGTTAAAATAAGCAACCAATCAATGTATATTAATATTTTATGACGCAACTTAGACATGATTGGAAGCTAGAAGAAATTGAAAATTTATTTTCAATGCCATTTAACGATTTACTCTTTAAGGCGCACAGTATTCATCGTGAAAACTTTGATCCAAATAAAGTGCAAGTCTCATCACTTTTAAACATTAAAACAGGTGCTTGCCCTGAAGATTGTTCTTATTGTTCACAAAGCTCAAAGCATGATTCGGGCCTTGAACGTGAGAGCCTTATGCAGCTAAATCAAGTTATTAGTGCAGCTAAAAAAGCCAAAGAATTAGGTTCTGAGCGTTTTTGTATGGGCGCCGCTTGGCGTAATCCTACCGATAAAAGTCTTGATCTAGTTATTGAGATGATCAAAGAAGTTAAAGGTTTAGGCATGGAATCTTGCGTAACGCTTGGAATGTTGACAGATAAGCAAGCTGAGCGATTAAAAAAAGCAGGGTTGGATTATTACAATCATAATATCGATACTTCAAAGGAACATTATTCGAATGTAATCACTACGCGTGAATTTCAAGATCGATTGGATACCATTGATCATGTGCAAAAAGCAGGTATCAATGTTTGTAGTGGTGGTATTTTAGGTTTGGGAGAGAGTGTTGAAGACAGAGCTTCTATGTTGCAAACTTTGGCCAATATGGCTGTACATCCAAATAGTGTGCCAATCAATCTTTTAGTGCCTATTCCTGGCACACCATTTGAGTCTATGGATAGACCTAGTGAGGTTGATTTTGTAAGGAGTATTGCCGTTGCAAGGATTCTGATGCCAAAGTCAGTGGTTAGACTTTCGGCGGGTAGAAATGATATGTCTGAGTCTATGCAGGCTATGTGCTTCTTTGCTGGGGCAAATTCTGTTTTTTATGGTGATGAACTGCTGACTACACCTAATGTTACTCAAAGCACCGATGAAGCACTATTTAAGGGTTTGGGCATTAATATGCATCAACATCATTAGCCTTTAAAGATCTAAAATAAACTCAGAAATTTGTTTAGCCGCATTTGGTTTGGCGAGTTTCAGTGCATTTTTATTCATACTGTTAATCGTCTTGGTATTTAATTCTAAGATTGTTTTTTCTAGTAGTTGTGTGTCTAAGCTCTTTTGTTCGATTAGTATGCCAGCATTATTCTTTGCTAGAATTCTTGCATTGTAAAATTGGTGATTATCAATAGCATGTGGAAGGGGTATTAAGATACTGGCTGTACCGGACAACATTAGTTCTGAAATTGTCATTGCTCCTGCTCTACAAAGTACTAAATCTGCCCAAGCGTAGGCTTTTGCCATGTCTTCAATAAAGTCATCTACTTTTGCTGTTGAACGTCTGTATTGTGATTTAACTGCATCCAAATGAAGTTTCCCAGTTTGGTGCCAAATGTTAATACTAATGTTCAAATTAGTAACAACATCATTAATTGGTTTAGACCCTAGACTTCCGCCAATAATCAGTAGGTTTAATTTTTTATTAGTAGAGGTTTTCTTTTTGGGCTTGAATAATACTGGGTTGCCAGAAGTAATTGCATTGACTGATTGATTAAAAGAGTTGTCAAATGCTTGAAAAGTTTGAATAGCGATTTTTGATAAAAATTTATTGGTAGTGCCGGGGATGGAGTTTTGTTCGTGAATGATTAGAGGAACACGAAAGACCCAAGCAATTACACCGCCAATACCAGAAGCGAAGCCACCCATGCCAAGTGCAACATCGGGCTTTAGTTTGATAAAGATTTTAATGGTTTGAAACAAAGCCAGGCTTAGTAAGAAGGGTGCCTTGATTAGGTTTAAGATACTTTTACCACGCAAACCAACGGCACTTACCGTATGTAGAGTAATGCCGTGCTTGGGTACAAGCGTATTTTCCATACCACGATTCGAGCCTAGCCATTCGACTTTGGCCGAGTGATTTTTTAGTTCGTTTGCAATTGCTAATGCTGGAAATATATGACCGCCAGTTCCACCAGCTATAATTAAGATTTTTTTTGTCGTGCTAGACAAAGTGCTTTTGTTTTTCATATCCAGCTCTGTTTTCCATGTCGATTCTAAGCAGTATAGCAAGTGCAACAATGGCAAAAATCATACTGCTTCCACCATAGCTAATCAAAGGAAGAGTAAAACCTTTGATCGGTATTAGCCCAAGATTCATAGCAATGTTAACACTGACTTGCATGGAAAACCAAGTGCAAATTCCAAAGGCAACGTATGAGGAGTATTTACGGCCATTTTTTAAAGCTTCCTTAGCAATGTTAAATCCTTTACCGAGGATGTAGGCAAAACAAAGTAAAACAAACATCATTCCAACGATACCTAATTCTTCACCAATAACGGAAAAAATCATGTCAGTGTGGGCTTCTGAAAGTTTAACGTATTTTTGAATACCAGCCCCTAATCCTGTGCCGGTCCAGTCCCCTCTACCAATGCCGATTAGTGCTTGTCTTGTTTGTTCTACACCACCCTTATCCCATAAATTATTAAGCCAAAATGAACCCCAATCTTTTTGATCTAACAGGATCCCCCATAGATAAAAATACCAAAGGAGGTTGCAAATGTAACAAAAATAACGGCCAATTCTTTAAGGTAAGAACCTGCAGCAAAGAGCATAGCAAATGCCGTGGCGGTAATAATGATGGTGGCGCCAAGGTCGGTTTCGAACATGAGTAGCGCTCCTGGTAAGGCAACGATAACTAAGGTTTTTAGAAGGCCTAATCGAGGTTTTCGTATGTCTTCTTTTTGTCGGATTAAAAAACCTGCCATGAATAGAATCATGGTTAGTTTCATCATTTCAGAAGGTTGGAATTTAAACAATATAAAATTAACCCAGCGTGTGGCACCGCCTGCACTGTGTCCAATAACGGGTAAAAAAACCAAAATTAGCAGAACCAGTGTAGCGCCATAAAAAAAAGGTGAGTTTTCTTTAAAAAAAGAAACGGGTTTTTTTAATACCCACAGACCAACGCCTAATCCCGATACTATAAAGAAGCTTTGCTTAAAAAAATATGAATAACTTCCAGTGCTGCCAAGTGATGCTGAGAAAGACATAATCCAGCCAAATACAATTAAAACTAAAATCGTTGTTAATAGTTTTTTATCGGGAAATAGGCCGGTTTTCATTCGTGAACTTACTTGGGTTAAAATTGTATTTTATACTCAAATATCATTCGTTTAAGTGGATATACTTTTGTACATAAGTTGGGCTTTATGGGATAATACTTCTTTTTGTAAAATAGCGAGCCTCTTATGATTTCCACTGCTAATATCACCATGCAATTTGGTGAAAAACCTTTATTTGAAAACATTTCTATCAAATTCCAAGGTGGCAATCGTTATGGTTTAATCGGTGCGAATGGTTGCGGAAAATCAACTTTTATGAAAATTTTGACCGGAGAGTTGAAGCCTTCTGGCGGTACAGTTAGTATTAGCGATGGTGAGCGCCTAGGCATCTTGCGTCAAGACCAGTTTGCTTTTGAATCCTTTCGTGTGGTCGATACTGTGATTATGGGGCATAGAGAATTATGGGAAATTAAGAAAGAAAGAGACCGTATTTATGCTTTACCAGAGATGAGTGAAGAGGATGGCATTAAAGTTGCTGAACTGGAAATGGAATTTGCCGAGATGGATGGTTATATGGCCGAGTCATCCGCTAGTGAATTGTTATTGGGTTTAGACATTCCTGAAGATCAGCATTACGGTTTAATGAGTGAAATTGCCCCTGGCTGGAAATTGCGTATTTTGCTTGCACAGGCGCTATTTTCAGACCCAGAAATCTTATTATTGGATGAACCGACTAACAACTTGGATATTAATTCAATTCGCTGGTTGGAAGGGGTTTTGAACGACCGTAAAGCCACCATGGTAATTATTTCTCACGATCGACATTTTTTAAACGGTGTGTGTACTCACATGTCTGATTTAGACTACGGTGCACTAAATACCTTTCCAGGAAACTACGATCAATTCATGATTGCATCAACCGCTATTCAAGAAAAAATGCAAACTGATAACGCTAAGAAAGAAGCGAAGATTAAGGAGCTTAAACATTTTGTATCGCGTTTTTCTTCAAATGCATCCAAGGCTAAACAGGCAACATCACGCCAAAAACAGTTGGAAAAAATTGAACTTGCTGATATTAGGCCTTCTTCAAGAGTAAGTCCGTACATTATCTTTAATCAGTCACAAAAACTACATAGAAATATTTTAGAAGTGTCGGGTCTTAATAAAAGCTTCGGTGATCTTCATGTACTTAAAGATATTGAGTTTTTGTTTGAAGTGGGTGAGCGTGTTGCTATTATTGGTCAAAATGGTATTGGTAAAACTACTTTATTAAGAACTTTGGTGGGTGAATTAGAGGCTGATAAGGGAAAAATTAAGTGGAGTGACAACATTAACATTGGTTATTACGCACAGGATCACACTGCTGATTTTGAACAGGATATGACAGTATTAGACTGGATGAGCCAATTCAAAAGCGAAAAAGATGATATTCAAGCGATGCGAGGTATTCTTGGAAAAATGCTATTTGGCAAGAATGATATTATTAAGCGTGTCAAATCACTTTCTGGTGGTGAGAAGGGCAGAATGCTGTTTGGAAAGTTAATGCTGCAAAAGCCTAATGTATTGGTTATGGATGAGCCGACTAACCACTTAGATATGGAATCAATCGAAGCACTTAACCTTGCACTGGATAATTATGAGGGTACACTGATATTCGTGAGTCACGATAGAGAGTTTGTATCTTCGCTTTCAACTAAAGTGGTTGAGCTTAAAGAAGATGGCATGCATTATTATTCTGGCAACTATGAGGACTATTTAAAAACACAAGGATAGTAATAGTATCAATGATTAAAGCAGTGTTAAAAAGGTTTGTTAAACGCCAAGGTTTTGATTCTGCAGCAATCCTTTCTTTTGATACCTTGTTTGCCGTTGTGCCTGGCTTAGCACTTGGCCTGAGTGTTTTTTCACTTTCCCCTTATTTTGCTGATTTTCAACAACACTTAGAGCAATTTTTGTTCGCGCAATTATTGCCTCAAAATGTCGGTCTGGCTCAAGAATACATTCAGCAGTTTATTGCTCAAGCACAAGCCATAAAAGGCTTTACTTCTATTTTTTTAGTGTTTGCAGTGATATTACTTCTCTACGAAATTGACAAGCGTATTAATCTTACTTGGCACGATCATCATCACAGACACTGGATGGAAGGCCTAGTTTCCTACCTATTTGTTTTGTTTTTAGGGCCAATACTGGTTGGCGCATCCTTGTTTTTTAGTTCCTATGCCATGGCATCTGAATTGTTTAATGATTTGCCAGTGATGGAATATGCACCTATTTTCACCCCATTTGCATTGTCCAGTCTTGGGTTTGCTGTGCTTTATTACTCAGTGCCTTTGGAAAAAATTCGTTTTATCAATGCACTAAAAGCCGGCATTATTGCGGCCGTATTATTAGAGATCATTAAGTACGCTATGTTTACTTATATTCAATATTTTCCTCTTTACGAACTGATTTACGGCACATTATCTATATTAATGTTGGTCATGCTATGGGTTTATCTTGCTTGGATCATTGTATTGCTTGGATCTAGCTTTTGCTATTGCTTTGAAAACAAAGATTTAATCAAACTCGACAAATAGGTAAAATCAACACACTTTATTATTGGTATTTCATATGTTTACAGGCATTATTCAAGCCATTGGTCAAATTAAAACCAAAGACGTTCACAACAAGGGTGCTGTATTTCGTTTTGAATCAAAAGACTTGGATTTTTCTAATGTTGCCATTGGCGATAGTATTGCTGTGAATGGTGTGTGTTTAACAGCCGTTGAAATTGGCGGTGATTATTTTCAGGCTGATCTTTCCCAAGAAACCCTTGATTGTTCGGTTTTTAGTAATCTAGAAGTTGGTGATTCAGTTAATCTTGAAAAAGCACTTAGACTCAGCCAAGGCATTGATGGGCATTTAGTCAGCGGACACGTTGATGGGGTTGCAAAGGTGATTGATAAATACAGTGAAGGCGATTCAACGCGTTTTAAGATTAGCACACCTAAGAATTTGGTAAAATACATTGCCAGAAAGGGTTCTGTTTGTATTAATGGTGTGAGTCTTACGGTGAATGATATTAGCGATGAAATGTTTGATATTAACATTGTGCCACACACGCTTATTGCGACAACATTAGGCGAGTTAGTAGTAGGCAGTAAGGTTAATCTTGAGGTTGATATTATTGCACGTCATCTTGAGCAATTATTAAATAAAGACTAATTTATAGGTATTTACATGAAAGCCACAATTGAAGAAATTTTAGAAGATTACAAGCAAGGGAAAATGATCATCCTGATGGATGATGAAGATCGTGAGAATGAAGGTGATTTAATTATTCCTGCCGCAACCGTTACCAAAGAAGACATTAATTTTATGGCAACACATGGCCGTGGTTTGATCTGCCTAACGCTTACGCAAGAGCGTTGTAAGCAGTTAGATTTACCACTCATGGTGGCGCAAAATAATGATGTCAATGGCACCAACTTTACTGTATCAATTGAGGCAGTAGAAGGCGTAACCACAGGTATTTCAGCTGCAGATAGGGCTAAAACAGTACAAGATGCTGTTGCTAAAGATGCTAAGCCTTCTGATATTGTACAGCCTGGCCATATCTTTCCACTGATGGCACAACCTGGCGGCGTTTTGATTCGTGCAGGCCATACAGAGGCAGGTTGCGATTTAGCACGTCTTGCAGGGCTTGAGCCAGCTTCAGTCATTGTAGAAATTCTTAATGAAGATGGCTCAATGGCACGTAGAGATGATTTAGAAATTTTTGCTAAAAAACACAACATTAAGTGGGGCACGATTGAAGACTTAATCTCTTACCGTGTTGAGAATGAAAAAACCATTGAACGTATTAATGAACGTGAATTTAAAACTAAGCATGGATCATTTAGATTAATTTCATTTTTAGACAGCATTCATAATGAAACACACCTAGCTTTAGTTAAAGGTGATATCAATGAAAGCAGTGAAACTTGTGTACGCGTACACATGGAAGATACTTTTAAAGATGTTTTACAAGAAAATTCAGCTAGTTTTGGCGTTGATGCTGCACTTGAATATATTGCTAAAAATGATGCAGGTGTGTTTTTGTTGCTTAGAAAGCAAACCGATAACTCTATTTTAAAAAATATTGATAATGCAGTTAATAAAATTGGTGGCGATGACATAAAAACATATGGTGTTGGTGCACAGATTTTGTCTGATCTTGGCGTTAAGAAAATGAAAATCTTAGGTAGCCCTAGAAAACTACACGGCTTAAAAGGCTTTGGTCTAGAGGTTAGTGAGTATGTTGATGCTAAGAAACAAGGATAACAATGGAATTTAAATTTGACCGTAGCGCCAATCAAGATTTTTTAGTTGATTCAAAAGTTGCCATTATTGTTGGTTATTTTTACCAAGATATTGGCGATAAACTCCTGACTGCTGCACAAGAAACACTAGATAAATACGGTATTGATAAAGACAACGTTAATGTATTTTATGCACCGGGTGCATTTGAGATTCCACTATTAGCCAAGCGTTTGGCCGGGCAAAAAGTAGGTAGTAAAAATTTGTACGATGGTATTGTGACCTTAGGTGCTGTGATTAATGGCGAAACGCCGCATTTTAATTTTGTTTGTAATGAATGCGCACGTGGTGTAGCGGATGTATCGTATCAATATGAAGTGCCTACGGCATTCGGCGTTTTAACTACCTCCAATATGGAGCAAACCATTGGCCGTGCCGGTGGTTACAAAGGCAATAAGGGCGAAGAAGCTACCATGGCTATGATCGAAATGCTTTATTTAATGAAGCAAGCAGATTCCCAGAAGTTTTAGTATTATGGCTTTTAAGACTCCAAAACAGCGTTCTCGTGAGCGCGTAGTGCAAGCAGTTTATCAATACCTAGTATCGGGTGGTGAAGTCTTACAAATTGAGCAACAGTTCTTAAATCAAAAAGAAGGCAAGATTTCCAAAGCTTTCTTCTCTAATTTGTTTATTAATATCTTAAAAAACAGAATAGAGCTTGATGAGCTAATTGCTCCGACTATCTCTAGAGAAACAGACGAGCTAGGTTCAGTTGAGCATGCTGTGCTTTATTTAGGTGTGTATGAGCTCCAAAATAGTATTGAAGTGCCTTACAAAGTTGTGATTAATGAAGCGCTTGAAATTGCTAAATTGTATGGTGCTGAGGGTGCTTTTAAGCTAATCAACTCATCGCTTGATCAATTAGCTAAAGATTTAAGAGAGCTCGAAATAAGTCATTCATAAAATTTCTGTTTTTTTCTTATAACTTTAAAATAGCGAATAAAAAAATTTAAAATAATGAAATTTCTAGCCAAAAATCTTCATTTAATGGGTTTTAAGTCTGCTTTTAGAAAAAAATAAGATTTTTTTAGGGTATTTTTAATCTAATTTGCATTATTTCCTAAATTTTTAAGAACTAAAAACCCTTTTGAATTGGCTATAATTTAACCTCAAGCATGCCTATTGACATGTAAGATAGGAAAAAACCATATGTTAATGATTGAATATAAAGATATTGGATGGTGGTATTGGCTAGCAACTGCTGTACTATTAACGATGGGCATTTTTGGCAATGAGCAGAGTTTTGTTTGGGCAATTGAGCTAACCTCTTTTCAGCTTGCTCACTATATTATTCGAGAAAAAAGCCTTAAAGCCTTTCCGGTGCAAGTGCGTTTTTGGTATTTAATATTACTCATTATTTCGCTACCAGAAGCTATGCAGTGGCTGTTCTGGGTGCCAAGCATTGGCACTTGGGCGCAAATAATTTTTGGCTATTGTACGATGGCTCGCCTGGTTTCACTATGGCCTTGGAATCGAAGTGAAAAATTATCACTCAAGTCTTTAACTAAAACCTTTTTCTCTCGCCCTGTTAAGGGTAGTGTTCAGCAAGGATTTTCACAAAAATAAATCGACATATGTATTTATATGAAGTCTAATTTTGTCAATAATCCGCTAGATAAGTTGCCTGATATTCTTAAGCGAAATTTGGATAAAAATCTATGTATTTGCAACGAAGTGCCCAAAATGGATGTTATTAACACCATTGCCAATGGCGCGATGACAGTAGCAGAAGTTCAAAAACAAACTTACGCCACTGGTGGTAACGGCTGCTGTAGACGCCAAGTTGTGCGCTTAATTGAGTGTATTCATTCAATAGAATTAGACAAATAAATTTAATTTAAAATAGGATTGAGCATGAAAACAATGAATTGCAATCAGTTAGGTGGCGCTTGTAAAAAGGAGTTTCATGCAGATACTTTTGAAGCAATGGTGGTGCTTAGTAAGCAACACGGCATGGAAATGTTTCAAGCACAAGACCGGGCGCATCTAGAGGCTATGGAAAAAATTCAAAAACTGATGAAAACCCCAAAGGATATGCAAAATTGGTTTAATAGTAAAAAGGCAGAATTTAACGCGCTGCCTGAAAACTTAAGCTAAATTCTAATCTAGGTTGGGCGAGAGTAGTCTTTCAGCTTGCTCAATGCTAATCGCTTTGCGTTTGGCGTAACTTTCAACCTGTTCTTGGTTGATTTTGGCAACACCAAAATATCTCGAATCTTTATTGGCAAAATACCAGCCACTGACTGACGCGGTTGGCAACATCGCGTACGAGCTGGTGAGTGTCATGCCGGTGTTTTTCTCAACATCGAGTAAATCCCAAAGTTTTTCTTTTTCACTGTGTTCTGGGCACGACGGGTAGCCTGGCGCAGGACGAATGCCGCGGTATTTTTCTTCAATTAGATTGTCATTGTTGAAGTCTTCATTGCTATAGCCCCAGATTTCTGTACGAAATTTATAATGCATCATTTCTGCAAAGGCTTCAGCTAAGCGATCAGCCACCGCCTTAATCATGATCGAGTTATAGTCGTCATGCTCAGCCTCAAAAGCTGCTGCCCAATGGATCAATATTAATACCCGTGGTGACGGCAAACGCACCCATGTAATCTTGCACGCCACTGTCTTTCGGGGCGATAAAATCACTCAGACAGAAATTAGGCGTATTACCTTTTTTGTCGAGTTGTTGGCGTAAGTGGTTAAGGGTCATAAACACCTCACCTTGTTCGTTCGTTAGCTCAATATCTTCGTTAACACTATTGGCCGGGAAAATACCCACCACAGCGTTCGCTTGCAAGAGTTTTTCATCGATGACTTTTTTGAATAACACTTGAGCATCTTTAAAAAGCTCCGATGCAGATTCACCAACCACTTCATCGGTGAGAATATCGGGAAATTTACCTGCGAGCTCCCAAGTGCGAAAGAAGGGTACCCCAATCAATAAACTCAAATATTTCATTGAGATCGTAATCTTCAAATACGTGAATACCGAGTTTGTTAGGCTTCTTAATGTTGTCAAATTTAATGCTTGGTTTGTTGCTTCTAGCAGCCTCTAGACTAATGAGCTTGCTTTTGCCTTTGTTGGCACGTCTAAGGCGAACTTGTTCGTACTCTTCTTTGGTTTTGCTAACCAAGGCAGGTTTAAGCTTATCTGATAATAATGACGTAGCAACGCCAACTGCCTTAGAAGCGTCTTTAACATAGAACACACCTTTGTCATACTGCGGCTCAATCTTAACCGCGGTATGCGCAATTGAAGTGGTAGCACCACCAATCATTAAAGGCAATTCAAAACCTTTGCGCTTCATCTCTTTGGCAACAGAGACCATTTCGTCTAGTGAAGGGGTGATCAGGCCAGAAAGCCCAATAATATCCACCTTTTCTTTAATAGCGGTTTCAAGAATGGTCTCAGCAGGCACCATGACACCCAAATCAATAATTTCATAATTATTGCAAGAGAGTACGACGCCAACAATATTTTTACCAATATCGTGCACGTCACCTTTAACAGTGGCCATGAGGATCTTGCCTTGGGTTCTAGAACCACATTCTTGCTTTTCTGCTTCTAAAAATGGATCTAACCAAGCCACTGATTTTTTCATCACACGGGCGGATTTGACCACTTGTGGCAAAAACATTTTGCCATCGCCAAATAGATCGCCAACCACATTCATGCCGTCCATTAGCGGGCCTTCAATCACCAGAATAGGGCGGCCTAATTTTTCCAGTGCTTCTTTTGTGTCTTCATCGATAAATTCGGTAATACCTTTAACTAGAGAGTGTTCTAGGCGTTTTTCGACTGACCAAGTGCGCCATGTTAAATCTTTTTTGTTGTCTTGAACTTCCCCTGTACCGGAAAATTTGGGTGCAAGCTCAACTAGGCGCTCACCTGCTTCGCTGTCTGTATTTAACACCACATCTTCCACTGCTTTTTTTAGCTCGGGATCAATGTCATCATAGACCACCAGCTGGCCAGCATTAACAATGCCCATGGTCATGCCTGCCTTGATAGCGTGATATAAAAATACTGAGTGAATGGCTTCACGTACGGAGTTGTTACCTCTAAAAGAAAACGAAACGTTTGAGACACCGCCCGATATTTTGGCATATGGCAAGTTTTTACTGATCTCTCGAGTGGCTTCGATAAAATCAACACCGTAATTGTTGTGTTCTTCAATACCCGTGGCTACTGCAAAAATATTAGGATCAAAGATAATGTCTTCAGCTGGAAAACCAACCTCATTTACCAGGATGTTATAGGCATTGGTACAAATTTCAATTTTTCGTGCTTGTGTGTCTGCTTGCCCAGCTTCATCAAACGCCATGACAATAATAGCTGCGCCATATCGCTTGCAAAGATGGGCGTATTTAACAAAGTTTTCTTTACCTTCTTTGAGTGAGATAGAGTTAACAATTGCCTTGCCTTGCGTACATTTAAGGCCGGCTTCAATAATCTCCCATTTGGATGAATCCACCATGAGTGGCACTTTGGAAATATCAGGCTCGGAGGCGATTAGATTCATAAAGCGAACCATTGCCGCCTTACCATCAAGCATGCCTTCATCCATATTAATGTCAACTACTTGAGCGCCATCTTCAACTTGAGCGCGGCAAATATCCAGTGCCTCTTCATATTCTTCATTAAGAATTAGGCGCTTAAATTTGGCAGATCCGGTGATATTAGCACGCTCACCAACATTGACAAATAAAGCCTCATCGCTAATGTTGAACGCTTCTAAGCCAGAAAGACGACACTCGGGTTTAATGTTGGGAATTTTTCTAGGCGGCAGGTTTTCAATCGCATCGGCAATGCACTTGATGTGTTCTGGGGTTGAGCCGCAACAACCACCTAAGATATTAACCAAACCAGATTCTGCCCATTCGCCAACCTGTTTACTCATGGTAATGGTGCCGAGATCATACTCACCAAACTCATTCGGCAAGCCTGCATTTGGATGAGCAGATACATAAGTATCTGCGACGCGCGACATTTCTGCCACGTATTGGCGCAATAAATCAGGACCTAAGGCACAGTTTAAGCCGATTGAGATGGGCTTAGCATGACGCAGTGAATTATAAAAGGCTTCAGTCATTTGCCCAGATAGGGTGCGTCCTGAGGCGTCGGTAATGGTGCCCGAAATCATAATTGGCAATTCGATGTTATCTTGCTCAAATACCTCTTGTACGGCAAAAATAGCAGCCTTGGCATTTAGTGTATCAAAAATGGTTTCAATCAGAATAATATCTGCACCACCTTCAATCAGACCGCGAGTTGAATCCATGTAGACTTCAACCAGTTCGTCGAAAGTTACATTTCTAAAGCCTGGATCATTAACATCGGGTGAGAGCGAACAGGTGCGTGAAGTGGGGCCAATTACGCCGGCCACAAAGCGAGGCTTATCAGCGGTTGAGAATTCATCACAGGCAGCCTTCGCAAGGCGTGCACTTTCTACGTTAATCTCATAGGCAAACTCTTCCATCTGATAATCAGACATGGAAGTTTTTGTGGCGTTAAAAGTATTGGTCTCAACAATATCAGCGCCTACTTCTAAGTATGAGCGATGAATATCTAAAATGATTTTTGGTTGTGTGAGTGATAGAAGATCGTTATTACCTTGCACTAGAATGTGCCAATCTGAAAAACGTTCGCCACGATAGTCTTCTTCACTGAGTTTGTGTTTTTGGATCATGGTACCCATGGCGCCATCGAGCAGCAAAATTCGTTGCTCTAAAAGTGATTGTAATATCTGTTTTATCGACATGTTTGGTATTATAATTGAGTCTAATTTAATAAGGGGTTTTGATGAAAAAATTATTTATAGCAACTTTATTTATAGTTAGTTTTAATGCCAATGCATTTTTAGACTTTAATAGCTATGGTTCAGGCTATGATGACAACAATTGGCCGATATGGACACCTATGTTCTGGATGGAAAAAGTAACTGACAACGGTATGTTTGGGAATAAAAACAATCAAGGTTATGGTTATCCTTACAACAATCAGCCGTACAACGTTGGCGCTTCACGCTTTAATATGAATCAAATGCCAACACCTGATCAAGCCTATCGAACGGAAAGTGGCTTTATGCCGCACCTGAATTTTATGACGCCAGCTGCTCAATCATTCGTAAATCCTAGCACCTACACTCCAACAACGAGCAATAATAAAATACCTAGTCCTTATCAAGATACTTATCAAATAGATCAATTACCCAGCCCATATTCTCAAAATTATCGATTAAATTCAGCACCTAACCCTTACAGTAGTTGGTTTTAATTAATTATTTTTAATAAATTACTTGCAATTACGTATATTATTGAGTTATAATATAAACTCTTTAATTTAAATACATGGAGATACGACAATGAAAAAAATTATCGCAATTTTTGCAATGACAGCAGCATTAGGTGCTAATGCATTTTTTAACAGTAACAACACTCCTTGGAACTCTGGTTATGGTAACAACTATAACGGTTACCAAAGCGACAACGGTATGTTTGGTTACAACCCATACGATTACTGGGATCCACGTTGGTACATGGAAGAAATGGGCAACATGGTTGATGAGTTTGACGATGAGTTCAATAGCAATGGTAACAACTATGGTTATGGTAACAACGGTCCTTGGAACAATAATTCATGGGGTAACAATGCGCCTTGGAATAATAACAATAACGCACCTTGGAATAACGGCCCTTGGAATTCATCGTCTTGGAATTTAACGTTGCCCATCGCAGTGGAAGTCTTGCTGGATCTTTTAATGTTTATTTCATCGGCAGCAAGGTAGTATTCAGAAGAGGAAATTGATACATTTCCGCTTAATTCGTACAAATCTTTTTTGGTAACTTCACTTCGATCGGCAATTACATCAAGGCTTTCAGTGTTATCGGAAAGGGTTTGTTTTGGGAAAAGTAGATCGCTCTGATCGCAATTAAGAATTACGCCTTCAGCGCTCGTTGCACTGGATAATAAGGTAAGGATAGAAAGAACCAGTTGCTTTTTCATAGCAGTTTCCCACTTTTAAATTCAAATTATTTTAACATCATATTCTACCCATGATTACGGCTTATGCTGAGTAGGTGAGTAGACTGGAAGAACATTATGGACTAAGCGTTTAAATCAAGTCCATGCCGATTGTATTTTGGGTAAAATGATTCAGGTTTTTACTACATGGATTAAGTCAATGGCTTGGAACGACAACGATAAACAAAACCCTTGGGGCGGCAATGGTCAAACACCACCAGAGTTAGATGCTGTTATTAAGGATTTTAAAAATAAATTTGATAATTTTTTTGGAGGCAAGAAATCCTCAGGCTCTAAAGAGGGAGGCAATATTCCTTCAGCAGGTGGTTTTAAATATATTTTCATATTGGCTTTGTTGGTATGGGGTTTATCCGGTATTTATATCATTGATCCGGCTGAAAAGGGTGTGGTACTGCGTTTTGGCGCATTCCAGGAAGAGACTTCACAAGGCCCTCATTGGCACCTACCTTTTCCGATTGAAACACTAAATAGAATCAACGTTGAGCAAATTAGAACCGCTGAAATTGGCTATCGTAATGTGGTTAGTGGCTCTAGGCGTTTTGGCGGTAACGTTTCATCGGAGTCGTAATGTTGACCAAAGATGAGAACATGATTGATGCTAAGTTTGCCGTTCAATATAAAATTAACGACGTACAAGCTTACTTATTTAACGTGGCTAATCCTGACACAACGCTTCGTCACGTGGCCGAAAGTGCAATTCGCCAAGTGGTGGGTAAAAATACCATGGACTATATCTTAACCGAAGGTCGTGTGGATATTGCTGATAGCATTAGACAAAGGTCTCAGGAGTTGCTAGACATGTACGAAATTGGTTTACAAATTACCACGGTTAATATGCAAGATGCACAGCCACCAGAGCAAGTTCAAGCATCATTTTCTGATGCGGTTAAGGCACGTGAGGATAAGCAGCGTTTAATCAACGAAGCGCAAACTTACGCTAACGATATTTTGCCAAAATCTCGTGGTAAAGCTGCCCGTATGTTGGAAGAATCAAAAGCTTATAAGTCTGAAGTTGTTTCTAAGTCAGAAGGTGAGTCATCACGTTTTAAACAGATTTTAACGGAGTATGAAAAAGCCCCAGAAGTAACTAGGGAGCGCTTATATCGTGAAACCATGGAAGTTGTATTGGCCAATACTAGCAAGGTTGTGGTAGATTCAAAAGCCAACAGTATGATGTATTTACCAATTGATAAACTCATTAGTGCTCAGCCATCTCGTACCGAGGTAATCATCCAAGAAGCGCAAGGGAAATCCGGTCAAAAGGGTGACGTTAGAAAGGTTTTTCGTAGTAGGGAGGTTAGATAATGCAAAAAATACTTTTAATAATAGGTGCAGCTTTGTTCTTGCTTGTAAGCTCAGCACTGTATACGGTTAAAGAAACTCAAACAGCCATTAAATTACGTTTAGGTGAAATTGTTTCCGTTGAAACTGTAGCCGGTCTTAAATTTAAAATGCCGTTTGTTAATAATGTCGTAAAATTTGACAATCGTATTCAAACTCTTGATGCACCAGCCGAACGTTTCTTGACGGGTGAGAAGAAAAATGTAATTGTGGATTCATACGTTAAATGGCGTATTCTCGATGCTGAGCAGTTTTACAAATCAACGGGTGGCAACATAGCCAGAACCAATAATCGTCTAACTCAGATTATTAAAACTGGCCTTAAGAGTGAGTTTTCAAAACGTACCATTGCCGATGTAGTGTCTGGTGAGCGTAGTCAAATCATGGCTAACATTGTCAAGTTGGCAAAGAAAGACATTGCTGAATTTGGTATCGAGATTATTGATGTGCGTATTAAGCGTATTGACCTTTCTCAAGAAGTGTCTAACTCGGTGTACCGTCGTATGCAGGCAGAGCGTCAGCGTGTTGCTAAAGAGTTTAGATCGAAAGGTGCTGAAGAAGCTGAAATCATTCGAGCAGCAGCGGATAAAGAGCGTACCATCATCTTGGCCAACGCTTATCGTGATTCAGAAAAGATTCGAGGTGAGGGCGATGCAATATCAGCAGGTAACTATGCAGAAGCCTATAATCAAAACGTAGATTTCTATTCTTTTTATCGTTCGTTAGAATCTTACAAAAAGTCTTTTTCTAGTCAAAGTGATATTTTAGTGTTAAACCCTAATACTGAGTTCTTCCGCCACTTTAATCCAGAAGTTGAGTAGTATCAATGAGCGCCTGGCAATTGCCTGAAGGCATTGACGAGCTCACTGGCGCTGAGGCATTAGCGTTCGAATTCGTTCGTCGTCAACTTCTGGATCTGTATGCTGATAAAGGTTTCGGCTTAGTGATTCCACCGATGGTTGAGTACGTAAAGTCTTTACTATTAACGTCTGATTCGGTTGATGAAAAAACCTTTAAATTTTTAGATTCTGCCAGTGGAAAAATGCTAGGGGTACATGCCGATATTACCCCGCAAATTGCTCGTATTGATGCAAAAAGTGGCAGTGAAAACATTGCAAAATATTGCTACATTAATGCTATTTTACAAACCAAAGCAGATGATTTTTACGCTTCTCGTTCACCGATTCAAGCTGGCGCTGAGCTTTATGGTTCTGATGATGTTTCTGCAGATGTTGAAGTTATTGAATTAATGCTCGAGAGTTTAAAATTACTATCAATTGATTCAGTTGTACTTAGTTTGGGTAATGTGGCTATTTTTAATGCAATGATTGCATTGGAGTCATTATCAGTTGAGCAGGTGTTACAGTTAAGACAGATTTTTGTCAGGCGTTCTGCACCAGATTTAAATGTATTTTTAAGCAACAATACACTGGCTAATGCTGATAAATTTTCTCAATTAATGAAACTAGAGGGTAATACGAGCATTTTAGGTGAGGCATTAACTGTTTTTAATGATTTGCCTGAGGCAAAAACAGCCATTGAAGATTTGATTAGAATTAATGAGCAATTAAACACAAGTGGTGTTAGTGTGATTGTTGATCTTGCAGAAATTAAAGCTTACGAATATCACACAGGTGTCGTGTTTTCTGCTTATAGCGAAAAATACTCAAAAGCACTCGCACAAGGCGGACGTTACAATGGTTTAGGCGCATCTTTTGGTGAATCAAAAACCAGAGCAGCAACTGGCTTTTCGTTTGATTTGAAATTTTTATCTCAAACTAAATAATAATAATTTTTTTTTAGGAATAAGTATGTCAAAAAATGTAGTAATCATTGGCACCCAGTGGGGCGATGAAGGAAAAGGCAAAGTAGTAGATTTAATCACGGACAAAGTATCAAGCGTGGTTCGTTTTCAAGGCGGACATAATGCTGGACACACTTTGGTAATCGACGGCAAAAAAACAGTGCTACACCTTATTCCATCGGGAATTTTGCGTGAGAGCGTTGAATGTTTAATTGGTCATGGTGTGGTGTTGTCTATGTCGGCACTTATTAAGGAATTGGGCGAACTTAAGGAATCTGGTGTTGATGCCGAGTCGCGTTTGAAAATATCCCCCGGATGCCCACTAATTTTGCCTTACCACATTGCCCTTGATGGTGCACGTGAAGTCAAACGCGGCAAGGCTGCGATTGGTACAACTGGCAACGGTATTGGCCCAGCTTATGAAGACAAGGTGGCGCGTCGCGGATTACGTGCGGGTGATTTACTTGATGAAAAATCTTTTGCAGTTAAATTAAAAGACGTGATGGAGTATCACAACTTTGCACTCACCAATTATTACGGCGTTGATGCGGTGGATTTTGATGCAACTTTGGCCGAAGTGCTGGAACAAGCTAAAACGGTTGTGCCAATGATTACCGATGTGACTGAAAAAATTCATCAGCACATTGCCAACAACGAAAGTATTTTATTTGAAGGCGCACAAGGTGCATTATTGGACATTGATCAAGGCACTTATCCATTTGTTACATCGTCTAACACTACTTCAGGCGGTGCAGTAACAGGCTCAGGCGTAGGTGTAACCGATATTGACTACGTGGTTGGTATTGTAAAAGCCTATACCACGCGTGTTGGTGGCGGCCCATTCCCAACAGAACTAATTTACGATGTATCGACTGATGAAGGCGATGAGATTGGTAAATTATTAGGTACCATTGGTCATGAGTTTGGCGCAACAACAGGTCGTCAGCGCCGTTGTGGCTGGTTAGATATGGTTACGCTTAATCGTTCATTCAAACTTAATGCGGTTACAGGTATTTGCCTAACTAAACTTGATGTATTGGATAGCTTAGACAGTATCAAAATTTGTATCGCTTATGATTTAAATGGCACGCAAATTACAACACCACCGTATGATGCACAAGGCTATGCCGACGCTCAACCGGTTTATATTGAAATGCCGGGTTGGAAGACTTCAACCATTGGTACTTCTTCATTCGATTCGTTGCCAATTGAAGCGCAAAACTACATTCGCAAGATTGAAGAGCTTTCTAGCTTACCAGTTGATATCTTATCTACTGGCCCAGATCGTGACGAAACCTTAATCCTTAACCATCCATTTGACGAGTAATTAATGTCTGATCCCCACCATAAAAGAGAGTTGGAAAAATACGATAATCCAATTCCATCGAGAGAGTATATTCTTAGCTTTGTTAAGAAAAAACCCGTAACCAAACACGAGTTGTACGATTTACTTAAAGTCGATAACCATCAAAAAAAACCCTTAACCCATCGACTAAGAGCCATGGTTCGTGATCAACAGCTAAGCTGTAATCGCGATGGCGTGTACCGCCTATACAGTGGTAAAGGCGGTACAATGACAGGCACTATTATTGCCAATCCTAAAGGTTTTGGCTTTATTGCGTTAGACAAAGGCGGTAAAGATTTACGTCTTTCCGCTAAACAAATGCAACTGGTTTTTCATGGCGACAAGGTTAAGGCTCGATTATTAAATCAACGAGGCGATGCTGAAATTGTCAAGGTTATTGAAAGCATTAAAACCGTGGTTGGTCGTTTGCATCTCGATCAAGATGGTGCTTATGTCGTAGTAGATGACAAGCGCATTCGTCATAACATCAGTATTCCTAAAACAACCAAAGACAATACCGATGAACAAATTGTCATTGTTGAGATTACAAAATCTCCAACTCTAGAAAGCTTAGCAGTGGGTAATATTATCCAAATTTTAGGCAGCTACATGGATGAAGGTGTAGAAACCGATTCTGCGCTTTATCGCAACAACATCCCGGTTGATTTTTCAAAAGAGGCGTTAGTGCAAACTAATAAGTTACCAACAACCGTGACTAAGGCTGATAAAAAAGGCCGTGTTGATATTACTGATATGAAGCTCGTTACCATTGATGGCGAAGATTCACGTGATTTTGATGACGCTGTGTACGCTGAGCCAACCAAGAATGGTTGGAAATTAGTGGTTGCCATTGCTGATGTGTCGCATTATGTAAAAGAAGGCTCGGATTTAGACAACGACGCCATTGATCGTGGTAATTCAGTGTATTTTCCACGTCGTGTAGTGCCTATGTTGCCTGAAGCCTTGTCAAATGGCTTATGCTCAATTAATCCTGATGTTGAGCGTTTGTGTGTGACCTGTGAAATGAACATCGATTCAGAAGGTAATTTGCTTAATTATAAGTTTTATCCAGCCACAATGTTTTCACATGCGCGCCTAACTTACACCAAGGTTAGTCAAATCTTAGAGCATCATGATCAAGCATTAACCAGCGAATACGCATCGGTGTTAGACAACTTAAACACCTTGTACGATTTATACAAAGCCCTGAAAGCTGCGCGCACGAAACGCGGGGTGATGGATTTTGATCGCATTGAATCACAAATATTGTTTAATGATAACGGCAAGATTGACAACATCGTTGCTCGTTCTCGTAATGATGCTCACAAATTAATTGAAGAATGCATGCTTATAGCTAATCAAGCCACAGCAAAGTTCTTGGCGCACAATGATGAAGACTTCCTTTACCGAATCCACCCTAAGCCCACAGCAGAAAAAGTTGAAGTAACACGCCAGTTTTTAACCGCAGTGGGTTTAACACTTGAAGGCGGTGTGCAGCCAGAATCGAAACACTTTGCCAAAGTGCTGGAAGACGCTAAAGGTCGTGATGATGAAAATATTATTAAAACCGTAGTGTTACGCACCATGAAACAAGCCGTGTACACACCTGCAAACGAAGGACATTTTGGTTTAGCGTTTGAAGATTACACGCATTTTACCTCGCCAATCAGAAGATACCCTGATCTATTAGTGCATCGAGCAATTAAGCGCGTACTTAATAAAAATAAAAGAAAACCTTCTAAAAAGATGATTGAAACCGGTGTGCATTTGTCAGTAACAGAGCGCAGAGCAGATGACGCTTCTCGTGATGTTGAGCAGTGGCTTAAGTGTGAGTACATGCGTGATAAAGTAGGTGATACTTTTAACGGCATTATTTCAGGTGTTGCTGGCTTTGGTATTTTTATCGAATTGACCGATGTGTTTGTTGAAGGCATGATCGCTATGCGTGACATGAAAGACGATTACTACATTTTTGATGATATTCATCATCAGTTGAAAGGCGAACGGACAGGAAAAGTTTACCAGTTGGGTGACACGATTAAAATTCAGGTTGCCTCAGTCAGTCTTGATGACCGGCAAATGGTCTTTACACCGATTTAATATTCGCTATACTTACTCTTAAATTAACAATTTAAGACAAGGAGTAGTTTGTGAAGTTGTGCGCCCCGTGGGAAAAAGCCTTTAATAGAATCGCAACACCGTTTGAGCATTTTATTCATGCGCAAACCACCACTGGCATGATTCTAATGTTAATGACAGTGGTTGCGTTGTTACTTGCTAATACGACATTGGTAGAGGGCTACATGGACTTCTTTCACACAAGGGTAAATTTAACCGTCGGCTCGTGGCAACTGTCAAACACTATCCATCATTGGGTTAATGATGGTTTGATGACGATATTCTTCTTTTTGATCGGATTGGAAATAAAAAGAGAAGTTTTGGTTGGAGAGCTTTCAAATATAAAAGTCGCTATATTGCCTATTTTGGCCGCTATTGGCGGTATGATTATCCCTGCTTTGATTTATTTTAGTATAAATTCTGATGGCATAGGTGCGAACGGATGGGGCATTCCTATGGCGACTGACATTGCATTTGCAATTAGTGCTTTGGTGCTTTTAGGCAAAAGAATACCAACCGCGCTAATTACTTTTTTAGTGGCTCTTGCCATTGTTGATGATCTTGGCGCAGTATTGGTCATTGCTATTTTTTACACCGATCAAATTCATTTATTACCACTAGCTTTATCGGGTGGCGCATTTTTACTAATGGTTGTCTTTAATCGTTTTGGCATTCACATGATACTGCCTTATTTTATTGTCGGTTTGTTTATGTGGTTCTATATGTTTGAATCGGGTGTTCATGCTACTATTGCTGGTGTTATTGCCGCTATGGCTATTCCTTCAAAGCCTAAAAGGACACCTGTAAATTTTGCCGAAGATGCAAAGGAGTTGTTAGACAAATATAATAATTATCCTGTGTGTGATAATCATCTAATGCACGAGAATCAAAAAGCCATTTTACTCAACATACAAGATAGGATTGATGCGGTAAGATCCCCCTCTGCCAGATTAGAGCAAGGTCTACACCTTCCAGTTGCTTTAAGTGGATCCCCCCCGGGTCCGATTTAATCTATGATCCAGAAGCCAAACAAAATTAATAAACGTGATAGTACTATGACCTATCAACCAAATCCAAGAAAATTCTTAACTTTAGGTCATCATGACGATGGTAAAACTGAATCAGCTGAATTCTCTGGTGCCTACCCTATTACTCAAAAAATTCATATTTTTGGCGGTGTTAATCGCTCTCTTACTGATTCAATCACCAACAAAAAAAATACAGGTATTGCCTATGAATCTTGCTGCTGGGCCCTACGTGTAGAGTATTTGAAAAAGCATATCGATGGCAATAATTACGACAATGTAACTAATTTTGAACTAGTGCTGAAAGGTCTATAATTTCAACTTCATCAAAACTACACAGATACTCAGAAGAAAACATGCCAAACCACTTAAACCAGCCTTGATGATGATTAAAATGAAAAAACTATTATTACTTATCTTTATCTGGTCATTAAATTCTCTAGCTTCTCCTAACAGTATTATTGCCATTGTTAATGATGACCTTATTACCTTCGATAAAATCAGCAGTGAAATCAAAACATCTTCAACCAAAGAACAGAAATTAGCACTGATTAATCGTCAGATAGACTTAGCATTACAGCTGCAAAAAGTAAAAGAAGTAGGTGTTATACCAAAAAACAATGCTATTAATATTGCACTAAAAAAAGTTGCTTCGCAAAATAACTTAACCCTAACTCAATTAAAAAATCTACCTCAATTTGGTGAAATTGTTGAAAACATTACCAACCAACTATCTCTTAGAGGACTTAAACAAGTGGTTTTGAAAAAGGCCAATGTCAAGCTAACACAGGTCGAAATTTCTGACGCTCTTAAAAAAAATTCCAATGATTCAAAAAAATTAAAGCAGCAAATTAAGATCGCGCAAATAGCCATCAGTTCGATTGATCAAACAAACTCTTTGCTACAATCTAAAGATGAACTGATTAAGCAATTTTTATTAGATTTGAGCGACAAAATCAACAACGGCACTTCTTTCTCAAGCTTGGCAAAATTATACTCTCAAGACCCCTCTTACAAAAATGGTGGTGAATCCGGTTGGCTTGACAAAGACAGACTTCCACCAATTTTCAAGCAAAATCTACAAGGTCTAAAAAAGAATGAATTGTCCAAGCCTTTTAAGACCGCTCAAGGCTGGAGAATTATAAAAAATATTAACAAACGCAATGTCGACACTCACCTTGCCTCCATCAAGGCCCAGCTAATACAAAAGAAAAAAAATACTTTTTTTAATAGCTGGGTCAAAGGTCTGCGAGAAAAAGCTTACATAGAGATATTTGATCATAAATTATAAAATACAGATCAATCAATGTCTAAATCATTATTTATTTATGGCTTCCATGGCATACAAGCACAACTTGATACTAACCCTCAAAATATCCTTAAGGTTTCCACACTAGACAATAGACAAGATAAACGCCTAAACACCCTAATACAACAACTGGATCAGCACGGTATTCGTGTTGAAAAAACCTCCAAACAAAAACTAGAAAAGTTAAGTGGTTCTCGAACGCATCAAGGGGTTGTGGCTGAAGTTTTGTTACCCACCCTGCCTAATCATGATGAACTGCTTAATCATGTTTCTAAACTTAACCATCCAAGTTTGATTCTAATTTTAGATTCGATTCAAGACCCTAGAAACCTTGGTGCTTGTTTACGCAGTGCAAATGCTGCAGGCGTCGATTGTGTGGTGATTAATAAAGACGGTTCTGCACCAGTTAATGCCTTGGTGCATAAGACTTCCGCAGGTGCACTAAATCAACTAAAGGTTTTCTCTGTAACCAATCTATCGCGCAGCATTAAAGCTTTGCAAAAACAAGATATTTGGATTATTGGTCTTGATGGAAGCACGGATCAGTCATTTTATCAAATCGACTTAAGTAGTTCCATTGCAATTGTAATGGGCACAGAAGGCTCTGGACTAAGGAGATTAACCAAACAATCTTGCGACCAACTGGCAATGATTCCAATGAAGGGCAACGTTGAGAGTCTAAACGTTTCTGTTGCCACTGGAATAGCACTATTTGAGACAAGTAGGCAGCGACAATTATAATCACCCAAAAGAGTGTTTTTTTGGTAAAATTGTCAAGTTTTTTAAAGCACAAATGAAACAAGGAATACCCGATAAGATCAAACTGTTTAATTTTGCCAAAAAAGGGCTTATATTTTCTCAGAAATATCAATTAAAAGATTTTCCTAGAATTGGCACTTTGGTTAGTAACGTTAATGATCCAATGGATGTAGAGCTAAGCTTCTACCTTGAAAAAGGAAGAGTTCCTTGCATTAAAGGCAAGATTGAATTAGACGTGACATTAACTTGTCAGCGTTGTTTAGATGAGGTCAGTATTCATCTAAAGCCTAATTTTAAACTTGGTTTTCTAAAAAACGAACAGCAAGGCGAAGAGTTAGACTCTAGCTTTGAGACAATTCTAAATACTGACGAAGAATTTTCAACAATTGAATTCATAACGGACGAAGTGTTGATATCTATCCCGATGATACCCATGCATTCTCATAAATGCGTATCATATAAGGATAAGAAAGTGGAAGAACAAAAGAGTGAAAACCCTTTTGCAATATTGAAACAACTAAAAACTCTTAACTAGAGTTAAAGGAGTAAGAAAATGGCCGTACAAAAAAGCAGAAAAACCCCATCCAAAAGAGGCATGCGTCGATCGCACAATGCACTAAAAAGCCCTGCATTATCTGAAGACCAGGAAACCGGTGAAATTCACCTACGTCATCACATCACTGCTGATGGCTATTACCGTGGTAAACAAGTAATTAACACCTCAGTTGAAGAAATAGAAGAAGAAGTACAAGCTTAAATCCCAATGACAATAAAGGTATCAATTGATGCCTCAGGGGGAGATCATGGGATTCCTGTCACTATCGAGGCAGGCATAAAAGCTTTGAGGGAGTTTAAAGATTTACACCTATTTTTTGTAGGTGATGATTCTGCTATCCAAAAAGAATTACTCCAACACTCAAGCGCAAAAAACCTATCCAAAAGATTCACCGTTACTCACGCAAGTGAAGTAGTAGCAATGAACGAATCACCCTCCATCGCTCTGCGAAAGAAAAAAGATTCTTCAATGCGCATTGCCATTAATTTAGTCAAAGATGGTCAAGCTGATGCGTGCGTTAGTGCTGGTAACACAGGTGCACTCATGGCTATCTCACGCTTTGTACTAAAAACCATTAAAGGCATTGATCGTCCTGCCATCATGGGACGTATGCCAACCATGACTGGTCATACGCACATGCTCGACTTAGGTGCCAATGTCGATTCCAAACCAGAGGCCCTGGTTGAATTTGCCACCATGGGCTCCATCGCTGTCCAATACACGGAAGACATTCCCGCACCAACCATCGGACTGCTCAACATTGGTGAAGAAGAAATGAAAGGTAATGAAAAAATTAAAAAAACGGCTGAACTGTTGAAAGCATCCAACCTTAACTATGCTGGTTTTGTTGAAGGCGATGATATCTACAAAGGCAGTGTTGATTTGGTTGTGTGTGATGGCTTTGAGGGAAATATTGCACTAAAAGCCAGTGAAGGTGTGGCATCAATGATGGGCCATTACCTTAAGCAAGCTTTTACTAGAAACACATTCACTAAAATTGTAGCTCTGATTGCATCCCCTGTTTTAAAAGATTTTAAATCTAGCCTTGATCCTGGAAAATACAATGGAGCTAGCCTTTTAGGACTTAGAGGTATAGTTATTAAAAGCCATGGAGGTGCCAATTCTTTTTCATTCTTACAAGCAATAAAAGAAGCGCACATTGAGGCACATGCTAAAATTACAGAAAAGATATCCAATCAAGTATCTTTAGAATTAGAAAACCAACCAAGCGAGTAGACTGATGAGTAAATTTGCAAGAATTATTGGAACGGGTAGTTATCTACCGCCTAAAATTGTCACTAACCACGATCTAGAGAAGATTCTTGATACCTCAGACGAGTGGATTGTTGCCCGTACAGGCATCAAAGAAAGAAGGCGGGTTACTGATGAAACCACTTGTGATCTAGCAACAATAGCCTCTAACAACGCGCTTGAAGCAGCGGGCATTAACGCCTCAGAACTTGATTTAATTATTCTTGCTACAACCACGCCTGATAAAATTTTTCCTGCCACGGCTACTATTTTACAAAATGCCATTGGTGCCTCTTGTCCTGCTTTTGACCTTCAGTCCGTTTGCTCTGGTTTTATCTATGCACTGACAACTGCTGAACAATTTATCAAAACAGGGGCTGCCAATAAAGTTTTAGTCGTGGGTAGTGAAACCTTATCAAGAATTGTTGACTGGAAGGATCGCTCTACTGCTATTTTATTTGGCGACGGTGCTGGTGCCGTTGTATTAAGTGGGGACGAAGAAACTGGAATTTTGCATTCTAAACTCTTCAGTGATGGTAGTTACCTATCTTCATTGCAAGTAAGCAATAATTACATTAATGAAACCGGTTATATTGAGATGGCAGGCAATGAAGTGTTTAAGATTGCAGTTAATCGCCTTTCATCTTTAGCAGAAGAAACCCTTAAAGAATGCAACATGAGTACCGATGAGCTCGATTGGATGGTACCTCATCAAGCCAATATTCGCATCATTTCCGCCGTTGCAAAACGCATCAAAACACCAATGGAAAAGGTCGTAGTAACACTGAATAAGCACGGCAATACGTCTGCTGCTTCTATTCCACTGGCGCTTGATGTAGCGGTCCGAGATGGTCGCATTAAAAAAGGCGACAATCTTCTGTTTGAAGGTATTGGTGGTGGTTTTAGTTGGGGCAGTGCTTTAGTTCAATTCTAGAACTCTCTGGAATGCAACCGAGCCGCTAGGGCTTGTAACTCATCTGCATTAACACTCAAAGCTCCTAATCGTTCTTGTGCCTGATCGTACAACTTCTGAAAAGTTTTTTGAGACTCTTTTAAGCCTAATAATGCCGGATAAGTAGGCTTGTTCTTATCGACATCAGAGTTTTGCTTTTTTCCAAGTATGCTCTGAGGAGTAAGCACATCCAAAACATCATCTTGAATCTGGTAAGCCAAACCAATATCAGCAGAAAAATCATCTAAAATCTCAAAATCTTTCTTGTTGCACTGGTCAGAAAGCAAAGCGCCTAATTTAATTGAGCAATTCAATAATGCACCCGTTTTTTTTCGATGCATATTTTTCAAAGTTTTAATGTCTATTACCTGAGAAACCACAGAAAGGTCAATGGATTGCCCTTCAGCCATCTCAAAAGAAGCGTGAGTGAGGGCTTGTAGTAATTTGATGCGCATTTCAGAACTGATGTTATGGTCATTAACTAAAGTCTCAAATGCTAAAGCTTGCAAACCATCACCAGTTAGGATTGCTTGTGCTTCACCAAATTTTCTATGACAAGCCGGTTGATTGTGTCTTGTATCATCATCATCCATGGCTGGCAAGTCGTCATGGATCAAAGAATAGGCATGAATTAATTCTACTGCACAAGCACTGGAATCTGCCCTATTGAGATCAGTAGAAAATGTGTTCGCCACCGCATAGGTCAGAATTGGCCGAAAGCGCTTCCCCCCAGATAAAACACTATAGCGCATTGACTTCGTTAAAGAGCCTTGCGAAATTAAACACTCATCTAACTTTTTATTGATACGCTCAGTATAGCCCTTAAAACTAATTTTAAAGCTCATCTAATGGTTTTTCTTGTTGATAGTTATCTTCGGCCGTTAAAACAGAAATTTTTTGTTCTGCCTTATTAAGTGCGACTTGGCACTGTCGAGTCAACTCTACGCCTTGTTCAAAATATTTGAGCGAATCTTCTAAGCTGAGGTCGCCAGATTCCATTGTTTTGACTATTTCTTCCAGCTCTAACAAACCTTTATTAAAATCAAATTTTTTTGCCATGTTATCTTTTCCCTCCATCACCAGCTTTGAACAAAAATTTATCCATTACCCTTGATGGTAATATTCTTATCAACAAGGCAAACAGTTTAGCTGGAAACGTCACTCGATAATGAATTTTTGCTTGTTTTGATTCCAATGCGTGCAAGCAACACTTAAGCACCGCTTCAGGCCCTAAAGTATAATCTGCCAATCCATCGGAACGCAAGCGTTTTATCATCCCTTGATAATTCATTTTATAATCACTTTTTTCCATATCTACGTGTTTTTTAAACGCCTGATATGCATTAATTCTAAATTTTGATTCAATCGGACCTGGTTGAATAAGGGATAATTGTATATTAGTATGCATCAATTCCAATCTCAAAGTATTAACTAAACCTTCTATCGCAAATTTTGAAGCATTGTAAGGCCCTCTGAATGGCATCGCTACAAAACCTAAGACTGAACTCAAGTAAATAATTCTACCTTTATTATTAGCTTTCATCTTTGGTAATATCAAATTAGTTAACTCGTGCCATCCAAACACATTGGTCTGAAACTGCTCGTCCAGTGCTTGACGAGAAATATCCTCCAGCGCCCCAACTTGACCGTAACCACCGTTATGAATTAATCCGTACAAATTATTAGTTTGTTGAAAAATTAATTTAACCGCCTTTTTAATAGAGACAGAAGATGATAAATCTAACTGAAAAACTTCAAGACCATCTTGCCTAAGCAGTTCAACGTCTTCAACTTTTCTAGCAGTGGCAAAAACTTGATAACCACCCTGCTTTAAACCTTTAGCCAAACACAATCCAATTCCACTGGAGCAACCTGTAATTAAAACAGATTTCATTAATTTTGTACTTTTGTCCAAAATTTAGCAGTTTCCAATAACTCAGGGTTGATACTCTTTGATCGCAATAATAAAAAATCATACGCCATTCTAAATCTTGGATTATCTAATAATTCTTGAACTTTTTTTGGATGCATTTTTTCCAACTTGGATTGCATCATCCAAATATCTTTAATGCGGGCAGTTAACCATTTTGGCAGTGATACTTGCTGAATTTGTGTAATAATCACTTCTTCAGAAGCTTTAGCCATGGCTAAATAAAATGATTTTTGCTTCTTTTTAATCACTATAAATCGCTCGTTTTGAGCTTGCCATAAAAAAACAGCGAATAAAAAAGCAGGCGTTACTGGCTTATTTTGTTTAATTCTGGCAGAAGTATTAAGCAATGCTTTTTTAATAAAACTATTCTTGTGCGTTTGCTTAAATAAGCACTGAAGTAAACCATATTTCTCTAAACTCTCAAACACTTCAAATGCATATTCATTATGAAATAACTTAATACATTCTTCATACAAACGCGCGGGTGATACATGACTCAATAAGTGGGCTTGATTTAAAATGGATGCATGAATTTCAGGGCTTAGTTTGGCACTTAGTTTTGACTGGAATCTAACGGCTCTAATCATGCGGACTGGATCTTGTTCAAAGCGTAGAGTTGGCTCTCCAATCATGTGTATTTCTTTATTGGAAATATCAATCAATCCACCAACGTAATCAATCACTTGATGTTTTTTAATATCATAATACAAAGCATTAATATTAAAATCTCTGCGTATTACGTCATCCTCAATATTGCCATAGCAATTATCTCGTACAATCACCCCACTCTTGGCCGTCTGTACCTTGCCTGAGCGGAAGGTTGCTACTTCAATAAAATTGCGTGCAGAAAACATAACGTGCACCAGGCGAAAACGTCTGCCAATGAGTCGAGATCGTTTAAACAATTTGTGCACTTGTTCGGGCTTGGCGTTAGTAGCTACATCAAAATCTTTAGGCCTTAAGCCTAATAATAAATCCCTGACACAACCCCCTACTAGATAAACTTCAAAGCCTGCCTTGTGTATGGTATCAATTACCTTGACGGCATTTTTATCCAATAATTTTTTGTCAAATTTAACGGTTTGACGAATAACTTTCATAAGATGAATTGGATTAGTTATCTAAGATGCTTCAAATCAACAACGACTTGTGGAACCCAACCTTCTTGCTGATGTTCGGCAATTACTGTGGTGTAAACACCGCCACGCACGTTAAAGACAGCTTTTAATCGCATAAACCGTGGATTGGTTGCTGATACAAGATCGTCTAATATTTGATTAGTAACCGCTTCATGAAAAGCGCCCTCATCACGAAAGGACCAAATGTACATTTTTAAAGACTTAAGCTCAACACAAGATTGATCGGCGATGTATTCAAGATGTAAAGTGGCAAAGTCAGGCTGACCTGTTTTTGGACACAAACAAGTGAATTCAGGCATATCAATTTGAATCACAAAATTACGATTCGGGTTAGGATTATCAAAAACCTCTAATTCTTTATTAGCTTTACTTGGCATTAGCCCCTTCCTTTGAAAAAAAACGATCTGCTATTTTATCAAGATAATAACCAAACTTTCTATGTCTGTATAAATAGAAGATAAAAATAATTAAAACCATTAACAAATGCACCCACCAAAGCCCGACTATAGGATGGACAGATCCTTGCTCTAAATTGGATTTAGCAACAAGTAGAGCATTATTGTATAAGATAAACACCACTACTCCAAAAAGAACTCCTAAATTCTTACCCCCTCTAGGAGATGACTTGCCCAATAGAATACCGAGAATAGATAAAATTAAAACGCTGATGGGCTGTGATAGCCTCCATTGTAGCTCCGATACTTCTTTCAATCCATCAGAACGGAATAAATCAAAAGTATCTTGACCTTCAACCTTAACGATAGTATCTTTAGTCTTTTCCTTATCGCCATCAATAATCTTTAAATCATACAGGTCAAAATTTAAGATTTTTTTATTAGTATCGCCTGGAAAACCATGATAACGTGTACCGTCTTTTAGGCGTAAATACACGCTCTTGGTAATACCGTCCGTGTATTTATTTGCTTGCTTGGCCAGTGTAATAATTGATTCGTCATTGGAAAGCGTATAAATAAAAATCTCCTCCATTTCTTGCTGCCCAAGTTCTCCACCTGCTTTAACTTTAGAGGCATAAAAAACAACATCACCATCTTTAAACTCTTGAAACTCACCTTCTTTAATGAATGAAAATTCTGAAGCATTTTCAGTACGATCCATGACCATGTTTCTTTGGTGTTTAGACCAAGGAACTGCATAGGTGGTTAAAAATAAAATAAAAATAAAAATAGCAATAACAATCGGCTGAATAAATAACATAAATTGCTTATCTCCCAATCCTAAGGAGTTCATTACAATAGCCTCTGAATCTTTGTACAAACGACTGACCGACAAAATAATGGCTAAAAATAAAGATAAAGATAGTATCAAAGGAACATCTCTGATCATCTTAAAGCTAATCAGCGGAAGTAAATCAGACACAGGAATACCCTCTTTCAAGCTCTGATTAATCACTAAAACCAATTGATTACCAAAAACAACCAGTCCAATAATGATAAACACAGCGCTCAACATTACTAATACATTGCGCATTAAGTATTTAGCAATAATGGTATTTTGAGACTTAAGAAAGGATGGAAATTTCATTTCTTAAGTATAAGCGAACAACGATTGTTAGAGAGTGTTATTTCTTTTGTGACATTGAGGAGAAAAATTCATCATTCGTCTTGGTAAGCTTCAAGCGATCAATTAAAAACTCAGCTGCTTCTACCGTATCCATCGGGTGAAGAATCTTACGTAAAATCCACATCTTCTGTAATTCTTTTTCATCGGTAATCAGCTCTTCACGGCGTGTACCAGAAGCGTTAATATTGATTGCTGGGAAAATACGCTTTTCGCTTAAACGTCTTTCTAAGTGGAGCTCCATATTGCCCGTGCCTTTAAATTCTTGGTAAATCACTTCATCCATCTTTGAACCTGTATCAATTAAAGCTGTGGCAATGATAGTAATGCTTCCGCCATTTTCAATGTTTCTAGCTGCACCAAAAAAACGTTTCGGGCGCTGCAAAGCATTAGCATCCACACCACCCGTCAAAACCTTACCTGACGATGGGGCTACCGTATTGTAAGCACGAGCAAGGCGAGTGATTGAATCCAGTAAAATAATTACATCTTTACCTTGCTCAGCACGTCTTTTAGCCTTTTGAATAACCATTTCAGCCACTTGAACATGACGTTTTGCAGACTCATCAAAAGTACTTGCAATTACCTCGCCACGAACAGTTCTCTCCATTTCAGTCACCTCTTCAGGGCGCTCATCAATAAGCAACACAATCAGCTCACACTCCGGATGATTGCGTGAAATCGAAGAAGCAATATTTTGCATAATCATGGTTTTACCTGCTTTAGGCGGTGCCACCAATAAACCCCTTTGGCCTTTGCCAAACGGCGCAACAAGGTCGATTACTCTAGCAGTAATGTCCTCTGTGCCACCATTACCTATCTCTAAACCAAGTCGCTCATCAGGATGAATGGGCGTCAATGAGGCAAAAGGAATTCTATTTCTGATGTTTTCAGGGTTTTCACCGTTGACTTCAGACACTTGAATCAGGGCAAAATATTTTTCACCTTTTTTGGGTGCGCGTATTTTTCCTGCAACCAAATCACCGGTTGACAGATTAAAACGTCGAATTTGATTTGGAGAGACGTACATATCGTCAGGGCCCGATACGTAAGAATCGTCGCTTGATCTTAAAAAACCATAGCCTTCTTGCATAACATCCAACACACCATCGCCCAAAACCTCTTCGTCATTTGCTGATTTAGCCTTAAGAATTGCAAAAATTAACGTTTGTTTTTTTGCACGAGAGATGTTTTCTACACCGAGAGATTGAGCCAACTCTAATAATTCAGCCGGTGTTGAGCGTTTTAATTCCGATAGTTTCATGAATTTTCCAATAAGATTTAAGAAAGATATTGACCAGAATTAGTCAACACGTGAGCGCATCTACGCAATAAAAAATTGATTTTAAAAAGTCCTTAGTTTAAAAAAATAGTTAATTGATTTGCAATTAACCATTGGATCACTTGTTAAATATTGGCATCTATAAAAGCACTTAATTCTGCTTTTGAAAGCGCACCCATTTTAGTTGCTTCAACCGCACCATCTTTAAACAATAAAACAGTTGGAATGCCACGAATACCGTATTTTGGCGGTGTTTGATCGTTTTCATCCACATTAATTTTTGCAATGATAAGCTTACCATCGTATTCATCAGCAATCTCATCCAACACTGGCGCCAGCGCTTTACATGGTCCGCACCATTCTGCCCAAAAGTCTACCAATACTGCTTGTGATGAATTAATAACATCGGCCTCAAAAGAAGTGTCCGTTACTGCTAAAATTTTATCGTTCATATACCTGTGTGAATTATTTTTTAATAGAAAACTACAGCAGAAGAGCTGAATGTACGGAGAATTATATCACTATTTTTCAAATTTGGTATTATTTTACAATCTTTCTTCAAGCGCCCTTTGGAGCGCTCTTTCTTCATCTTTGCTTAACGGTTTATTTTGAGCGCTACTTACAAAGAAAACATCTTCCACTCTTTCTCCTAATGTGGCAATTCTAGCGTTAATGATTGAAATATTTAGCTGATAAAAAACATAGGCAATGTTTGAAAGTAGCCCTTGTTTATCAATTACGCTAATCTCTACCTGAGTTAAATTCCATTTTTTGTTAACGGAGAAATTAATTCTCATTTTATAATCAAAATAACGATGCGATAATTTGACACCAACCTCTTTAACGCCTGAACTAGATTGAGAAAGCTCATCTTCTATTTCTTGATTAATGTTAATTTGTTCAAACATTCTGTCTTGCAAAATACTAATCGTGTTGTAGACCTTGTGGTCTTTTGTGGTCAAAATCTTAGCATCAACAATGTCCAAGCCTAATTTTTCAATAATACTAACCAATCTAAAAAATAATCCTTTAGAGTCTTTACTGCAAACAAATACATCAACCACATTGTATTCAGAAATTTTTGATGCAACCACGACTTCTTGATCTTGGCACTTTATAACCACCCCTAAGTGCCATAAAATCTCATCAATCTCATAACGCAAAAAATAATCCTTAGGTAAAGTTGCAAACAAGTTCTCGATCTCATTGACTTCATAGCCTTGTCGTTGCACCTCAATGGCAACAGACTGTTTTATTGTTTCTATTTGTTGATTGATATTTGGTAGCTCAGTTTTTCCACTTTGCAAATGATCTTTGGTTTTATAAAACAGCTTTTTCAATAAAGAATCTTTCCAATCATTCCACAAATCAGCTTTGGTAGACCTAATGTCCGCCACCGTCAACAAATATAAAAATTCTAAAAATTCTACCGAGCCCACTGCTTGAGCAAATTCATCAACGACTTCAATATCATCAATATTTTTCTTTTGTGCGGTTTGCGACATCAATAAATGTTTTTCAACTAAATTAGCCACCAAGTTTGTTTCTTGGGTTTTTAATTGATGGTGCTTACAAAACCCTCTAGCATCCTCACCGCCTAATTGCGCATGATCCCCGCCCCTGCCTTTGGCAATATCATGAAAAAGTCCTGCCAATAGCAATAATTCAGGTTTTTTAATAGTTTGAGCAATTTCACTGCACAATGAAAACTCTTTGGCAAACTCAGGTACAAAAAATCGCCTCAAATTACGAATAACAAATAAAGTGTGTTGATCCACTGTATAGGCATGAAATAAATCGTACTGCATTAAACCAATTATTTTTCCAAAAGAAGGAATGTAATGCTCCAATATGCCGTATCGATTCATCAACTTTAATGCCTTATTAATGCCTTGTTTTTGCTGTAATAATTCAATGAACAATCGATTGTTGTTTCTTTTTTTGTGGTAGTTTTCATCAATTATATTTAAACTAAACTGCATTAATCTTAGCGTGCCTGCGCTAATGCCACGTACATAATTGTGTCTTGTAATTAACAAAAAAATCTCAAGAAAGGCCGAAGGATTTTTAATAAACACCTGGTCATCACTTGCTTTGATATAACCATAGCTAATAATAAATCGCTCATTTAGATCTTGTGTATGCAACACTCTGTCTTCTAAAAGTTGCAACAAAATATCATTCAAACGAGATACTTTTGTCACGGTTTGATAATAGTCTTTCATTAAACTTTCAACTGCCATGCTATCACCATCGATATAACCTAGCATAGTGGCTACTTGCTTTTGATATTGAAAGGCAAGTCTGTCTTCCCGATGTTTAGCGATGATATGAAGTGCAAGCCTGGTTTTCCATAGAAATAATTGCCCTTGTCTTAACAGATCATATTCATTTTTAGTTAAATATTTTTTATCAATAAGATCGGATAAAAGATTGACATCAAAATACCATTTAGCCACCCAGGCAATGGTTTGTATGTCCCTAAGTCCGCCAGGGCTTTCTTTGACATTAGGCTCTAAGTTATAAGCAGTATTAGAAAAATTGAGATGACGATTGTGCTGTTCTTTTTGCTTTTCTACAAAAAAAGATTGTGAGGACCAATCACTTGCTTTAATCATTGATCTCATTTTCAAAAATAATAAATTGTTGCCAATTAAGAGTCTTGATTCTAATAAATTAGTCACCACACTTAAATCATCAATTACATGGATACAATCTTGTATGTCTCTAGTAGCATGCCCAACTTCCAATCCAACGTCCCATAAAAAAGTTAAAAAATTGGAAATACTTTGTTGATGAACATTGTGTGATTCATTGGGAATTAAGACAAGTAAATCAATATCAGAATAAAGATGGAGTTCACTCCTGCCGTAACCGCCAACGGCCACCAAGCATAACTCATCACCCATCTTAAAAGAGTGCCAAATATCACTAAGCAGTGTATCGATAGCATCGCTACGCCCAAGTACTAATGCTTCAACCGAATCAGGGTCTTTTAAAAAGCCCTGCTGAATTGAGCTTTGTATTTTTTGATATTGTTTTTTAAAATCCTCTAAATTCATACTCGGGATAATAACTGATTAATTTGAACGATGGGCAATATAATCAAGTGCCATATTAAGTCTGGCAATAGTACGCTCTTTACCCACAAGTTCAGCAACCACATCAATACTGCCTGCATTACCTGTGCCACTAAGGGCCAATCTAAATGGCTGACCAACTTTTCCAAAACCAACGTCCTGCTCATCGCACACTTGCTTAACCACATGGTGAATTTCTTCACTCGACCAGTCTTCTAATTGAGTGTATTTTTCCAACAGTGCTGTGATAATAGGTCGGGCTGACGACTTAAATTGTTTTTTAGCTAATTTTTCGTCAAACTCATCAAAATCTTGATAGAACATTTTCATGTTATTCACCATTTCAACCAGAGTTTTTGAGCGCTCTCTTAAGGCATCAATAACTTTAGAGATGTCCGTTCCATTATTAACATCAACACTTTGTGCGTTTAAATGCCAAGCCAGTTGATCGGTCAAATGTTTTGTATCTGCTGTTTTTATGTATTCTTGATTAAGCCAAAGTAATTTGTCTTGATTAAAACTGCCTGGTGCCTTGTTCACGTTTTTAAGATCAAAAAGCTCAATCATCTTGCTCAAAGAAAATACCTCTTGATCACCGTGTGACCAGCCCAAACGTACTAAATAATTAAGCAAGGCTTCAGGTAAAAAACCTGCATCGCGATACGCCATCACACTCACCGCACCATGGCGCTTCGACAGCCGCGCACCATCAGAACCTAAAATCATCGGCAAATGAGCAAACTCTGGTAAATTCCAACCCAGTGCTTGATATAAATTGATTTGTCTGGGTGTGTTGTTGATATGATCATCACCACGAATAACCGCGTCAATTTCCATATCATGGTCATCCACCACCACGGTTAAATTATAAGTCGGTGTGCCATCACTTCTTGCGATAATTAAATCATCCAGCTCTTTATTATGAACGCTAATTTCACCTTTAACCAAGTCAGAAAACACCACGTTTCCATCAGTCGGATTACGAAAACGTACCACCCCTGAGGTTAAATTTTTGTGTTGACAATGGCCATCGTATTTGGCTTTTTCGCCTTTAGCCATAAGTTCATCGCGCAAGGCTTGTAAGCGTTCGGTTGAGCACTCACAATAGTAAGCCTTGTCTTTGTCTAAAAGTTGTTGAATAACAGCCTTGTAACGATCAAATCGATCAGTCTGATAATACGGCCCTTCGTCATACTCAAGCCCTAACCACTTCATGCCATCTAAAATCGCGTCAACCGATTGCTGGGTTGACCTTTCTCGATCTGTGTCCTCAATGCGCAAAACAAACGTGCCCTGATTTTTCTTTGCCCACAACCATGCAAATAATGCCGTTCTAGCGCCGCCAATGTGCAAATATCCCGTGGGTGATGGGGCAAATCTCGACTTCACGGAGTGTTTACTTCAGAAGCACGATCAAACCACTGTTGTGCCTTTTCAAGGTCTTGCTCAACGTCTTTACCATCTTCATACAACATGCCTAGTGCGTACATAGGGCCAGGTATTTTAAATTCAGCTGCTTTTTCAAACCATTCAATGGCTTTATCGGTGTCTTTATCCACGCCTTCACCAGTCATGTAAGCCACGCCAATCATGTGATGGGCAAACACATGATCCTGACTTGCTGCTTTCATAAAATTTTCAAAAGCCAAAGGCTGGTTTTCAACCATACCCAGTCCGTTCATTTGCATCATGCCCAATCTCCATAAAGACTCCGCATTTCCTTGGGCTGCAAGTGGCGCCAAAAGTTGATACGCCATAGAAAAGTTTTTCGAATCAAATGCGGCAATACCACTTTCTAAATCCACGCCAAAAGTGTCTGTTTCATTGGAATTTGACATTGAAACCTCTAATTTAAAAAGTAAATAATTTTACACTGTTATAATGTCGGTTAAATAGTCGTTGCAAAGCCATGGAATTTAATCAACAAGAGTCTAGCCACAACAGTATTATTTCTGCCGATCATGCGCAAATTAAGCTAGCGCACACAACACTCAACACACCTTGTTTTATCTCCACAAATTACTACTGCGAAGTTAACATCTCTAAACTGGATGAAATTGATAAGACATTACTGTTTCCACTTAGCATTCATGACGATATTAATTTATTAATCATTGGCACTGGAAAAATGCCTCAATTTTTATCTCCCAAACAGCAAATAACCATCAAGCAAATGGGTATTAACACAGAAAGTATGAACAGCGACTCAGCACGAAGAAGTTTTAACCTTTTGTTATCAGATGCACGCTCGGTCGGTTTACTATTACTATGATTAAACAAATTCGTCACTTTTGGCAGTATTTCAAAATGGATACGCCGTTGTTTCTGCTCATCATCAGTTTGAGTACTTTTGGTCTTATTGTTCTTCATAGTGCATCAGCAGGATCCATGCAAATGATCTACAAACAAATGATCCACTTTGCTATCGCTATTAGTGCAATGCTGGTGATTGCTCAAATTCCCCCTTATCAATTTAAACGTTATTCGCCTTATTTAATGCTTTTCGGCATCTTTCTATTGCTCTTAGTAATTTTATTTGGCTCTAAAAGTGGTGGTGCCCAGCGTTGGCTGGACTTGGGTTTTGTGCGCTTTCAGCCTTCAGAATTAATGAAAGTCATTGTACCGATTGCCATCGCCTCGATCCTTAGTGAAAAAACACTACCACCTAAAGCCTTATCGGTACTACTCTCATTAGTCGCTATTGTTGTGATTGTTTTACTCATCGCCAAACAACCTGACTTAGGTACTTCTCTGCTCATTGGTGCAAGTGGTTTTTACGTGTTATTTTTCTCAGGGGTCCGAATTCAAATCATGAGAAACAACTGGCTTAATTTTGCTTTAATTAGTTCGTTTATTGTTGGTAGTGCCTACATTGCATGGAATTACCTGCTCATCGCCTATCAAAAAAAACGCATAATGACACTGATTGATCCAAGCTCGGATCCTTTAGGTTCTGGCTACCATATTCTGCAATCTAAAATTGCCATTGGCTCTGGTGGCTTATTTGGAAAAGGCTTAGAACAAGGATCGCAATCGCAACTTAATTTTTTGCCTGAACATGCAACGGATTTTATTTTTTCAGTCATTGCTGAAGAATTAGGACTCTTAGGAGTTGTATTTTTATTAATAATCTATGGGTTGATTATTTATCGTGGCTTTGTGATTTCTTTTCAATCTGAAGATAATTTTTCAAAACTTCTTGGCGCTAGTCTAACAATGGTTTTCTTTACTTATGTTTTTGTTAATATCGGCATGGTATCAGGCTTATTACCTGTAGTTGGCGTACCTCTCCCTTTGATAAGTTATGGCGGTTCATCCTTGATTACACTGATGTCAAGTTTTGGTATCATTATGTCCATTCGTAAACACAAAATACCAAGGTACTTATCCAAACTCTAACCATAATTCGCAATCTACTCCTTATTGTTACGCTGTTTTCAAGCGCAATTAACGCTAAAACTTTGCCTGCAACTCAATTTAAATCCGTACAAAAATTCATCAATAAGATTGTAAAAGAGCATCAGTTTAACAAGGATGAGCTATCTCTTCTCTTTTCTCAAATCAAACTGAAAGTTGCAGAAAAACCAAAGCCAGGAGCCAAACCAGGACCTGCTAAGCCAAAACCAAAAACCATGACTTGGGATAAATATAAAAGTCTATTCATAACTGATGAACGCATTAAAAACGGAGTTCAATTTTGGAAAGATAACTTAACCACAATCAATCGCGCACAAAAAAAATACAACGTGCCTGCAGAAATAATCGTTGCCATTCTGGGCATTGAAACGAGCTATGGCAATAAAAAAGGCACTCATCCAACCCTAGAAACCTTAACCAAGCGTGCGTTTGGTAATTACCGGCGACGTAATTTTTACAAAAAAGAATTAAAAGCCTTTCTTTTAATGGCTCGTGAAAATACCTTGCCACCACTTTCCATCAAGGGCTCTTACGCAGGTGCCATGGGCTATCCACAATTTATATCCAGCTCTTATCGCTATTATGCAGTCGACTTTAATCTTGATGGCAAAGTAGATCTATTCTCAGATCCAACGGATGCCATCGGCTCGATTGCTAATTATTTTGACAAACACCAATGGCATGATTTTGGCGAGATTGCACGGCCTATTTCCCTTAATAAAGCACACTTAAAGTACGCTAAAAGATCAACCAATAAGCCAAAGAAAAATGCTAAACATTGGCGCACCAAAGGTTTTAACATAGATATAGACATTAACAACAAAACCAAACTTGCTTTCATATCCCTTCCTCAAGACTTAACGAATGAAACTTGGCTCACTTTTTGGAATTTTTACATACTAACTCGTTATAATCATGACAACAGATACGCCATGGCCGCCTTCCAATTGTCACAAAAATTAAGGCAACAATTCAATTCTAATAATCAATAAAAAATTATGAAGCATCAATCACTTACAAAAAAACTTATTAAACTACTTGCCATTGCTACCAGTGTTGTCACTCTTAACACTCAGGCTGCTATCTTCATTACCCCAAAAGCACCTTCCATCAGCGCCTCTTCTTATATTGTACTTGATTACAACTCAGGCAAAGTTATTGCATCACATAAACCGCACGACAAACGTGCGCCAGCCAGTCTGACTAAGCTAATGACCGCTTATGTAGTATTTCAACTTATTAAAGATGGTAGGGCCAGCCTAGAAGACGATGTTCGTATCAGTAAAAAAGCCTGGAAAACCATGGGTTCAAAAAGTTTTGTCGAGGTGGGAAAGACCATCAAACTTAAAATATTACTCAAAGGCATGATCATCCAATCAGGTAATGATGCGGCTGTCGCCTTAGCGGAGCACATTGCTGGCACAGAAGGTACTTTTACCGCCTACATGAATCAATACGCTGCTGAGCTTGGAATGAATAACACGCGTTTTGAAAATGCCTCAGGTCTTGACTATAAGGATCAACATACCACTGCCTCTGACATGGCTAAATTAGCCTCTGCTACTATCAGAGACTTCCCAGAATTCTATCCTTGGTACAGCGAAAAAGAATTCACTTATCATGACATCAAACAGCGTAATCGTAACAAACTTCTATGGAGTGACAATACAGTTGACGGCCTTAAGACCGGCTTCACTGAAAAAGCACAATACAATCTAGTCGCCAGTGCTAACCGTATGGGCATGCGCCTCATTTCAGTCGTATTAGGCTCATCTTCCGGTGAATCTCGTACCGCACAAACACAAAAAGTCCTAGATTATGGTTTTCGTTTTTTTGAAACCAGAATAATTGACAAAATTAATCAAAAAATACCCATTGCTAATTCTACCAAAGATGAAATTAAAGTCAGTCTTAAAAACTCCACCAATGTCACGCTTCCTCGTGGTCAATACAAATTATCTCAACAAGCCATTAAGCTAAATGCCAATTTATCTGCACCAATTAACAAAGGCGATAGCGTAGGCTACTTAGTCATTAAATTTGAAGGCAAAACACTTGCTAACCTTCCACTTGTTGCACTTGAAGATGCGCCAGAATCAGGCTTCTTCTCACGTATGCTCAACAAAATTGGGCTTTAATGGTCTACCTTAACGGCGATTTTATCGCAAAAAATAAAGCCTCTATTTCCATAATGGATAGAGGCTTTTTATTTGGCGATGGAGTTTACGAAGTTATTCCTGTTTATAACGGAAAAATATTTCGCTTACAAGCGCATTTAGATCGCCTACAAAAAAGCCTGGATTCGATCCAAATTACCAACCCTTATAAAACAAAAAAATACTTAGATATTCTCACTCAATTAATCAGCTTTTCATCCGTAAAAGATCAATCCATTTATCTGCAAATTACACGTGGTGCTGACACTCAGCGTAAACACATTTTTGACGCACTCATACCGACGATCTACATTGAGTCAAATCCACTTATTTCTAAAACAAAACAAGAGCTATCGAAAGGTTTTAGCGCCATTAGTGCTCAGGACATTCGCTGGAGTCGATGCGACATTAAGTCGATCTCTCTACTTGCCAATATTCTTTATGCTCAAGATGCAAAAAAACACAACGTTGAAGAGGTTATTCTTCACCGCAACAATCAAATTACCGAAGGTGCCACTTCAAATGTATTCATGCTTAAAGACAATGCATTATTCACCCACCCTACTAGCAATCACATCTTGTCTGGCATTACTCGAGATTTAGTATTAGAAAGTGCTCATGCCTGTGGCCTAAAAATCCAAGAAACTTCTTTTTCATTGGACGATGTATTTGCCTCAGATGAACTGTGGATTTCCAGCTCAACGCGTGAAATTATGCCCATTACCATGCTTGATAATAAACTCATTAATCAAGGCAAAGTCAGTGCAACGTGGCAGTGTGTTTATAAACACTATCAACAACTAAAAAATGACTGATCAGCGCCTAGATACACTTAAGGCTTGGCTAGAGACATTCTTTGATGATGCCGACTTCGTCATATCAAAAGCCAGTGATGATGCAAGCTTTCGTCGCTATTTTCGTATTGAACGATCTAATACTACATTCATTGCCATGGATGCACCGCCTACAAAAGAAGACTCCGCCCCTTTTGTTCAAATTGCTACCTTATTAAGAAATAATAAAATCCATGCACCTAAAATTATTGAAGCTGACTTAACCCAAGGTTTTTTACTCATTGAAGACCTGGGAAGTACCACTTTTTTACAAGCATTAAATCACACCTTTAACCTTGATCTATACAAATCTGCCATTGATGAACTGATCAAAATACAGGCGATTAATCCAAAAAATCAAGACTTAAAACAATATGATGACAAATTACTAAATACAGAAATGCAGCTACTGATTGACTGGTATTTGGACAAAAACTTAAATAAAAATCAACAAGCACAATTGCACCATATTTTTAAACTGCTAACCGATAACGCTCTAAATTCTCCACAAGTATTTGTACATCGAGACTATCATGCTCGTAATTTAATGCTTAGCCCTGCTAATACTCTAGCGGTAATCGATTTTCAAGATGCAGTTATTGGCTCATATACCTATGATTTGTGCTCGTTATTAAAAGATGCTTACTTTGAGCTAAAATCTACTGATATACAAACCTTACTCGCCTATTTTTACAAACAAGCCAATATTCAAATCAACTTTAAAGAGTTTGAAAAAGAATTTGATTTAATGGGATTGCAGCGCCATTTAAAAATTTTAGGAATTTTTAAACGCCTGTCCATTCGCGATGGCAAACACCAATATTTAGAAGACATTCCATTGGTTAAAAAATACGCATTGCAAATAGCCAATAAATACTCAGAATTTTCCTTTTTAAAGGAAATCCTATGATTGGCATGATTCTGGCAGCAGGCAGAGGTGAACGAATGATGCCACTGACCAAAAACACTCCAAAATCTTTAATTAAAGTTAAAGATTTAACCTTAATTGAGCATTCAATCAACGCACTTAAAAAATCCAATATTATCGATATTGTGATTAACATTGCTTATTTAAGCGAGCAGATCAAAACCCACCTGGGTGATGGCTCAAAATTTGGTGTCAATATCGCTTATAGCGACGAATCCTCTGGCGCACTTGAAACCGCAGGCGGCATTATCAAAGCGCTGCCAATCTTAGGTAACAAACCCTTTGTTGTAATTAACTCTGACGTGCTTTGTGACTTTAATCTATCCAAGCTCACCCTACCGGTTGGGTCACTCGCACATTTGGTACTGATTGACAACCCGCCTCACAATCCAAATGGTGATTTCTCGTTGGTGAATAACCATCAAGTTACCAATGTTCATGGGCAGTCTTACACTTTTTCAGGCATTGGTATTTACCATCCAGATTTATTTAAATCGCATTTAGAGTTTGAGCAAAAATTACCGCTCTACCCTATTCTTAAAGAAGCCATCGCCAACGGTAATCTGAGTGGTGAGCATTATGACGGCTATTGGCAAGATGTCGGCACACCAGAACGTCTAGAATTAGCCAATAAATCTTAAAAATCGCTAAAAAAATAGCCGTTTGAAAAATTTCCAAAATTTTTAGATTATGAAATAGGCAAGACCTATTTCATAACCACTTCAACCATATTTTAAATAAAAACATCACTTTTAAGCGTTAAAACAAGGGTTTTTAGTGTTTTTTTTAAGAGTGTAAAGACTTTCTAACTTAAGGCTTTAAGTGATTTTGATTATTTCCGATATTTTGACACAGCTTATTTACACTAAAGCAAGCTAACTTGCTTTAATTTTTTCAGATAGAGTTTTTCCAATAAAAGCATTTAGGGATATATGCTCTTTTAAAGCTTTTTTATAAATTTTCTTATGAAGATCAGGATTGATTCTCACATTAAAAACACCTTTGTAAGTTTTTTGTGGATCCCTGTCTAATTCCATACAAGTATTAATATAATCATCCACGCTGCGCTTGAAGTTAGATTCTAGATCATCCACATTAGTCGCCTCAAAAGTGACCAAGTCGTCAATCATTTCTAACTTACCAAAGAAGCATTTATCTTCATTGGAGTATTCAACGCTACCAATATAATCCTTGTACTCAATAATATTACTCATTAGAAATCTCCTTTAATTTAGCCTGTATCTGTTTAACTAAATATGTTTTTAGTAAATTGCTTGGATGAGGCTTGTGTAAGTTAATCAAACTATCTTCTTTTTTATTATAAAACTTAACGGCAGAACCCTTTCCCTCTATCTTCGCATAACCACATCCTAGTAACAATGAGCTTAATTCATCAAATGTTAAATCTTTTCTAATTGGTTTTTCTAGAAATTTTTTTAACAATTTATCTTTTTTACTCATGGCAATATGGTATCACATTTTAGTTACAAAAATAAGCAATTATTAAAAAATAAGGTTTTTAGGGATATAAAATTCTTCCAAATTAAGGTTTTAAAGTGATTTCGATTATTTCCGAAATTTTTCAAAAATCACACTCTGACCCTAATATTTGAAACTGTTTTAATTCAACATCTGACAAAGGGTCTTTACAGAGTATTTCAGGTTCAACATATTGAAGTGATAATGATTTCTTACCGGCATTTTTAAAAGAAACATTGACTATTTTTCCATCACTATCCTCAAGTACAACGCCAACACCCCAATCATCTATCTTGGGATGTTTTACTAAATAACCCTTCTTATATTCAACACTCATGTCCTAACTATAAAACAATTACTTGGTTAATGTACTGCAATTTGGTCAAATCTATCGTCAATAAAAGAAATTTGCTCATTGAGTAGCTTGATTATTTCTTCGTTTGATAGTTTCTCTAGTTGTTTTTGAGCATCCGCCTGTGAATTAGCTTTAACTGAAACGGTTACTTGCAAACTAACTGATGCGTCATGATACTTTTCTAACATATATAATTCTCCTAGTGCTTAATGGTAATTGATGTTGTGTGCAACCATAATATCCTTCAGACTCCAATCGTTTAAGAATCGAATTTGCTTTTTGCTTAAATCTTCCATTCTTATATTTAAAACCTTTAAAGGTTTTGTATAGCCAGTAGAGCAATCATTCAAAGAAATAGTTTCACACACTTTTTTTCCGTAATACCAATATGACAATTTGATATCTCTTGCCAATTCTTGCTTTGCAGTTTTTATTTTATTACTTCCATCTATTGCAATATTATTGGTAACTCCATCAACATGTAGTGGTCTGACAAACTTGGACACAAAGATAGCCTTATAATACAAACTATAAGGAGGTCAATAAATGACACAAGTAAAAACCAGGAAGCAACGCGTAATGTTTACGGTTGAACAAAAGCTAGATTACGTTAAATTAATGGTCAATGAAGGTTATACCAACAGACAAATTATTGACATATCTGGCGCAGGCCCAACAGCTGTTGCTAGATGGAAGAAGCAATACTTAGCTGAGCTTGGTGGGCAAACGCCAACAAGTGGCAAAGCAATGACACCAGAGCAGCAAGAGATTCAATCATTAAAGAAGCAGCTATGGCGTGCTAAACGGGATAACGAGATATTAAAAAAGGCAACAGCCTTGTTCGCTATGGACAGTCAGTAAGTAATATGATTACCAAGCTGAGCGAGGCTTGCCAACAATATAATGTGCAAGAGTTGTGTGATTTATTTGATCACGCTCGTAGTAGTTATTACTACCAATCTAAGGATAAGCCAATAACTAATTCAACCAAGAGCATTATCAAATCGATGAAACAAATCTCAATCGAGACTGGGCATACTTATGGTCGTAGAAGGCTTAAATTACAGCTAAATTCTGATGGTTTTAGAGTTGGCACCCATAGAATCAAGACATTAATGAAGATGGCTAATATTAAGGTTATAAAGCCTAAAAAACGTCATTATTATCCCAATACTGGCAAACTGCATAAAAGGGCCGACAATCTACTTGATCGTGACTTTAATCAACAAAAAAGTAATACTCATTGGGTGGGTGATATTACTTATATCAAGACTTACCAAGGTTGGAGTTATTTAGCTTGCGTCCTAGATTTAGCTTCCAGGCAAGTAGTTGGATGGGCTTTATCTAAACAGCCCAATACCCAATTAGCGAAGGATGCAATGGATAATGCTATTGATCGATACAATCCAAACACTGATAATTTGATGTTCCATTCAGATCAAGGGACGCAATACTCATCTAAGGCTTTTATTGATTATTGCAGTAAAAATAGCATTACCCAAAGTATGAGCAGAAAAGGCAATTGCTGGGATAATGCAGTAATGGAGCGCTTCTTTAGAAGCCTTAAGGCTGAGAGATTAAATCACCAAAGTTTTGCAAATCATTTTGAGGTAGTGCAAAATGTAGAGAGTTATATTTACTTTTATAACTACAAAAGGATTCATTCAGCGATTGGTTATATAACACCCGCTCAAAAGATGGCTGAATTGGAAAAAGTGGCTTGAAATGTGTCCAAGATTAACGGACCACTACAAGTCCTATCCTTAGAGGGGTTGTTAAAGAGTTAGGTAACAATGGATTTGTTGCTGATTTTTTGAATAAAAACTAACATAGATTGATAATGATAAACAGAATGATAGGGCTTTCAAGAATCAACAAGCAACTTGTTATGTTGTTTGCTGACTCTGTCGCACTGGTATGATACTATTGGCATCATTCTCAATTCGACTTGGTTATTGGTATTTTCCACAGGATGATTTGATCTGGGTGGTATTGGGCGCACCGGTTGTTGCTAGTATTATCTTTGTGCGATTTGGCTTGTATCGTGCGGTGATTCGCTATATTGGCTTTAAGGCTTTATGGACTGTGGTTCAGGCAGTGAGTTTGTATGCACTAGTCTGGGGTGTGATTGGCTTTATGGTAGCGGTGGATGGTATAAAGTGAGACCCAATTTTAGGACAGCTACTTAAGACAATTTTTTATGTATAATTCACCCTTAAAAAGGAGCATAAAAAATGGCAGCAAAACGCAAAAGACATACCCCGGAATTCAAGACTAAAGTAACCTTAGCCGCACTTAAAGGTGACATGACTAGCAATGAATTGGCATCTAAATTTCAGGTCACACCATCACAGATTAGCACTTGGAAGAGGCAGTTGATAGAGGAAGCTCCGACCATATTTACACACCCCTCTAAGAAAAAAACCAAGAGTGAAGAGGAGATTACATCCCCTCTATTTGAAGAGATAGGAAGGTTAAAGATTCAGCTAGATTGGTTAAAAAAAAAGTCTAAAGAGCTCAACTTCTAAATATAAAAAAATGATTCAATCAGAGCAAAACATTAGCATCTCTACTCAGTGTGATTTACTTGATATGGGACGTAGTAGTTACTACTACCAACCAATTGGAGAGAGTTCTGACAACCTCCAGTATATGAGGATCATTGATGAGCAGTACCTACGTACACCATATTATGGCTATCGTAAAATGGCGGCATGGATGAATCGTCAAGGCTATGAAGTAAACGAAAAACGGATCAAGAGATTAATGCGCATCATGCACCTTCAAGGGGCAGTCCCAGGTCCTCATACGAGCAAACCGCACCCTCATCATAAGGTCTACCCGTATCTGTTGAAAGGTATGAAAATTGATCACCCAAATTTGGTTTGGTCAACTGACTTTACATATATACCAATGCCTTGCGGTTACATGTATCTAGCAGCAGTCATTGATTGGCATAGTAGATTCATACTCTCATGGACTCTCTCAAACACTATGGACTACATCTTCTGTTTAGATGCATTAATGGATTCATTAGAGCATGGTGAACCTGTTATTTTCAACACTGATCAAGGTAGTCAGTACACCAGCAAACACTTCACTCAACCACTACTAGATCGTCAAATCTTAATCAGTATGGATGGTCGAGGCAGAGCCTTAGACAATATTTTTATCGAGAGATTCTGGAGAAGCGTAAAGTATGAGGATATCTATTTGAAGGACTACCAGAGCGTTTCAGAGCTCCATAACGGACTTACTGAATACTTTGACGAGTACAATCATAGGCGACCTCATCAGTCTCTAGATGACGCGACTCCTGCCGAGGTGCATTATGGGTAAGTTTCCTGCTAACGGCATAAAAATGGGGCTAGTGCGGCTGACCTCCGTATGGATAAAGCGTGGACATTTCGCTTACGCGAAACCGTGTGGAAAAGCCATGGACAAATCTCGCAAGCTCGATATTGACCACAGCTTTTCCACACTTGACCACCCTTTAACCACACTCCGTCAGGTTAAATTTTTCAGAAAACTCTTGACAAAAAACAGCGCTACCGCTATTATATTTTTTTGTAAAAAATCACCCTCAAACCGTATGGAAAATTGTCTTATTTTTACCTGTTTTCTGTCCAACGATTGGGGCTCACCTTACTCCGCCACCTAATGAATCAGAACGAAAACCGGGACAAAGAGGTAGACTAAAGCGCTCTAAAGCGAGAAACCTTCTGGAGCGTCTAATAAACTATGAGCAAGATGTATTGCGTTTTATGGTTGAAGAAGAGGTACCATTCACTAATAATCAGGGAGAACGAGATCTGCGTATGGTTAAAGTACAGCAGAAAATTTCAGGCTGCTTCCGCTCTGAAAAGGGAGTAGAGATGTTTGCTCGCACCAGAAGTTATCTCTCCACTTGCCAGAAGAATGGAGTATCATCTGCTGAGGCGTTGAGATTACTTTATAAAGGGCAGTGGCCTGAGTTTATGGGGCTGAGTCCTGAATAGTTACAATATAACTTCATAAAACCATATTACCATTTATATTCACCACTCCTGCGCACCACTTTCATAACGATTTTATTGTAGTGCTCCACTTGATAAATTGTCAAGCAGCAATATTTAAGAAAAAACACTATAATCTGCTTGACTATAGAGTAAGCAACCACTACTCTTTGTGGTTTACAGTATACGCTGAGATTACTGGTAAGGGTATTTTAAATTTATGAGTAAAATAGAAACTACAATCAATATAAAAATTACGCCTAACACCATTGAGCGTGCTAAAAAAATAAGATTAATGATATTTGATGTTGATGGTGTACTCACTGATGGTCGCCTATTTTTTGGGGATGATGGACAGGAGTATAAAGCGTTCCATTCAAAAGATGGATTGGGTATGAAAATGCTAATGAATAGCGGAGTGGAAATTGCTATTATTACTGCTCGAAAATCAGAGTTAGTTAAACATAGAATGGATAATCTTGGTATTCACCGCCTATATCAAGGGCAGAGCAATAAGGTTCCAGCGCTATTAGATATTGCGACAGAGATGAAGCTATCCTTGGAGGAGATCGCTTATATTGGAGACGACATTATTGATCTACCAGTTATGGTAAGAGTTGGGCTAGCTATTGCCGTGGCTGACTCCCATAACTCTCTTTTCAAGCACGCGCATTGGGTGACTGAAAATAAGGGAGGCTGTGGAGCAGCTCGTGAGGCGTGTGATATGATAATGGAAGCTCAAAATACTCTCCAACCATTCATTGATAAAAGTATAGATACAGGCTCTAATATAGCCAACTAAAAATAAGTACAAATTAAATGTCCATCAGAAATATTTTTCTCTCTATATTGGTAATTATAGTTATTGCAACTTGGTACCTATCTCCTGCCCCAACTATTGAAAAGCGCGTAGTTATAGAAGATGTAGACTATTTTATCATTGACTTTGATCGTGAAAAACGGGGGGAGGATGGATTAATAAGTAGCAGTTTTCAAGCGGAACGGGTCGACCACTACCCTAACGATGATAGAGCCGAGCTGGTGCAGCCTCGTGCAACAACATATAGTAAAAACAGGTCTCCTTGGAAGATGCGGGCTGATCATGGTACACAGCTTAATGGACGTAATCTAGTTAAATTAAAAGGCGGGGTTGTAGTAAAACAGAATAGCACTGAGGACCCTAAGTTCTCTAGAATGGAGAGTGAAGAGGTGACCATTTTAATTGATGAAGAGTACCTTGAGAGTGATCACCCTATATCATTTACCACAGAGAGCTCTTTAACCTCATCTATTGGAGCGCAAGCGTGGTTAAAAACAGGTAAAATAATCTTACTGCAAGAGAGTGCCGGCACCTACAGGAGTGCTATAAAAAAAGATAATAGTGATAAGGGTGATGATACTAGTAACAATACAACTGAGAAATAATATATGAATATAAAAGATAAAACATTATTAACACTGACTACTGCGGCATTTCTCTCTATATGTACTACAAATGCTGTTGCGCTCTCTACTGATAGAGATGAACCACTCCAGATAAATTCTGAATCTGCGGAGATGAGAGATAGAGAGGGATATGCAATATATAGTGGTTCAGTTAGGTTAACTCAAGGATCGATAGAGATTGATGCGGACCATATAGAGGTATTCTTCCCAGAGCAAGAGATTACTCATGCCGTAATTTTTGGTGACGATAAGAGAAGAGCATATTTTCAACAACTCCCTAAAGATGGAGTAAAACTAGTGCGTGGCACGGCAAACCGCATCATATATCAGGCTGACCGAGATGAGATTAGACTATTAGGAGATGCTATCTTCTGCCAAGATGGAAATGAGCAGAAGGGCGAGCGCATAGTCTATGATACTAAAAAAGATATTATGATCGCAAAAGCTCGGGTACAGAGCATCTTTCTTCCTGGCAAAAAGCCTGGCAGTTGTAGCCATATTAAATCTGACTACCGTTAAGTTACATTAAATCATATATGGCTAACCTCTCTAAAAACACCCTTTCAGCTCGCAACTTAAGAAAAAAGTTTGGACGCAAAGTAGTTGTGCAAGATGTATCAATAGAGGTAACTGAAGGAGAGGTTGTAGGTCTACTTGGACCGAATGGTGCTGGCAAGACAACATCATTTTATATGATAATAGGTCTACTACGCGCCAATAACGGAACTATCCATCTTAACGATATAGATCTAAGCAAAAAGCCGATGCACTATAGAGCTCAGATGGGAGTGGGTTATCTTCCACAAGAACCATCTGTATTTAGAAAACTATCTGTAGAGAATAACATTCTTGCAATTCTTGAATATCGTAAAGATCTAACTAATGATGAACAGAAAGATGAGATGGAAAATTGCTGCACGAATTTCACCTTGGACATATCCGAGATACTAAGGAGTTAGCCTCTCCGGTGGTGACGACGCAGAGTAGAGATGCTCGTGCTCTGCGCAGATCCGAGCTTTATTCTATAGATGAGCATTCGCAGGAGTGACCTCATATCTGTCATTGGATATTCCAGAGGTGGATCGACATCCTGCAAATTATTAATGCATTCGTGTTGTGCCCCTTGTGCAGGCGAGATTATGGAGGCTTTAGCGGCTTCAGAGATTGAAACAACCATCTTTTTTTACAACCCGAATATTCATCCAACGGAAGAATACGAATTGCGTAAAGAAGAAAACATAAGATTTGCTAAGAAGCTTAGCATGTCATTTGTTGATGCTGATTATGACAAAGATAACTGGTTTGATCGCACTAAGGGTCAGGAAGACGAACCTGAGCGTGGTGAGCGTTGTACCACGTGTTTTGATATGCGTTTTGAAGTGACCGCGCAATACGCCAAAGACCATGGTTTTGATCTTATCTCTTCAACATTAGGTATTTCTCGTTGGAAAGATATGGATCAAATCAACGATTGCGGTGTACGTGCAGCTGAACCTTTCGAAGGCGTAACTTATTGGGATTTTAATTGGCGCAAGAAGGGTGGTTCATCCAGAATGTTAGAATTATCTAAACGCGAAGAATTTTATCAACAAGAGTACTGTGGCTGTGTGTACTCTTTAAGAGATGCCAATCGTTGGCGCGCGTCCAAAGGTCGAAACAAGGTCGAACGTGGGGTTAAATTTTATCAGGAAGCTAAGCTAAAGCTAGCCCAACAAAAATAACAGCAATGCTTTTTGTGCGTGTAGGCGATTTTCTGCTTCATTCCACACTAAACTCTGCTTACCATCAATCACATTAGCGCTCACTTCTTCGCCACGATGCGCCGGTAAGCAGTGCATAAAGATCGCATTAGATTTAGCACTTTCCATGAGTGCAGTATTCACTTGAAAGTCTTTAAAAGCAGTTTCACGCTTAGTTTGTTCTGACTCTTGACCCATGCTTGCCCAAACATCAGTTACCACTAAATCAGCATTGTCACAAGCCGTTTGAGCATCAGCACATAGGTTGATGAAATCGGCGTATTGACTCACAAAACTTTGCTCTGGTTCGTAACCCTTAGGTGTGGCAATGTTCAACGTAAAACCAAAGGCTTTGGCAGCTTGCATATAAGTATGGCACATGTTATTCCCATCGCCAATCCAAGCCACAGTCTTACCCTTAATTGAGCCGTTGTATTCTTGGTAAGTCATCATGTCTGCTAACAACTGACAAGGATGAGACTCATCTGATAGGGCATTGATAATCGGCACGGATGAATGCTGAGAAAATGTAGTAATGTCATCGTGAGAAGACACACGCATCATGATAGCATCTACCATTGAGCTAATTACAATCGCACTGTCAATGATCGGTTCGCCACGTCCAAGTTGGATGTCTCGATCCGACAAGAACAAAGCATGGCCACCGAGTTGCGTCATACCGGCTTCAAATGAAACTCGAGTACGAGTAGATGATTTGTCAAAAATCATTGCCAGAGTTTTGTTTTGTAAGGCGTTGTTAATTTCACCGGACTTATGTTGCTTTTTTAACGCAATCGCTTGGTCAATGATTTGTTGTAAATCATTATTAGATAAATCGTTTAGATTAATAAAATGTTTTGTCATGTTTTTTTAAATTTATAGGGCGTCAATCAATTCACAAATGGTATTAATCATAATATCAGCCTCAGCCTTACCTATGATTAATGGCGGTAATAATCGAATCGATTGCCCAGTAATGTTAATTAATAGTTTTTTTTCAAGTGCTGCATTTAACAAACTGGAGCAATCTTGATTGAGTTCAATGGCTATCATTAATCCTTTGCCACGTATTTCTGCAACTTGATTAGAATTGGTTAATTTCGCTTCAAAATTAGATGTTAAATATTGCCCCATCTCTGTGGCATTTTTAAGTAATTTGTCCTGATCAATAACTTCAAGCACTGCCAATGCAGTCTTGCACACCAGTGGGTTGCCACCAAAAGTGGATCCGTGCGAACCAGGCTGGAATAATTTTGCCGCTTTGCCTTTAGCCAGGCATGCGCCAATGGGAACACCATTGCCCAAGCCTTTTGCTAAAGTAAGCACATCTGGAGTGATTTTATTGTACTGATGGGCAAACAACTTACCGGTACGACCAATGCCCGTTTGCACTTCATCGAGGATTAACAGCCAATCATTGGCTTGGCAGATACTTTGCACTTGATTTAGATAATCTTCTTTAGGGATAATCACACCACTTTCACCCTGAATTGGTTCTAGCATCACTGCCACAATATTGGCATTATTGGTGTGCGCTTTAATTGCATTAACATCATTAAAATCAACGTGAATAAACTCACTTACCAATGGGTAAAATCCGGCTTGCACTTTTGGATTACCAGTAGCGGATAGAGTTGCCATGGTGCGACCATGAAAGCTCTGATTAGCCGTTAAAATAATTGGATTATCAATGTTATTGGCATGGCCGTGTAATCGAGCAATTTTAATTGCTGCTTCATTGGCTTCAGCGCCTGAATTACCAAAAAATGCTTTGTCCATTTTGGACAACTTACATAGCTTTTCAGCCAATGTTTCTTGGTGTTCGATGTGGTACCAATTACTGGTATGGATAACTTTTTGTGATTGTGATTGAATAGCGCGTGATATTTCTGGGTGCGAATGACCAAGTCCAGTTACCCCTACACCACAAAGTGCATCTAAGTATTGATTACCTTTACTGTCCACAAGATAGCAACCTTTGCCTTTAACAAAGCTAACCTCAAGCGGTGCGTAATTTGACATTAAATAGGACATAATATTTTTTGCCTTGTAAAACAAAAAAGCCCCAAAATGGGGCTTTTATTACCAATCAGAAATTTATTATGATTGGTAAGTTAAAGGCGGAGCCATTTGATCGTTGATTTCGTCTAATTCTTTTTTGTAGCCTTCATAGAAAGAACCTGCTGGTGGATTAACCCATTCTTCGTATGAAAAACCATTTTTTTCGTTATATTCTTTGAAAGTGTTTTGTAGTGCAATTCTTTTTGCGCTTAATTCATTGGATTCTTGACTGACTGCGTCCATGTTTATCTCCTAAATATAGAATAACTAAAACGTTAATTATAACCACAAAGTGAGCCTTGTGGGGCATTTTATTTACTTAAAGTGGCAATAAATACTTTGTAATCATGATGAGTTTGTGCCACAATAGAAGTGGTATTTTTATAACTAGATAAGGAGCGCTTATGCAATTAAATATTTCTGGTCACCATCTCGATATCACCGAGGCAATTAAACAACATTCTACTGAAAAGTTATCTAAAATCAAACATCATTTCGATCATGTGATTAATATTAATATGATTTTAGGCGTAGAAAAAGATGTTCAAAAAGCCGAAGCAACGATCCATATTAGTGGAGCAGATTTATTCGCAAAAGCTGAAAGTGATAATTTATACGTTTCTATTGATCAAATGGTCAATAAGTTAGATGCACAAATTAGAAAACACAAAGAAAAACTAAACGACCATAGAAAGAGCTAAATGTTAGTTTAGTTGACGCAGGAAGGAAAAATACCTCCTGCGTTGCTTTAAAGGGAGCAACAGTTAATGTCAGAAGTTGAAAATACTTCTTTCGAAGATTGCCTCCAGAGACTCATGGTTTCTCTGGAGGCATCTTTGTATGAAGAAGCCACCTCTCAGCTTGCCGGTCTTCACTCGGGTGAAATTGCTCGCCTGTTAGAAGCCGTTCCTCCAAAAGAAAGGAGCAAGCTTTGGCAAGGCATTGATTCTTCCACACAAGGTGATGTTCTTAAAGAGCTCAGTGAAGACGTTCAAGAGCAGTTACTGAAAAAAATGGACGTTAGTTCCATTGTAAAAGCCACAGAAGGCTTGGATACAGATGACTTGGCGGATATTGTGCCTAACCTTCCAGAGTCAGCATTGCACAACTTGTTACTCACCCTGGACCATAAGCACAGAGATCACCTAAAAAAGATTTTATCCTATCCTGAAGATTCTGCTGGCGGGCTTATGAACATCGACATTATTACGGTTCGTTCTGATGTTAACGTTCGTACAGTGATTCGTTATCTTCGTTTACTAAAAAAAATGCCAATCGATACCGATCAGGTGTTCGTGGTTGATAGAGCGTATAAATATTTAGGCGCTATCCATGTTTCAACTTTATTAACCAATGAAGCTGAACAAAATATCGATCCATTAATTAATAAAACTTTACGACCAATTTCAGCCGATATGCCTGAAAGAAAGGTGGCGCATTTGTTCGAACAACGTAACCTTATTTCTGCACCAGTCATCGATGAAAATAATCAATTGATTGGCCGCATTACCATTGATGATGTGGTTGATGTGATTCGTGATGAAGCTGAGCACTCGGTAATGTCAATGGCGGGCTTGGATGAGGAAGAAGACGTTTTTGCCCCTGTGGTACAAAGTACCAAGCGCCGTAGTATTTGGCTTGGCGTTAATCTTGTGACTGTATTTATTGCAGTTTTTTTTATCGGACTGTTTGAAGCCACTTTGCAAGAGAAAATTGCACTCGCAATCCTGATGCCAGTGGTGGCATCCATGGGTGGCATTGCAGGCACACAAACGCTTATTTTGGTCACCCGAGGCATTGCCACTGGCAGGGTAACCACTTCTAACCTTAAAGTACTAATGAATAAAGAAGTGGCCATTGGTTTTTTAAACGGTATCGTATGGTCGTTGGTCATTGCACTGGCTACTTACGTTTGGTTTGAAGATATTATGCTCAGCGCCGTCATTGCACTGGCCATTGTTGTTAATCTTATCTTTGCGGCTTTTTCCGGTGCATTTTTGCCATCACTACTTATTAAATTTAAAATTGATCCGGCACTTGCAGGCGGTGTTATTCTTACCACCATTACTGATGTAATTGGGTTTGTGGCTTTCTTAGGTTTGGCCTCACTGGTCATCTAAAATTCTAATCTTGTGAAGCTGTATAAATATGCCGTTTGTGCTCAAAAAATATAAGGCAGTTAAAGGCAAAAAAATTCAGCAATTTTTACTCGATGAAGCGGGCTTATCATTATCTATCTCTCAAAAACTTTTATCTAAAAATAGAGTATTTAACGACCAGGGAAATACCTTAAAAAATGGACAAATTTTAAAAGGTGACTATGTGCAGGTAGCCGTATTTGAGGGCCATACAAGGGGCTTAAAGCCACTATTTGAAGTTGAGGATTTTGCCGTCTTTGACAAGCCATCTGGCATTATGGTGCACCCAACTCGAAAAGATACACCGTATTGCCTGTTAGATGAAATTAGATATCACTTTGGCGAAGAAGCGAGTTTAGCCCACCGTATAGATGCTGAAACTTCAGGTTTGGTCTTAGTGGCTAAAAACAAGCAAGCAAGTACAGTATTAAAAAACTTGTTTGAAAACAGAGAGTGTAATAAAGAATACTTAGCTCTAGTAAAAGGCCAGCTAAAAAACAACATCACCATCGATAAACCCATCTCGAAATCAAGTGGCATCATTGGCATAAAAATGACTTGTGAAAACCAAGATGGAAAGGCATCAACAACACACATTCAGCCTTTAAAATTTAATGAACAAGACAATACAACTTTAGTAAAAGCCATACCTGTTACCGGCAGACAACATCAAATCAGAGTACACCTAGATTCAATCGGCCATACAATTGTAGGTGATCCTATTTATGGGGTTGACGATCAAATAGCTGACCAATGTTTAAAAAAGACACTGACAGATGAACAAAGGATCGAACTAACGGGTGCGAAAAGACTAATGCTTCATGCAAATAATCTATCATTTAGGTATCAAGATGTTGAATATGATATCACCTCAATATTAAAGGATCCAGTCTTTAAATAAGCGCTAAAAAGTGCTGATTTTTTACCCAATATATTGAATACAGCGCAACAACTAAAACCTATTAAAGGTATTGACTATTAATAGCACTCTTATGCGCAAAGACTAATGTCGATATGATATATGGGTT
>FUWD013429948.1_pt12 | contig 62019 bp, 52 predicted proteins | sample 1063281 | NCBI WGS metagenome assembly FUWD01 (sample SAMEA79048168, study PRJEB19326) | metagenome | biome: marine | reverse complement strand
TAGATTTAAATAATGCATACAATGAATTAATGATGATACCTAACACAGTTAGCAGTCATACTCCAGCTTTTGGAAGTGGCGAAACGTTACCTGCAGGTGTTTATACAACAGCTGGCGCAGGATCTTTGGCAGGAACCATTACTTTAGACGGAGCAGGAGATGAAGATGCCATCTTTATTTTTAAGTTCAAAGGAGCCTTTGCAGCAGGAGCGCAATCGAGAGTTATTTTAAGCAATGGAACACGAAGATGCAATGTTTTTTGGATCTCTGAAGGAGCCGCTTCTATAGGATCATTTAGTACGATAAAAGGAACAGTTATAGCTAACAAAGGAGCTGCGACTATGGGAGCAGGCGGAAACTTAGAAGGAAGATTACTTTCTACAGGCGGAGCAATTGGCTTTAGTACAAGCGTGGTTTATACAGTTGTGCATGATAAGGAGGAATGCGATTCTAATTTAGAACAGAAAACATCAAGTAAGAGCGTTTTAGCTATTAAAAATAATCCAGAATCTATAAACGAAATTCTTGTTTACCCAAATCCATCAAATGGTATTTTTAATATAAAACTATCCGTTTTGAATATAAAAACTGATGTATACGTTATCGATACTGCAGGAAGGATTATAGCAAATGAATCAATTTCTAAGGAAAATAATACTGGAAATCTGATTAGAATTGGAAATAACAATTTGTCTTCTGGTATTTATTTAGTTAAAATAATAACCAAGCATAAAGCAGTTACTAAAAAGGTAATTATTGAAACAAGTAATTAAATAAAGGTTTTTGATAAGTTCTGGGGAACTTATCAGATTTAAAAAACAGGTTAAGAACTTTCTTAACCTGTTTTTGCTTTTTATGTAGTCTGCATCAAAATCATTTGATGAGATTTGAAGGATTAAAAAGTAACATGCTGGTATGGAGAAATTTGTGTTATAATAACTTTTATCAATTTCTTCTTAAACCTTAGAGAAACTAAAAAAGGACTGCCATATATGACAATCCTTAAAATTCTTTTTAGCAAAATTTTCTATTTTTATATTTAATCGTTAAAGTAAATGCCTTCTGAAGCAATTTTACCCTCCTTATTGAAGTTGTGTACCATATGTAAAAACTTACGGCTTGTTTCTCCTGTATCTGCATTGGTATTGTTTACCCACCACCAAGAATATACGGACCAGCTGTCACTTCTCTTATAATAGATAGCATCTGGATATCCAAATTGCTCAAGATCACGAACACTAAACGTACTTATAGAAGTCTTCCAAGTAGCGATGCGCTCCTCTAAATTAAGAGCCTTCTCTCCCATCGTACTACTGCGATTAAATTTTGCATCCTTTGCAAAATAGCTAGCCATTTCTGCCGTTTCTCCCGCCTCATAATGTGCTACAATCTCGTTCACTTTATTAATTAATGGGTGTTCATCAAATACACGACCATTTCTATGCATTCCCATAGAAGCTTGAACTTGCGCACCCGCAGATTCTACATCAAAGTAGCTCACGCTCATTGTTATTTTACCTTCATTGGTCACATATGAATTGGTGTGTATATTTTCCTGAACGGCCAAACCGCTCTTTTTATGCACCGCAGAAAACACCATCCAGTCCATAGTCCAAAATCCTTTTTCATCATTTTCATACTTGATAATATCTGGATTAGCACCTGCCATTACCGTAAATTTAATATCCTTATAATTTTCTTGCCACCATAGCATGTTACTTACTTCTTCATCTACAGTGCTCGCTTCTTTGTCTCCAGGTCCCCAAATTTTTGCGTCTTCTGCATATAACGCTCTGAGTTCTGCCTCCGTTCCGGATTCCCATACTTTCTGAGATTTTGTAATAACATCGTACGCAGGATGCTCTGAATAAGTGATTCCTGATTTTACTTGACTCCACCCCAATATTGGGATCAGTAAGAATACAATTACTAATTTCTTCATAATTTATTTTTAAAGTTATTTAATTTCAAATATAAATAAATAAAATTAAATTGCAAATAGCAATTAATTTAAATAATGTTTGGTAATTTTTAGTGCTGGTTTTGTCTAATTTTAATTTTGTGGATAAAATATCTTACTGTAAGTATTAAAAACATAGCATATGTCTGCCTGAATGCGCCCTAAGTAGCGCATGTGTTTTAATTTGTGATCGTTGGTCATTATAAATTTATTCTTAAATAAGAAGGCCTGCTTTGTCACGCTTGCATCGTCAGAAATAATAGCTATTAATGTTTTAGTATGTCGAATAAAAACTTTGAGGAGCAAAGGTGTTATTGACTTGGTAAAAGATAAAAGGGACAAAAAAATAAAGTATTATTACCTCACAAATTCGGGCATCGATTTTTACTACTTACGTATAGAATTTTTTTCATAGACAAAAAAGCAGCTCGATAAAAAGAGCAGCCCATTAAGTGCTGCAGTATTTAAATAAATGGATTTGAAAGGAGTTGCTGCCTACAATACCGAAGTAATTGCAGTGTACTTAAAGACGCAACCTGAGACTTACAGTAGAGGACTAGTTCTAAACTGATTCTAATTTGTTACCAGTAGTAAGGTAACCGAAATACGAGGTTGACTAGGCGCGGCATTAACTAAAGAAGACATCCCTCTCGCAGTAAAGATACTTTCTTTACCGTTCTATTTTCAAATCTGAATTATTTATATTTACTTTTATTAATCTTAAATTGGTATTATGAATCTAATAATGTTTATCGTGGGAACCGTAATATTTAGTGCGTACATTTTTGGTGTTGTATGGAACATAGGATATAGTACTAAAAAAAGTAAAGAAGAAGAGTATGGGTATTACTCTAGACACCACCAACCAGAACAAGATGAACTAGAGTAAAAACCAAATATAAAAGTAGCTTAATTAGCAGAAGAATGACTTCGATAGCCATCCTGTTAATGTAAAATAGCGCATAAATTTCGTGCATTAGCACTCACTTTATTTCGTGCGATCTTCTCACAATAAACAGATTACAGACGGTCTATAAAATTATGGTGAAACCCTTTCATTTTAATAAATTCCTTACATTTGAGATTTAGGGGATTAAACCCCTTTCTTTTTCATAACAATTTCTCCACCTCTCTGTAGAAGTGGAGTTTTTTTTCTCCTAGTTTTAAATGTAAATTTTTCATGCTTAATTGTAAGATGTTTGAACAGCAGTTTTAACAAGGAAGGAAGAATAATGATAAAAGTTTTTGGTGCTGCGAATTTAAATTGATTTTAAAAAATGACTATTTGCTAGCTTTAGTTGCGGCATATTCTTAGAATTCAACAACGGCTAATCTCTGGTGTTTTTTAGGAATATTTCAATAGATAATATAGAGAATAGTTTAATTGATGCGGTATCACATGATTTTAAATAGTGGGCATATGCAATGCATGCGGTTGCTCTTTTTATAGGTTATAATTTTAGGTATGGACAATTTTAGAATTTATATAAATTATGTAAGTATTTTATATAATTATGTAACACTATGTAACTAAATAAGACCATATTTGTTTAATTAAATACAATAGATTCATTAAACAAGTAAAGATATGAAAATCAAAAAAATATTACCCTTTATAGCAATTGCTGCTTTGGGTTTTTTAACAAGTTGTCAAACTGAAAATGATGCGCTATCTTCAAAAAACGAAAGCGTATCTTCAACTGTTTCGGAAAAAAAATCGGCGACTAAAAAGAAAACATTAAAAAAAGTAAACCTGGGTCTAGCTGGTGAGTTTGCTATATTATCGCAATCTGGAATTACGGATGTATATCCTTCAGTTGTTAAAGGGGATGTTGGATCAAGTCCAATTACTGGTGCTGCAATTCTGGTAACATGTTCAGAAGTCGATGGTACAATATATTCGGTCAACGCTGCGGGTCCTCTTCCTTGTGTTGTAAATAGTGCAACGAGATTAACTATAGCTGTAGCCAATATGGGAGCTGCCTACACGAACGCTGCAGGTCGCAGTAATCCTGATTATTTGGAATTAGGCGCAGGAAATATCGGAGGCTTTACACTTACGCCGGGTCTATATAAATGGACAAGTCCATTGACGATTCCTTCGGATATAACCATTTCTGGGGGACCTGACGATGTCTGGATATTTCAGATTGCACAGACACTTATCATGAGTTCAGCAGTGAACATTACGCTGCGTGGTGGTGCACAAGCTAAGAACATCTTTTGGCAGGTTGCAGGTGCAGTTACTTTGGGAACAACCAGTCATTTTGAAGGAGTAATATTAGGCAAAACAGGTATTAATATGTTAACAGGTGCATCTTCAAATGGTAGGATGCTAGCGCAAACAGCAGTAGTTTTGCAAATGGCAACTATTGTAGAACCAAACCAATAATTAAGCGCCTCTTAATAACTTATAAAATAAAAGTCCTTTCAGAAATGAAAGGACTTTTATTTTATAAATAGAGATATATCTTTGACTTGTTTAGCAATCTACAATCTGTTTAAATAGGTGAAATTTATATTTTTGAGAAGCACTCTATTGCTTTCTTTTTTCTAAAGAATTCAAGTAATAAAAGTCTTTTTTATGATCCCTTTATGTGACAACTCCATTAAATGAAATCTTACTAAAGTTGTTTATGTCTGCAAATACACTTATATTCCAATAAACAATCCTAATGATGAAAAAAAATAACAGACAAAACGAATATGTTTTTGCGATAGTGGCAATAATTTTAACAATAGTTTTTCTAGTAACTTTGTTTTATGTCAAATCTAAAAACATAGAAAAGGAGGGAGTAGCAATCCAGCAGTGCACTTCTACAAGCTATTTTGCAGCTGTATAAAAAGGGGGTTTATTTTTAGGTATTCAATGTATGGGCAAGTCCTTTTCTATTTAACCAAAGCAAAGTGGTTTTATAAAATTAAAGAGCATAGTAGAAGAAATTTGTAAAACAAAATTAAGTTGTAAATTTGGAGTAAATGGAAACGTACGCGAATGTTTTGCTAATTGCTTTGCCAAGTTTTATGGTATTGATTTTAATCGAAATTCTTTATGGATATCGCAAAAAAAATATCAACTACAACCTTATGGATACCATATCGAGTTTAAGCGCTGGTGCTTCAAATATGATCAAAAATCTTTTAGGTATTGGTTTTGCTATTATTTCGTATCCGTATATTGTAGCTGCAATTGCACTCGTTCAACTTGAAGAAAGTATTGGCTTATATTTGATTGCTTTTGTATGTATCGATTTTGCTAGTTATTGGAACCATAGATTGAATCATTCAATAAATATATTTTGGAACAGACACGTGGTGCATCACAGTAGTGAAGAATTTAACTTAGCGTGTGCATTGCGCCAAAGTATTTCAAATAATATTATTGGTTTTGGGGCATTATTTTTAATACCTGCAGGGTTGTTTGGTGTACCTTCAAAAATCATTATTTTACTTGCTCCGCTTCATTTATTCGCTCAGTTTTGGTATCACACCCAACATATTGGAAAGCTAGGTTGGTTAGAATATATTTTTGTAACTCCATCGCAACACCGCGTTCACCATGCCATCAACCAAGAGTATGTAGATAAAAATCTTTCAGCAATATTTTGTGTTTGGGATCGCCTTTTCGGAACTTTTCAAGAAGAGTTAGAAGCGGTGCCTTGCATCTATGGGTCTCTGAAACCTGTGCAAACATGGAATCCTATACTCATTAATTTTCAGCACAATTGGGGCCTTGCAAAAGACGCTTGGCATGCTAAAAACTGGGCTGATAAATTTAAATTATGGTTTATGCCAACAGGCTGGCGTCCTGAGGATGTGTCGAATCGTTTTCCGAGACCAAAAGCTAAAAGTGTCTATGAACAAGAAAAGTATGCACCGAAATACGCAACTTTACATAAAGTTTTTGCAGTTTTCCAATTTTTGAGTTTGAATGTATTTATTTATATTTTACTAATCTCTTTTGGTGAATTTAGTATGGCTACCAAATTGAGTTTTGGTTTCTTAATTTTCACAACAATTTTTGGTTTTACCTCAATACTTGACGGGTATAAATGGGCTTTCTTTTTTGAAATTTCTAGAAGCTTTTTAGGATTAGCCAGTCTACTCTATTTTTTTCAATTGTCTTTATTGGAAATTCATTTCTCCCTTTACGCATTTTTCACATCTTATTTTATAGTGAGCTTGATCCTCACGTTCTGCATGCACAACGGGCTTCCTGAACGTTCTTCGGATACATAAATGTTTTGGTATCGCGTCGTTGCTCAGTATTTTTCATAATGGGACATTTTGGTTGCTGTATAGTGAAGAGAAGTATAAAGTCCGTGTATTTAGTATTTAATTAAAAGTAATTTTTAATTGTATATATTTACCTTAATATTAAATAAATAAACGTTGTGAAACCTCTACTATTATTCTTTTTTTGCATCTTTTTTTTTCCAAGTTTAATGAGTGCCCAAGAAAACGAGATTGGAGTGTCCAGAAGCTCTTTTATTGAATGGAATTTTGGCATTGCCCGTATTCCTGAAATCGAGAACTTCCCGATGCCAGGAACGTCTGTACTTTGGGGAAGAACCACGATATATCCAAACAACTTTATTTTTGAATATGAGGGAGGCTTTGCATTTCCAACTGTCATAACCGGAAAAGTAGGAATTGGAAAAAAATTTAACGATACCAATATTACTTTTGGAGTACGACCATTTCCTTTTCACTTGTACGCACAATCCTCATTTCCTGCCGGGAAAAAGGGATATTGGATTGGCTCCGTTGAGTTTAATCCTCTAAATTCTAGTAATAATTTATTTGGATCAAAAGCAATTTTGAACTTTGGGTACAGATGGAATTTAACAATGCGTAAATAAGAAGCTGTTTTTATGCGATAGAGTGCGGCTTTAAACAGTGGTATTTTTTTCGTGTAGCTCTGTAATTTTATAAAACTATTTTTTTTTAGAGACAAAGCAATAACTATTGCTGGTAAGGCCAAGTAAATTTGCTGATGGAAATCTATAGTCTGAACAATCGTGACTGTGCTCTTTTGAGGATCTATAAATAGTTCGGTGTCTCGAATTGAGCTATCCAATTTTAATAAAACGCTTATATATTTAAGGATGCCTCATATTTTCAATTTTCAGTTCGTACATAAATTATTCTGAAATTAATTACTATGGTCTTAAGTGGCAATTGTGATGCTTAAAGAATGACATCTAGAAGAAAATTAATTATTAAATGTGTATTCATTCAGCTAATTTAAGCCCTCAAAAGTAGTTAAGTTTTCGTCCGAAAGACTTCAGAGGGTCTTAAAATAGTCTTTGTTTAAAGGTTGGGGCCCTTTAGAAAAGAGGTGGGGTTATCGTATTAAATAATGAATCTCAAATTAAAATGGATTTATTACGCTATGCTAAGGTGTGTTTGATCACTTTGATAGAAATACTCAAAAGATTCCGTTGTTTTATACACAAATACTGCACCAACAACCTTATCTGTTTTTCTAAAAAAAAAAGAGATTTATTTCTGCTGCAAAATTAAGCAGATGTTGTGCTTATTTTGTTATAAAATTTTAGCGAGAAGTTTCATAATTTTAGTATCACAAAGAGACCGTTAAAAAAAGTACTTTGTGGGTGTTGGTTAGAAGAGTGCTTAGTTGTAATTAACGATTACTTCGAAAGTTCCTGAGTAGGCTCCACTAATTTGATTTTCCTGAACAATTAAGGTGCCTCCTAATGTAAAGCTATCTGTTCCATTCGCTGATAATGTGCTCGTAGTTGCGTCTGCACTTTTACCTTTAAAACGCGCTGTCATTGTGTTAATATCCATGGTAGTTATTCCAGAAGACTTTGAAGTGTGTTTAACTGTTGTTGCCAAAGGCAATATTAGTGCGTACGTTTCAAGCCCTGTTCCATTGACAACATATGACGCAAATTGAGGGGCTGCGCCAGCCAACGAATTTTCAACTCCTCCAGTATACGACCGGGTATATGAATTCGAAGGTAAAGTAACCGTTCCACCTTCAGTATTCGATAATAGACTAGATCCAAAATTAAGGGGAGCTTCTTGGGATAGGGACATTGCTACTAAAAGATTTGCATTTGCAGCAGTTGCACGGACATTTCCCGTCGACTGAGCGTTGACATGTATTGAAAAACCTGCAAGCATAAAAAGTATAAACAAAGTATTTGTTTTCATAGGGATAATTTTCGCTAAAGGTACATATATTAAGTGAAATAATTAGCGGTCAATTGACTATTTTAAGACAGGGGTAAAAGGGGCTTAAGGCCCTGCCTACTCTCAGAATCTTCTATAATATAAAACACAAATAAGTGGTTTTAACGCACTAATATCTTTCGTTTATAGGCCTTTCCTTTTCGCATTACTACGACAATAAATACCGCATGCTTTTGGTATACTTGAATGCGATGTACGGAGGCAGTTGCTTCTTTTTTGTTTATAACTAATCTTCCTAGGAGATCGAATACTTGAATATCCGTAGGTCCGTCTAACAGTGTCAAATCTACATTTATTTCGTTCCCGTCATAGAAGATAAGCACGGGTGCGTTAAGAGGTTCCTCCGTGATTGGTTTAAAATGAAGTCTAAATCGATCTTTAGAATCATTTCTATCTGCAGTGAATTTATAAGTTGGATGTAATTTTAAATTGGTGACAATATCTGTTTTTGTATCCGCTAATAAAAGGAAGTCAAAAGACGAACTGTCGGTGCCTATTTGTAAGGAGTACGTTCCATTTTTTCCTGCATGAAATTGCAGAGGAATCTCTGAATTTTCATCCACGTCAGTTAAGTAACGAACAGATAAATTTTGCTCCTTGGATTGGAAGTAAGCAGAGGGAGCTTCTTCATTTTCACTAAAAAGTTTCAATGCTCCTGGTTCATTTTGTGGGAAACCAAATTGAAGTAAAACTTCGTCTGAACCGTATCCCTCTTTCGATGTAATTCTCACTTTGAAACTATTAATTTCAGCATTTTTTGTAGCAGTGTGCTTTGCTTTCAGCCAATTACTTGCACCAGTGTTAACTTGTGTTGCATTTGACATGGTAATAGATCCATTGGCTGCAGTTCTTACAAAATAGCCCTGTGTTGGAGCAATGTACTGCGTTACACCATTAGTGCCGGAATTTGCATTAGAGTTATACACGCCATAATTATTGACTGCAGGATTCCATATCCACATGTCGTAACCTCCACCAGAGGAAACCAAACCTGCGCGTGTCCAACCTGTTGACGCCTTCCAGTCAATAGCCGCGGTATACGGGTTTCCAATTAAATTAAACCCTTTAACATCGGGATCTGGACTCTCACTTGTGAGCGGGTAACTAATGTCTCCATTGTTTAATAATCCAATAAACTCTTTAGTTGGGTTGGGTGCTTGAGCGGCGTAGAGATAGCCTCTGCCCTCGATAAAGTTTAAAGTAGGATGAATAGATGCCCAAGTGGGAGCAACCGTCGTATTTAGCTGGTATGTCCAACAAGGCGTAGGTTCATTAAAAATATACAAATCATAACCAGTCCCATCTCCGTAAGTACCAGTTGGATTCCAACTACCACTAATGCTCTGATCTGAAACGGGAGCAGAGAGGAAGTGCCATTCTTCGGGAGCTCCACTAATATAGCGTTGCACAGTTCCTAGTACATCGCTGGAGTTATGAATAAGAGAAGCAGTCCCTGTATTATTTGATTTAAGTACAAGTCCGCTCGTTCCTCCAAAATTAGCAATAATACCAGTTACCGTTAAGTTTTTAGCCGCTTCAATTTTAAATATTTTGCCTGAATTGATAGTTAATATATTTGTAAGGACCGTTTGTTCTGAATTTAAAGTAACCGCCGCTGCATTGTCTATGGTTAAATTATAGAATGTAGTTGCTCCCATTTCCATAGTCTGTGCGGAAGTTCCCAGCATATTTACCGTACCAGACTGGTTCAGAAACTCACCTGTACTTATAATATTTCCTGTAATATTATAAACTCCATTACCAGCGATATTTCCGTTATTTTGAATTGTAGAAACATCTAAGACGCCGTTGTTGGACAGCGTGGCAGCGTTCTCATTATTAATCGTATTTATTCTAACGCTTGTATCGCTTGAGATAGAAATATAAGCGCCATTATTTGAAATATACTGCGCCTGTATTTCTAAGTTCAATTCTAAAAACAATAGCAAGAGTGCAATGCTGATCCATTTCAAACTAAAAATCGTATGTTTATTCAAATTTTTCATGCTGGATTTACATATTATTATTATTATTTAACTTTTTGGCCAATTAAAGGGCGGTGAATGCTAGTTGCGTCCCTTTTATATTTGCTACTATTTTAGTTTTGTTAGTTTCCTATCTTAATTAAGGTTAATATTCTATTAATTACAATAACCTCTTTATTATCAGAAATTTGTTCGTCAATTTTCCACCTTACATCAATAATTTCCCCTGCATTAACTGTGGTAGTGCCCTGCAAAGCAATATCCGATGGGTTTAATAAATGGGTTCTAGTTCTGCTAGAATTTGGAATTAACACTCCATTTTTATAAAGGCTAAAAGTAGCCATGTGATTGACGGTTGTAACGGTAGTAGTTGACCCTGATTGATATATAGTTCCATTAACAGTAGCTGGTGTAAAGCCTGTGATAGCGCCTGCGTTAGTCCCAATATCTCCAGTATAAACGGAAGCTCCTGTATTGGCAATCCCTCCAGAACTCGTAAATATTACGAAATTAGATACTGATCTAAAATCGATGTAAGAAGAACCCGTAGGTAACGCAAGTGTACCTTCTCCAAAAGAAATTGCGCCTGATCTAGTAAATAATCTGCCAGTTACTGAACAATTTGCGCCTACTGCAACAGCTGACCCATAAGACAGCAATGTTCCCTCTATAGCAGTAGAAGCACCTAAACCAATTGCTCCATCGGCTACCCAAAAAACATTTTTTGCACTCGCTCCATTTACCAAAGTAACAGTCACTCCAGCCCCTGTGTTAAATGCTCCTGTAGCTCTTATTACAAATAGGGCGTCTGGGTCGCCTGCACCATCTAAAGTAAGAGCTCCCGCAATAGATGCTGCTCCAGATATATCGTAAACTCCAGCAGATAGAGTTTCTCCAGACCCAAAAACAAGGGGATGTGTTGAACTGGTCGCTGGTATTGCCATTATATCATTATAAATTAAATTTAAATCGGATGCTAATGTTGTAGTGTTTACACCTTCTGTTTTATTGGCCGCAGGTATAGTAACTTGACCATTAAAAAGGACTAAATAAGTAGCTGTCTCGGATGCCGTTTGGGTCATGTCTGAAATTACAACATCAGAAGTTGAAGATGTTGTAAGGGGCGATCCAGCGTCTACGGAAAGGTAGACTGCACTATCCGATACCAAAATAACCCACGCACTTCCGTTATAGAAATTAAACCTATTAGTTGAAGTATTGTAAATCATCAAACCGTTCGCAGGCAAACTGATAAGATCTCTTTCTGCTGTGGCCATTCTTGGAATAAGCACGCCCTTGGTCGTTGTCCTCATTTCGAGTATGGACGATGGATCAGGGGTAATAGCACCGCTGCTGATTCCCATAGATTGTGCATCTATTTTATTACTACTAAGTACGAATACAATAATTAGTATTGCTAAATGATTTAATTTTGTTTTCATTTTGTTATATTTAAATGGGTGATAACTTTAAAATTCACTTCTTGGAACGATCAGTAAAACCTTAAAAATATTTCTTTAAATTTAAAAATACATTCTAAAGATATGACTTTTTAGCTCCATAATATTTACCTGACACTCCAATTAATTCATAGATATAATACCTTTATTTAGCATTTTTTTTACTTTTCTAAAGTAAAAGCTTCTGCAATCGGTATTGGTGTATTATTCAACAAAGCTTGCACGAAAGCACCTTTGTATTTTTTTATTAATCGTTTTCTGCTTTCTCTGGCCTCTTTATAGGTCTTAAATTTTTTAAATCTGTATTTTACAAATACCCCTTCTTTATAACTGCGTATATTTTCTAACATCTCAAGTTTTTTATTTTCTTTTTTGAGTGCAGCTACTTGTACCACAAAAAATACTGTGTTTTCTGGTTTTACGGAGACTGGAGTATTCTTTTGAGAAGTATTTGTATTCAAAACTGTTGCGTTTTTTGGTGGAATCAATTTAAGTGTAAAATCAATTCCTTCAATAATATCTCCTTCCTCAGATATTTTTATGGTTATTGGATGAACTGCTGGAGTCGCTTGATAATTTAATTTTTTCATTTGAGCGACATCAACCTTAGCGGTATATTTTCCGGGTTTTAGGCCCAAATAACTAAAATATCCATCGAATTCACTTAAGGTTTCAGCCACCTTTTGTTTCTTTTCGTCATAAATAGCTATGATAATACGGCCTTGTCCTTTTAGTTCTTGAGCGGACGATAGATAGACTGTACCGCTTACTTCTCCCATAGAAAAAATAGGTACAGGTATCCGCTTAAATTGGTTTGGATCTATTAGAACCTGATAGGTATTTCGTTTAAATCTCCAAGAAATATAATCTAAATCCGTATTTGAAAATTTAATATTATAATTCACAAAAGCATTTAAATCAGAAATTCGCACAATGGAGTCTTTTTTACTGATTTCTGCAACACCGCCTGAAACCCCAACAGCAGATATCAACACCTTTTTCTCTCCGCTGTCTAATTTTCCATTCTGATTCAAATCAAGAAAGGGGTAAAATAAAATGCCTCCTTTGCCAACTGCAGAATTATTTCCAGTATGTATGTGCTTATTGCCCCCTCCAAATGCTAAACTCCCTTGGGCATTTTCCGAAAACATGAGGTTATTATTACTGGAAGAACTGGACAGTCCAACACGGGCAAAGGGCAAGTCATATTTAAAACTTACAAAAAAACTGTCATTTCTGAATTGAAAATTTCGCTCGTAGGAAACTGAAAAGTACATTTTTAAAACCCGTTTTTCAATTTCTGCACTAAGCCTCACTAAGTTATTGGTTTTTAGATTGTACCCAGCTGAAGGTCGCACGATTAATCCGCTATCAAAGCGATAAGACAAACCTAAATTAGAATTCATTTGAGACGAATTTGCTCCCGCCCAATTTATAAATGAAGATGAATTAATGTTGAACTTTTTGTAATAGCCAGAAAAGGTAAAATCAAATTGGTTGTAAATAAAGGAATTATAAATAAATTGATTGAAGTTAAATTTAGTGAAACCAGAAAAAAGTTTGGCTTTGAAAGGCATTGAGAATCTAACTTTTAATTCCTCTAAAGCATTAAATCTTCTAGCAAGTTGTCCTTTTTTGAATTTAGAATAATTAACTTCTAAAAAAGCACTTTCTGTAATATAAAAATTCATTAACCCCGCGAGTCTTACGTTGTGTGCGTACTCGAAGTTTAATACCATTTTTGAAAAAGGTTGAATTGCCAGTTTGGCAAAAGGTATATAAGGTCTGTCTGGAATACTGGACAAATATTCGAAACCACCACCAATTGTTAAAAAACGATTCACCCCATAGTTAAATCCTAATTGCGCAAAACGACTGTTGATACCATCTTGAATGATCCCCGATGTTGCACTATATTCTATCGTTTTGGCAGGTACGAATGTATAGGGGGTATTTATGGTGCGTTCCTCTGTGCGTTCTTCTCCTAAAAGGCCGTAAAATTTCAATTTAAGGGTAGTGTAACCGTATACAATTGGAACTTTAAAGGCATATAAACCAGAAGCATCTGCCAACGTATAATCTACCAAAATATCGTTGATATAAAGTTCTACTGTCCAGTTTGGCTCCGTAGTGTCATTAATTGTAAAATAACCACTTGCTTTTCGGATTGTATTAGGAGAATTATTAACTGTTGCTCCAATCATAGGAGCATTTAATTGAGCAATACTCTGACTGAATACGGTACCTAATTGTACCTGTGTTACGTATTTTTTATCATTGTTAATCCACCGCCAATTATACTGAAGCTGTCTTGGATCAAATTTAATTTGGTCATTATAATTCACGGAGACATTCGCTTCTCCAAACAATAGCTCAGTACCAACTCCTAAACTTAGAGCATTACTGCTTGTATTGTTTGAGGTCTGAACAGAGCTTAAAGCCCAGTCTAAAGTACCAAACTTAAATAGGTGGTAATTTCTTGGAATTATGGTATCTGCGATACTTGACTTTCCTTGTAGTTTTGAAATGCTATTTCTAGTATTTTCAATTCTTATTTGCTTTAAAAAGGGCAGTTCAAAGCTTGAGGATAGTTTTGCCGACAGTGATCTTGGATTAAATAATACAGTAAGACCAAAAGCTTTAGATATAACGGACGCTGCAATATACTTTGAGCCATATTTCTCTATGAGTTCCTTTGCAATATTAAATAACTGGCCTCCAATATTGATTGTCTTTTTTTCAAAATCAATGGTATAAAGGTTGTCTTCATTTTCTATAAAACCGACCAAACGATTCTTTTTAGGGAGACATTTAATTTTAAGTTTATTAAAGATGCTTTCAATATTTAAGTACAATAAATTAGAATCTGAAATGAGCACATCTGTTTCAAAGTTGAAACCATTGTCCATATATACGGTGATCAGAAGTTCGTCATAGGTTGAAGTTCGTTTAATTTTTTGATCTTGAGCATTGGCTTCATGCGGATAAAAGAACAGTAAAATCAGTAACCATATTAGAATTTTTGACAAGGTACTCCCAACCAAATAAATTATTTTAGAATTATGGGGGCTGCATTTGTCCATTATTGTTGATCAAATGAAATTTCAAAATTTCCTGAATAAAATCCAGGCGGGGAGTTTCCTGGAATGGTAAGCGTACCTCCAACACGAAGCATTGTTATAAAATTGCAATTGTTTTCCATAGCAAATGATGCGCCATTAACACCTTTTTCTGTAGGCCCAATATTTAATGTGAACGCGCCTCCATTACTTCCTGTTAATATGGCAGTGGGGGCGTACGTGATAGTAACATTTCTTCCTTGGCACAAACGAATTTCAAAAAGAGCAGGGCGCGCATCAGAGTTTGGTGCAGCAACGATGCCTCCAGTGGTGGTTCGAATACCTTGCCAATCAATAGAAACACTACCACCTGTTCCTAAATCATAAAATTTACCAAAATAAAGACCTTGTGTAGCCGCAACTGTAATGGTTCTTTCGGGCAAGGAAGGTTGCGCAAAAGAGACTTCTGCGTAAAAAAGTAAAATTATTAATGAAAATAATAATTTTATATAAAATCTATGTGAATTGACTTTTTTCATAAAGACTTAAAAAAAACTATATTCCTAATTGTAATTTTTTTAAAGCATACACTTCTTGTTTTTCAGCACCTTGACGGCTGGTATACTTTATGCTTAGTGCACCCTTATTGAAATTCATTCCGGGTGTTTTATTTAATTTTATGGTTATGTATCGTTTATTAATATTTGTGTATACTGCGACGCCCTTTTTTGCCCCCACAATATAAGGTTTTCCTTTTGTTGGTATGTATTCAACTATAAAATCTCCATAAACGGAGATATTACCTTTGCGATGCACTGTGAAATTGAGCAATGCTTCCTCCTTTTGCGCGAATGCTAAATCGGTTAATGTTGTTTTATTATTGGTTTCACCTGAACGAATGATAACAGGAATGCTGATACCAAATATGGGGATTAACTGCACTGAAAATGCTTTCAGCGTATCTTTCTTTTCATTCCCGAGGGCGGTATAGTTTTTTTGGGATCTAAAGTATAAATGTGAGCGATATTCACCCGCTTTCATGTTGGGTCTTCTTCTGCGTTGCAGCATCACTACTTGCGCCTCTCCTGGTAATAAAGTAACTCTCCGGGGATAGATTCTTAGAAAGTCATCTGCAAACATTTGACCTGGATCAGGAGCCGTGATTACAGTAAAGCTTCCATCTTCATTCATTCTTCGCTGCACAAAGGAGACAGAAAAGGTAGTTGTTTCTTTTCCTGTATTTAACAGGTTTAGTACTTCTTTTATTTTTCTACCTTCAAAAATAACTCGATTCGGAGTAATTAATAAATCTCCTTGACCATAGCTCTTACCAATAACACTTACTAAAATGATTATTATTAAAAATAATAACTTTTTTTTCATAAACTGACTTTGACTAATTAACTCGAACAAATATACTTTTAATTAAAAGAATAGTCGCAGTAACTAGTTGTAATCAACACTTACTAGAAAGGTACCTGTATATTGTCCACCAGCTTGATTTGGCAGTACCGTTAATGTACCTCCAACAGTAAAACTGTCAGTTCCATCCGCGGAAAGGGTGCTAACCGTTGCGTCCGCCGCTGCACCACTAAAACGCGCCTTCATCAAAGTAATATTCATTTCAAAAGCACCTTCATCAACAGAGGTATGCGTAACTTTTGTGGTTGCTGGTAATACCACAGCGTATGTCTGATTTGCGTTACCGCTAACATTGTAGGCTGCATTTGTAGGCGCAGGGGATGCTGCTGAAGTTGCAACACCGCCACTATAAACACGAGTGATACTATTGGAAGGAAGCTCTATAGTTCCACCATTGGCGTCTGTTAACACACTAGAACCAAAATTTAATGGACTAGTTTGATTAATTACCATAGCTACTAAAAGATCTGCACTAGCTGCAGTGCTAACATTAGATCCAGATTGAGCATTAATATTTGTTATTGTTGCGGCTATCATTAAGATAGTAAATAGAATGGTTTTTTTCATTGTACTTGTTTTTTATTTTAAAAAGCCTTTTTGTAGGACTAAATAAAAACTGAGTTATTATGAGTACAAAGGTAATCAGCTACACAAGTAAAAATGTTATACAATTTTAGATATAAGTTACATAATTCTGTCTTTATTACATTCTGTCTTCAAACCAGTTTAGCTGCATTTCCATTTTATTATAACTTAATGCGGTAGTAATTATTTTTTTTAGACGAAAAAAAGCAGTTTCGTTTTTAACTACATAATCAGTAGCTTTATGATGCAGACAATCTACCGCTACGTCAATCTTATCCTGCGAAGAAAGCATGATCACAGGAATGGAAGCATTTAAATATTTAATTTTATCTAAGGTTTCTAAACCGGTCATCGCATCTTCAATAATACCATTCAAGTGGTAATCGGAAATAATGATATCTGGATTCTCTGATAAATTTTCGATACAATGTTCTCCAGTAGTAAAAGTTTTTAATATAAAACTACCATAATCAAGGAATTGATTTTCTAGGAGCTTTAAATATACAGGATCGTCATCGATAAGAAAAAGTTTTATTTTATTTTTATCTTCATTAAGGTTCCCTAAATTAGTTTTATCTGCGGATGCACCAATTTCTTCTATTGGTTTTCTTCTATATTTTTCACTTTAAAAGTGAGAAGAGAATACCAACCACTTTCTTAATTGGCTTGATAAATGGGCTACGCTACTATATTGTAGTTTAGATGCTATTAGTGTAATACTGAGCTCGCCGTAAGTAAGTAATTCTTTTGCTTTTTCAATTTTATGAGAAATTAAAAATTGTTCAATAGTAGTTCCTTGAACTTCTGAAAATAGATTTGCTAGATAGGGATAATCGTGATTTAATTTTTCACTTAAGTAATGGGAAAAATTTATTTTAACTGGTTCGTTGGAATGATGAACCGTTTCAATAATTATATTTTTTATTTTTTCAATTAAAATGGCTCTGTTGTCATCCATTAATTCAAGACCTACATTGTTGAAACTAATTCTTAACTGTTCACGTTGTGGAATAGAAATATTTTCCATGACATCCACCTCTCCCAGACTAACAATGCTAAAGTGAAGCCCTAATTTAGTCAATTCCTCTTTCACCGCTAATTTACAGCGATTACTCACCATGTGTTTTATGTATAATTTCAAAGGCTTAGTTTTTAATTATTTTCAATTCCTTCGCTAGTTCTTCTGCTAATTCTTTGTATGCTTGCTTTAGCATTTTTTCAAGCGTTTTTAATTTTGTTGGTATTAAGTCTAAATGTATCTTTTCATTTGCGAACTCCTCTAAGTTTTCTACAAGAATTTTAACCTCTTTAGGCAATCCAATTAAATCAAGTGTTGGTTTAATTTTATGCGCACTCTTTTGCAAACCGTCCCAGTCGGAAGTGGCTAAGCATTTCTTAAGTTGAGTAGTAATAAGGGGCGTTTGTTTTAAAATTAATTGGAGCATTTCTGTAACAAATTTAGGATTGTTAGCTGCGTGACTTTTTAGGTAATCTAAGTTGCAAATTTTTGAGTCCCCTGCTAGTTTTTTAACATCTTGTTTTTTTCTCTCTTTTACCAAACTTACAATTTTATTTAATAACTCTTTTTCATTAATAGGTTTTGAGACATAAGCATCCATTCCCACTTCTGTACATTTATCTGCATTCTTCTTAGTCACATCGGCGGTGAGTGCGATAATTGGGATGGTTGATTTTGGTGCTTTCATTTTGCTGCGAATATACTCTGTAGCCTCCCATCCGTTCATCTCGGGCATCTGTAAATCCATTAAGATTAAATCATACTTATTTTTTTCTAATAGTTCAATTGCATTTTTTCCGTTGTCTGCGACATCAGATTTAAAACCAAAATCATTTAAAATAGTTTGTGCTAAAAATCGATTGATATTAATATCGTCAACGATCAATATGTAGAGAGGCACATCAGGAACTAACGCATCATCTGCACTGATTGTTTTTTTAGTTTTAATATGGGTTTTTTTAGATTTCATTAAAGGCAGGGTAAAGGTAAAATCACTACCAACAGCTACTTCACTTTTTACTGTGATACTTCCGTGCATTAAATCTAATAATTGCTTCACAATATTTAATCCTAAACCTGAGCCTCCATATTTTCGGGCTGTATTATTGCCATATTGTGCAAATGGATTAAAAATATTTTTTAATTCATCACGGGGAATACCGATTCCTGTATCTGAAATATTAACCTTTAGGACTACTTTTTCTTCATCTTGGCTCAATAAATTCACACGAATACCAATACTACCTCCAATTTCAGTAAACTTTATTGCGTTTCCAATAAGGTTGAGCAATATTTGATTGATCCGAATAGTATCTCCAACTAACCATTTTGGGATATCTTTGTCAAATTTTGTTTCTAAAGTTTGTTCTTTTTCTCCTAAGCGCAACTCAAACGTGCTCAGTACAGAATTTACTAGATTATTAAATTTTAACTCTGTTTTTTCAAGAATCATTTTTCCCGCTTCTATTTTAGCTAAATCTAAAATATCATTTACCACCACTAATAAAATATCGCTAGAAGTCTTAATAGCATTCAACTGATGTTTTTGTTCTTGGGTCGTTTTATCACGAAGTAATATTTTAGTAAATCCGATAATACCATTTAAAGGAGTGCGTATTTCGTGACTCATATGGGCTAGAAACTGATCTTTAAAATCTGTTAATTCTTCCGCCTGTTCTTTTGCGAGTATCAGTTCATTTTTATTTTCTTCCCGCTTGGTAATGTTACTTGCAGCTCCAATTATCCTAATAGCTTTTCCGCTTTTGTCTCTTACAATAAATCCTCTATCGTTGATATATTTATAATCCCCTGTAGGCGCTAAAAAGCCATATTCGAATGAAAAATTATTTTGATCTTCGGATTCTGTTATTTCCTTTAATAGTTTTGCGATCCGACCCTTATCCTCTGGATGAACATAATCACTCCAATTCGCGTCTTTCTCTATTGGGCGTTTTTTATCGAATCCAAACACTCTATGAAAACCGTCTACGCTTCGATATACTTTTCCGGTTAATAGATCCCAATCCCAGAGCGCGTCATTTGTTGCTTTTGTTGCCAATTCATATCTTTCGTTCGACTGTCTTAATTCTTCCTGGTTTATTTTTATACTCGTTATACAGCGTATAATTCCTCTACTTCCAATAATTTCTTTTTTACGATTGTATAAGGGTTCTCCTACTTTTTCTATCCAACGCTTTTCGTTTTTAAAATTAATCAACTCGAGCTCAATGTCATAGAGCGTGCCATGAAGCGTTAGTGCCGAATTTGCTTTTATAAGGCGTTCTTTTGAAGCTTCATTATAGCGGTTATTTAAGTTGACCTTTGCTGGCACACCATCTTTTGGTTCAGTACCATAAATTAGGTGAACCGTTTTAGACCAACTAGTCGTATCTGTTTCGTTCAAGTATTCCCAGTAGCCTATTTTAGCCATTCTACCGGCTTCTTTTAAAACATATTCATTTTCTTTAACGAGCTTTTCTAAGTTTTCTTTAATTAATTGTTGTTTTTCTATCTTCCTTTTAACAACGGTTATGAGTTCATCTGTGTTTACAGGTTTCACTAAGTAATCTTCAGCACCGGCATTCATACCCGTTCTAACATCTGCTTTTTCCCCTTTTGCTGAGAGAAAAATTAAAGGAATACTCTTTGTTTTTTTATTTTTTTGTAGTTTTTCAAACATCTCAAAACCGTTCAGTTTTGGCATAAGAATGTCCGAAATAATAAGATCAGGAAGCTCTTTTAAAGCCACATTGAAGCCCATCTGCCCGTTGGCAGCCTGACAAACTTCATACCCTTCTAAAACAAGGATGTCACAAACTTCTTCTCGAATGGCTAATGTGTCTTCTACAATTAATATTTTAAACATTTTTTTATTTAGTTTTAGGAAGTTTTGCTATAAAAGTAGTTCCCTTTCCAATAGCGCTCTTTACAAGAATTTTACCCTGCATAGCATCTATTGCTTCTTTTGCAATTGAGAGGCCAAGTCCTGTTCCTTGAATTAAATCAACATTTTTACCTCTTGAAAAAGGGTTAAATACAGTTTTAAGCTCTGTATTTGAAATCCCGATTCCAAAATCAGTTACAGAAATAATAATATATTTTTTATTCGATGAGAATTCAACGACGATTTTTTTACTATTTGCAGAATATTTGATTGCATTGCTAATGAGGTTAATAAAAATATTACGACCTAATTTTTTATCAATAAAAATAGTATTCTTTTTTAATCCCTCTGGATCTAAAACGACTATTTGGTGCGATTTTTCCTGAGAAATAGAAACTTCTTCAATTATTTCATTAATAAAAGCGCCAAGATGTAGATATGATGGATTGTTTTTTAGCTCATTTGCGCCGGCCTGTCCAACAAGTAAAACATCATCTAGCAATCTAGTCATGTGGAGTACCTGATTTTCTATCTTATAGAGTTTTTGCTCGACCATTTTAGGTTCCATTTTCTTCCAATATTTTTTAATGGAGCCTGCCGCAAAATTGATTGCTGTTAAGGGTGTTCTAAATTCATGCGAAGCTGTGGAAACAAATTTTGATTTTATGTCATTCAATTCTTTTTGCTTTTCTAAGGCCTGATTTAACTTTACGGTTCTTTCTTCTACCTTTATTTCCAATTCATTCCGGTATCCTACTAATTCCGTAATATCTTGTCCTACTGCTAGCATCCCCTTTATTTTTCCATGTGTATCTCTTCGTGTGCTTGAATTTACAAGTAACATTATTGGCTTTTTAGCTTTTGAGAAAATTGAAAACTCAAAGTTTGCGGTGGATTTCCCGTTTAAAACAAGATTTAATATTTTGCTTGCTTTTATTTCCGATTCTATTGGCGTAAAGGACTTCCAATTGGACCCTAGTACCTCTTCTTTTTTATAGCCAGTAACTCGCTCAGATGCTTGGTTCCATTCATTAATCAAACCTGTATTATCGATGCCAAAAATAGGGGTACTTGAAGTCTCAATAAACTGCCGTAACTCTTTTGCTATAGCCAATTCTTCAACGCGCCTGTCTTTTTCTTTGTTGGCGATAATTAACTCATCCGCACGTTTGTCTTTCTCTTTATTTTGAAAAGCTAGCTCCGTATTTGCAATCATGAGCTCATTGGCGCGCTTTTCCTTTTCTTCTTTTGCAAGCACTAATTCTTCGGATCGGCTGTCTTTTTCTTTATTTTGGAACGCAAGTTCGGTGTTTGCAACTGCGAGTTCGTTTGCACGCTGTTCTTTTTCTTTATTCTGAAATGCTAATTCTGTATTTGCAACTGCGAGTTCATCTGCACGTTTTTCTTTTTCTTCATTTTGAAAAGCAAGTTCTATATTCGCAACAACCAGCTCATCCGCACGTTGTTCTTTTTCTTTATTTTGAAACGCAAGTTCTGTATTTGCTACTGCGAGTTCATTTGCACGTTTTTCTTTTTCTGTATTTTGAAAGGCAAGCTCTGTATTTGCTATGACTAATTCCCGTGCACGTTTCTCTTTTTCTTCTTTAGCGGATGCTAACTCTTTAGATCGTTTATCTTTCTCTTCATGTTGGTAGGAAAGATCATACATCGCCTTAGCTAGTTCGGCAACGCGCTTGTCTTTTTCTTTGTTTTGAAAGGCAAGTTTTGAGTTGGCAGAGGCTAATTTTTCAGCTTGCTTAGAAAGAGCTTCCTTTTGTTTTACCTGAGCTGTTATGTCAAATTGAATACCTACATATTTAATTATCTTTCCATTGACGTCTTTAAAGGGAGTGATGGTCATTTCTAACCAAATAAAGTTATTATGTCCTTTGGCTTTATTTATGATTTCACCCTTCCAAACCTTTCCAGAGCGAATCGTTTTCCACATACTTGTCATAAAGTTACTGGAATGTTCACCACTTTTTATGACTGCATGATCCTTGCCAATTAGTTCTTTTCGTTGATATCCGAAAATCTTACAAAAGTTGTCATTTACAAATATAATAGTACCGGCTGCATCTGTTTCAGAGACGATTGCTGCCTGATTTAAACAGACAACTTGTTGTTCAAGTTCAACTTTAATGTTGGCAAGTGCTTCTGCCCATCTATCTTTTTCTTGATTTTGAAAAGCAAGCTTCGTGTTTACAGCGTGCAAATTGTCAAAAGAATTTTGGAGTTCTAAGGTTTTTTCTTTGAGCTTATATTCCGTTTTATTTCGTGCATTTTTTTCTTTTTCTAATTTTTCTTTTAATGCAATTTCAGCTTTTTCACTCTCTGTAATACAGGTAAAGGAAACCCCAACTCTTCCCTTCGTAATTTTCCATGCCGAAACAAAATAATATTTATCAAATTCAGCTCCGTAGCTTTTAAAGCGAATTGGCGCTCCTGTTTTATCTACACTAGCAAAAGATGTAAGCCAATAGTCTTCTATAATGCCAACTACGGAAGTAATTTTTTTATCGATTAGTTCTTCCTTCGTTTTATTTAAAAGTTTTGCAAAAGAAATATTTACATCTCTAATATAAAAATCGATGGGTTGTTGCTGTTTATCATAGATAAGTTCGATCACTTCTACCATTTCAGACATGGAATCATAGAGTGCTTTGTACTCATTCTTTTTGGGGGCTTGAAGCTTATTCTTCTTAGGTTCTGGGGTTGTTTTTCCTAATGCTTCGTTCGAATTTGTACTCATAGTTTCATTCTCTTTTGTTTTAAAATCAACAGAAAAGCTAGATCAATTGAATTTCTTTATTTGGGTATATAATTGCTAAAACAACTTATTTAATAGGTTTAAGTTTAGCAGCGAAATTTGAGTAATTTAATACGGTTCAAAACGTATCTTTAGCCAAATTAGATGTTTTTTATTAAAAAGAGAACTAATTTCCTTTTTAAATTAAAATAAATTCAAAAAACAGTCAAATTATGTGCCTATTTTAAATATAATATCAAAAATATACCTTTCTATTTGTAAATACATATTTTGGTTTTTTAAATCTTTAAAATAAGAATGTAAATTAAGAGTGATGCCGTATAAATAGTGCTTTGAAATTCCTGAAGGATTGAAGGTGCGTTTTTTAAACTCTTATTAATATTGTTGTTTTTATGAGTTGGAGTATTCTTGCTTGTGCGGCAGAACAAAGTTTTTTTCCGGCACTCTTCTTTTCTGACATCCTTTATATTTGGCGTATATTGAAAAAAAATAAATAGCATTGAAAGATCCGATACGTCAAAAAGGTTCTTTTTTAAGTATTATATTATTGATACTTTCGGGAGAGTTAATTTTTTTATTACCCTATGTATTAGCACGAATTTTTAGACCCACATTTTTAGAAGTCTTTAATTTAACAAATTTACAACTTGGAACTTTGTTTTCTGTTTATGGAGCTGTGGCCCTATTATCGTATGTTTATGGTGGCGCTATTTCTGACCGCTTTCAGCCAAAGAATTTAATTGCAAGTTCGCTGTTTTTTACAGCTATTGGAGGACTTGTTTTAGCGATATATCCGTCCTACTTTGTGCTGCAACTTCTTTATGGGTACTGGGGGTTTACTACTGTCTTTTTATTTTGGGGAGCTATGATAAAGGCTGCTCGAGTTTGGGGAGGTGACCAAAATCAAGGAGAAGCATTTGGACTTTTAGACGGAGGTAGGGGTTTGGTAGCTGCGGCAATGGGAAGTTTAGGGGTTTTAATTTTCTCCCTTTTTTTAGTAAATGATATCGAATTGTCTAGCACAATAGAACGTAAAAATGCATTTCGGTATGTGATATTATTTTCATCATTTATAGTATTCGTAAATGGTATACTGGTGCTATTCTTTATGAAGTCCAATCAAAAAGAAGAAATAAAAAAAACAACGTCCACACTTTCAAATGTAAAGGCAGTGCTAAAAATTAAATCGGTGTGGTTAATAATGCTGATTATAATTTCTGCGTATGTAGGCTACAAAGTCACGGATATATACTCGCTATATGCTTCCGAAGTGATGCTTTACAATCAGGTGGAAGCAGCAAATATTGGTTCTTTACAATTGTATTTACGACCTTTAGTATGCATTGTTATTGCGCTAGTAGCAGGTAAAAAGAAGTATATTTATTATATTGTTTTTGGGTTCATAACCATGCTCATAGGAGCCCTATTTTTTGCACTAGGACTTGTACAAGCGCACATGAATTTTATATTTTTTCTTTCTTTAATCGTTGTAGCAACGGGTACCTATGCGATTCGTGCTTTGTATTTCTCAATCATGCAAGAAGGGCACATTCCTCTAGCAGTTACGGGAACTGCTGTGGGTGTAATTTCTGTGGTGGGATATACTCCTGATATTTTTGCGAGTCCTATTATTGGTTATTTACTGGATACCTATCCAGGAATTCTTGGACACCAATATGTATTTATTATTTTAGTTTTATTTTCTATATTAGGATTATTAGCATCTTTAAAATTTTCCAAACTCGTGCAGAAATTAAATACAGAGAAGTTGGACCTGATGAAGGCAGAGTAAGAGCGGTTTTAAATTGTTTATGAACTGAACTTAAAAGATAAATAGTGCAGGTACGGCTGCTACGAGTGAAAGGAAATGCTCCGGATTACGCAAGGAAGGTGTATTATTAGTTATAAATAGCAACTAAATGATTTTTTTATATATTTGGAATGAACTTAAAATATATACAGATGAAAAAAATAGCATTCCTTTTAGTACTTGCATGCATGAGTAGTTGCAAAGATAAAGTGAAAACAACAGCAATTAGTGCACCTGCCACAAAAATGCAGGTATTAACCGTAAACTACGAACTTTCAGAAATGAGTCTAGATGCGCATGCCCAGTTAGGGTTAGATGTAGTGGGTAATTTCGAACCTGGTAAAATTAAAGGGCTTCTAGGTAAAACATTTATTGGAAATCTCGAAAATGGAGTTTTTGGAGGCGTCTATTATTTTACAGACAATGAAAGTTTAGCAGCATACAGTACTTCAGAACTTTGGGAGGGTATTGTTGCGCACCCAAATCTTGTTAATTTCAAGAAAGAAAGTTATGCTGTAGCGGGTATTTCTGCCATGTCTAACGGACTCGCTGGTGAAAGAAAAACAGCAACGGAAGTTGGAATTGAGTCTGCGAAAGAAGTCTTAATTGTAAATTATGAACTTTCAGAAATGAGCATAGAAGCGCATGCCCAATTGGGAAGGGATGTAGTCGGTAATTTTGCACCTGGAAAAGTCAAAGGGCTTATTGGTAAAACTTTTATTGGCAATCCTGAAAAAGGAGTTTTTGGAGGGGTGTATTATTTTACAAATGCGGCTCAAGCAGACCGTTATTTGGCTTCAGATTTGTGGAAAGGAATTGAAGCACATCCAAATCTTGTGAATTTTAAAACAGCACGTTTCGGCATCGCTCCAATCTCAATTATAGCGGATGGAGTGCCATCTTTATAGCAATTTAAAAGGATGCCTTTCTGGTAATAAATCGTTAAATAAAAAAAACCTACAGATATGTAGGTTTTTTTTGTCTATAATTAATCTTTCCTTCTGAAAAGAAACAAGAGAAAAAAATCACTGCGTTTTTTTATTAATTCCATTTTTCTTGACAACACAATGCAAGGAAGTTTTACCACTGTATGCAGCCTGCTTTGCTATATAATGAGACCATTTGTCCTGCAGAACACCATCCGTTTTGTGGTTGTAATAAGACAAGCTGCGGTAACGTTTACGTGGCAAAATGCTGCTGGAGTTAAGACAGTAGTGCAAGGTCCGTGTGATACGTGAAATACGTTCGCAATGTATTTGGTGTAGCTTGTAATGACATCTTTTGGTAAAAGTAACAGACCCGCAATGCTGCAGGTCTGTTGTAGGTTCTCAAAAAGCTACTGATGTTGACTGTTCTATTGAAGAACTAGACACAAAGGCAGCGGGTATATTATTTACTCAGGAAGTTGTGAGGCATTGAAATAGTACTGCTCATTGACAATTTTCCCTGCTTTATTTACGGTTATTTGAGAATGATGTTTTGCTTCTTTTTCTACTCCTGATTTTTTGTTTTTTATTGTAATATTCCACCAAGAAATAATAGTTTGTGAATCTTCTGCACCCTCATATTCAAGTACGTCTGGATATCCGCTTTCGCTAACATTAACTACCTCATAGTTTTTGAAGAACGCCTTAAGATTTTCTATTTCTTCTGTTACAGATTTTGTTGCATTCATTTCTGAATTCATTACATCTGAGATCGTGGCATTTTCTGCATAGAGTGATTTCATTGCAGCAATATCTCCCAATTCCAAATAGGCATACAGCAATCTTGCTTTTGCAATCATAGGGTGGTCTTTATAAATCACGCCATTTTTTCTAGTTTGCCAAGCATCATAGGATTTTTTCCATTTTAATTGACTATCGGCAACTGATAAACCACTAATTTTTTTTCCGCCTTTATTGAAAAAGAAAATTGAATTTCTTGGAATTTCAAATTTAAATCCTGTGTTTTTGTCAAAGCCTCTTAACTTTTGATAGGTGTACACATTGAGATTGTCTTTTCCATATTCCATAGCATCGGAATATGCACTTCCCCTGTCTTCTATGCTAAGGCCTAAAACATTTTTACTGAGGTATAAAGAACGCTTAACCAAACGATCCATGGTCAGCTCTTCTGTATCCATAGCATTCATTTGCCACCATTTAAAGTCTTCGGTAACCAAAGACCTTAATTTTTCTTCGTCACCCGCAACAAAAGCTTTGGTAAATTCATTGACGAGTTCAATTCCAGGATGCGCGTCATATATTTTTCCATTGACATGCTTTTTTTGTCCAAAGACTGCCGCTACAGAGAGTAGCATTCCAAATAATAATACTTTTTTCATATTGTTTTTATTTTAAAGATTTATAATTATCTCAAATATAACATTTATTAATTGCTTATTGATACTAATATAGTTAGAGAATATTATTTTCTGAAAACCAATAAATCCTTGAAAAGAGTAGAGGTACTTTTTAGACTTTCTTTTTGAAGAGTAAATTGAGGTTAAATATATTTAAAACAGTAGGTTAAAGAAAATCAGTTCTTTTGGTTTACCTTAAAAAATAGGAGGTTATTTTTTTACTTTTCTTTTTTGAATAGTGATAATTACTGTTTTAGACGTTGGAGTATTACTTCTTTTCGCAACACTGTTTAGAGGCACCAATACGTTTGCTTCAGGAAAATAGGTCGCCGTGCACTGCTTTGGAATCTCGTAAGAAACTACTAAAAAACCTTTAGCAATTCTTTCTTCGCCATTAAAATGACTGGTTAAATCCACCAAATCTAATTTCTTTAATCCTTGCGTTTTCATGTCTTCTGAATTCATGAAAATAACGCGCCGCTCATTTAAAACACCTCTGTAGCGATCGTCTAAACCATAGATAGTGGTGTTGTATTGGTCATGTGTTCGAAGCGTCATCATAATAAATTGGTTGTTTGCTAGGCAGATATCTGAGGGCCTGTTTAAGGTAAAATTTGCTTTTCCAGAATGCGTGGGAGTGAAGTCGTTTTCTCGTGCATTGTTGGGTAAGTAAAAGCCTCCTTCGTCCCGAACGCGCGCATTGTAATCTTTGAAGCCAGGAATAGTCGCTTCAATCTTTGCTCGAATAAAATCATAATTACTAATAAGATGTGTCCAACTAGTAAGGGTACATTGTAAAGTGGCATTGGCTATTCCCGCAACAATACTTGGTTCACTTAATAAATGTTTGGAAGGTGGACTTAAAGGACCATGAGATTGCTGAATGATCCCCATGGAATTTTCGGTAGTTACAAATTGCAATCCGGAAGTTTGAAGGTCTTTTTCTGAGCGACTTAAGCAGGGCAGGATTAATGCTTTCTTCCCATGAATTAAATGACTTCTATTCAGTTTTGTAGAGACTTGTACAGTAAGTTGACATTTTTTTAAAGCAGCAGCGGTAAATTCGGTATCAGGAGTTGCAGAAACAAAGTTTCCTCCCATTCCAATAAAAACTTTTGCTTTTTCTACATGCATTGCTGCAATAGAAGCAACTACATCTAAGCCCTGCGCTCTTGGTGCTTTAAAATGAAATTCTTTCTCCAGCGCATCTAGAAAAGAAGCTTTTGGTTTTTCCCAAATGCCCATAGTTCTGTCTCCTTGCACATTGGAATGTCCGCGAACTGGACAGGTACCTGCTCCTTTTTTTCCAATACTCCCTTTTAATAATAGGATGTTAACAAGCTCCTGAATATTATCTACCGCATTCTTATGTTGGGTTAAACCCATTGCCCAACAAATAATAATTTTTTCATTATTGATAATTAGTGCGGTAGCTTCTTTTATTTTTTCTAAAGAAATGCCTGTTTGTGGGAGTAGTTCTTCAAATGAATAAGCATCTAAATCCGCTAACATTGTATCAATTCCGCTCGTTTTTTTAGCTATAAAATCGTGATTAAAAACACTTCCGGGGTTTTTAGTCTCTTCCGCTTTCATCAATTTCAAAATAATTTTCAGTAAAGCAACATCTCCATTAATTCTTACGGGTAGAAACACATCGGTTAAATCTTGTCCTTTGCCAACCCATTTTAATGGATTTTGAGGATCTTTATAATTTATCAAGCCAACTTCAGGCAGCGGATTTATTGTAATTATTTTACCACCATTTTTTTTAGTTGCTCCCAAAGCAGATAACATTCTAGGATGATTTGTCCCAGGATTCTGTCCAATAACAATCACAACATCGGCGTGGTCAAAATCGTCTAAAGTCACAGAGCCCTTAGCGATACCCAATGTTTCTGAAAGGGCAATTCCACTAGATTCGTGACACATATTAGAGCAATCTGGTAAGTTATTAGTGCCAAATTCTCTTACAAATAGCTGGTATAAAAAGGCAGCCTCATTACTGGTTCTTCCAGAGGTATAAAAAATGGCTTGGTCTGGAGATGCTAATGTATTTAATTCCTTTCCAATCAGTGTAAAAGCAGCTTCCCAAGAAATTGCTTCGTAATGGTCTTTGCCTTCTGGTAAATACATAGGCTCTGTAATACGTCCACTTTTACCAATTTCATAATCAGAAAGCTTAGACAGTGCTGCTACAGAATGTGTGGCAAAAAACAATGGGGATACTTTGTTTTTGGTGGCTTCTTCTGCAACTGCTTTCGCACCGTTTTCGCAATATTCGGCTAAAAAAGCACGTTTGGCGTCAGGATCTGGCCATGCACAACCGGGGCAGTCAAAACCTTCTTTTTGATTGATGTTTTTTAACAGACGAATCCCCTTGAGCACACCTACTTCTTTTTTTATATGTGTTAGTGCAGATACAATTGCTGGAAATCCAACTGCAGTTGTAGGAATTTTTGTGAGTTGTATACCTGTTAATTTTTCAGGTGGCTGTGCATTCCTTTTTTTAGACATCTGCTATGTTTTTTAGAAAATCAGGATTTGAATAAACAGTCATTTTTTGTTCGCGTGTAAACCCTATGAGACAAATTCCAAATTCTTTCGCGAAGTCTACTGCTAAAGAAGAGCAGGCAGAAACAGCAATGATAACTGGTATTTTAGCAATAAATGCTTTGGTTACTATCTCGTAAGACACACGACCACTAACAAGCAGATATTGTGCTTTTTTCAATGCATCTTGAAGCAAGAGTGCCCCCACCGTTTTATCCACTGCATTGTGTCTCCCAAGATCTTCTTTAAGTGTCAATAACTCGTGATTTTTATTAAAAATTGCAGCGGCATGACTTCCCCCTGAAGCTTTAAAAGTTTTTTGAAAAAGGTGCATCTTAGAAAACATAGCACGCACTATTTCTGATGAAAAAGAAGCATTTGATAAGAGTTTTTCGCCTGCGATATCTAAATCTTTTAGTTCTTGTTTACCGCAAATTCCACAAGAAGAAACAGACAAAAGTGTTCTTTTATTTAAATAACCTTTTCCTAAATCTTCTTTTCGAATGCGAACATTAATAATGCTAGGAATTTGAGAGGCTTCTTGTAGTACTTCAAAAATAAAATCGGAACCATTCTTATAGATATCTTCGGCATACAACAAGCCTCTTACAAGTTCTTTGTCATTGTCAGGTGTCCGCATAACAACAGTATATGCAGTGCTATTGATGTTAATTTGTAGCGGAGCTTCTACCACAAGTGCATCCGTTACAATTACTTTTTGCTGGTTTGTTATTTTTAGTCCTTGATAGGATCCTGTTTGCATGCGGTAGAGAGTTAAGCCTTCCTCACAAACTTACTAAAAAAGTAATCGTCAAAGAAAATAAAATCCGTAAAATGCACGCATGATAGAGAGGTTACAATTTTCAAATAGACAAAAGGTGCTGGGGGATAGGGAAGTAGTTTTAAAGGCAGCAAAAAAAGAAGGTGTTTTTAGTAGAAAGTTTCTTATTCTTTTGAGCAAAAAATAACGATCAACTGATTGTCTATGTTTGTGGTAAAAAATAGGTAAAGAGAACCTCCATCCTTAATTTTTAATTCTTTTCGAATTTGTGTGACCGTTTTTGGGAAATTTCTTGTGGTAATATTTGCTTTTTCTCCAGAGATGAGTTTGCTTAATTTCTTTTTATCGTAGGCAACTACTTTGTCAATTTTAAAAGTTCGTCCTGGAAATTGGATGTTTTTTTTTGAAGTATAAATATGAGAATGTCGATGTATTTTAAAAACGGAGAGCTGTGCAGATATTTGGTGAAATCCACCTGATTTTAAGAGGGCAGCATTTGGTTCATACAAGTAAGCGCTTGGCTCAGAATACACAGATTCAACCGGAGTACTCCATTGAAAATTGAATTTTTGAGCTTTCTTTTTATGCATATTAATTGTTTTCACGGAGATGGCTCCTAAAAATCCTTTTTCTAATAGAAACAAGACTTCCTTGACTTCATTATCCACGGCAACAACCTGTATTTCTCGTACATATTTTAGTTCGCTAATGGCGCTTGTTAGGTCTAGTATTGGAGATATTTTCAGGAGTATCTGGTCTGTTTTACTAAATAGAAAATCAAGATGTTCAGGTACATTTGGTAGACAGTCTTTTAATAAAAAGACTTTCCCTTTAAGGTCGTTTCTTCGCGATGGATCTATATAAATACATTCAAAATTCTGTGCACTATTTTTTAGAAATTCGATGCCATCGCCACAATGTGTGATAATTTTTTGCTGCTGTAACTGTTGGTAGTTATAAGCTACAATGTCAGAAAGTTCTGCATTAATTTCACAATGTGTCACCTCTTTAAAATGTTTTGCAAAGTAATAACAATCAACTCCAAAACCTCCTGTTATGTCAACAATAGAGCTGCCTTTTAGAAGCTTAGATTTATAGTTAGCAGTGATTTCTGAGGAGGTTTGTTCCAAACTAACTTTTGGTGGATAGTAAATTTTTTCGGCAGAAAACCAAGTAGGTAATTTTTTTTCAGCTTTTTGTTTTGCAGCTATCTGATGCGCTAATTCTTGAATAGAAACCTCTTTAAAAGGACTTCCTTTTAAAATAACTTTTGTAAGATCTGACTTTAAATGAGTGCAAATAAATTTTTGAATTTCAGCTTTTAGAAGGTATGAGTTCAAAGAAGTTAAATGTTTTTAGTTAATGATTTTACAATTTTATTTTCTGCTAAAAATTCTTTTAAAATAACCTTTAAAGCGGTATACATTGGAACCGCTACAATCATCCCCACAATACCAAAAAGTAATCCACCAATGATAATGATTAAAAATATTTCTAAAGGATGCGATTTTGTTGTTTTGGAAAAAATAAGTGGTTGACTGACAAAATTATCTACCAACTGGGCCATTAAATACCAGAACAATATCCACAAAGAAGTCGCTAATATTTCTGTCTGAAAGTCTAAGCCAATATTACTAGTCATCGACAATACAAACATAATTATGGCACCGATCATTGGGCCAACGTAAGGAATTAAATTTAGTAATGCACATAAAAAGGCAATGACAAGGGCATTATCAATATCAAAAATCAGTAAAATGAGGGTATATAAAACAAAAAGGATTGTAATTTGGGAGAGCAAACCAATAAAATATCGGGATAATAAATTATTAATGGTTTCTAAGGAGCTAGAAAACCGGCCTTCATTGCCATTTGGAACAAGGGTCAACATACCATTTTTTAATAAATGACGGTCTTTCATAAAAAAGAAAGAAATAAATAATACAGAAAATAAACCGACACTTAAAGAGCCCACTGCCTCTAAAACAGCATTTAAAAAGTTGGGAATTTCCTTAAAGGAAGCTAGGAGGTCTACATTTTTTAATTCATTCAATACGTCGATTCCTTTTGATAAGAAATAACTATTTACTTGGGCATATATTTCTTGCACACTCGCCTGTAATTCGTCTACCTCCAGTAAGGACAGGCTTTTACCTTGTTCTGCAATCAATGGAATAAACATAACAATTAAACCAGATAAAAAACTCAACATTAAGAGCATTGTGAAAATAACGGCAATGGTATTCGGAAGTTTTAATTTAGTTCCAAGAAATAAAATAATAGGCCGTGCAATTAAAGATAAAATACCGGCAATAATAATATAGCTTAGGACCGATTGAATTGTATATAAAAAGAGACCGAATAGGACTATTCCGACCAAGATTCCAAAGGCCTTTAAAATGCCGCTTGTAATGGTTTTTGAATTCATTCGTTGTATGCTTTTACGTTTTCTAAATTTAATTGAATTCCGATAGATAATTGATGACTTTTAGCTAATAAAGCGCCACTTTCAGTGACGGTCCAATCTTCCCATGTAGCGGAAACACCCCCTATAGGAATAATTTTTGTCCACATTTTAAAAGAGGTAGGGACGAATTGCTTATTTAAAATCCAGAGATATGAATCTCCGGGAGTGGAACCTCCAGAAGTGTAGGTAACTAAAAGTGCTGCGCGACCATTATGAGTAACAATACGTCGCTCTGTACCTGCATCAAATACTTTGTAGGGAGCAACCAGCCAGAAAGAATCATTATTAAAAAAAGAACTGGCTTTTTCTAGGAGTTCTTGATTTATAATTTTCTTACCGTCCGTATAAACTTCTGATTTGTCTGGCCTTTTTGTGTTTAAAATTACAGTATTTTTTTCCCAGGAAACTTCCACAATATTTTTTTGTTTATACCATTTGTAAAAGTGCACTCCTCGAAAACTCCATGTAAAAATTTCTGTTTTTTCGAAATTCTTATACTGAAGTGATGCAAGCATTTTGTGTGCAAGTGCATCTGCGGCCTTGCCTGTTTTCCCCTCTGGCAACGCTTCATTGCTTACCACATAATAAATACCAGCTGCAGTAATTAGAAGTGCCAAAGTAATGCCTATAAATTTAAAAAATTTCTTCATGTTGGATTGCTAAAATTTCTGAAGCTAAAATATCATTTTTTCAAGGAAGAAATGCGAAGTTCAACTGCTAATATTACAAATGTACTTTTTCTTAGTGACTCTATTGAGGCTAAAAAAAGTATTATAGTGCATTCGTTATCCGCAATTTTTCCTGCTAGTTGTTAGCGTTCAAAAGAAGTAAAGACGTTTCTATGGCTCGCAATGAATAAAAGCATTTTTGAAAATAGTTCTAAATTTTTTAGGAAGTGCTTTTGTAATACATACGGTAACTTTGGTTAAAGGATGCACAAACGAAAGTGTTGCCGCATGCAAATACAATCCTTTTCCTTTTAAGACGAATCCCTCATTAAAATAATTTTGGTCTCCTAATATTGGGTTTCCAATACCAAATAAATGTTTGCGTAACTGATGCTTTCTTCCCGTTTGTGGCTGTAATCTTATTAAATTTAAATAGCCAAATCGTTCAGAAGGTGTTTTCTGTAGCACTTCATATGTTGTATGTGCTTCTTTTCCTTCAATAGTTTGCGCTATTTCTCCCGAAGTCTCCATAACTCCCATGGCAATAGCGAAATACGTTTTTTTTATTTTTTTTTCTAAAAATAATGCACTCAATGTACGGATAGCTGCACTTGTTTTTCCTATCAATAACACTCCGCTTGTAGCCTTGTCTAATCGATGCACAGGTTGTGGTCTTACAGCGTCTGGCAGCGTGCTTTTTTCAAGGTTTTGAGCCAACCCGTTTGCAATGGTCATAAACTTATTTCCACTCACTAAAATCCCAGGAGGTTTGTTTATTATAGCGAAATAGTCATCTTCAAAGAGCACTTCTAGCGGCAATTCTAACCGTTTAAAAACAGAGGATACTTCCGACTGAAAAAGACTTATTTTTTCTCCACCAGAAATATATTTCGCGGTAGTGGCTTCAATCCCGTCAATAAAAACGAGTTTTTTCTTAATGGCTTTTTTGATGCCAGATTTTGTAGGGATTGTTTTAAAAACTCCAACGCCATATTCTTGAAAACGAACAGGGTTCTCTAATACCTTGGCGATATGGGTCTCTATAAGTTTCATTATTTAGCAAAAAGTTGCCCGATGTCTTTGAAAGCCTTAAACTCTAACGCGTTTTTCTCAGGATCATTAAAAAACATGGTTGCCTGTTCTCCAACTTCTCCTTGAAAACGAATGCAAGGAGCAATTATAAAAGTGGTATTGCTTTCTTTTAAGTTGTTCGCTAAAGTATGCCAGTCTTCCCAAGTCAAAACAACTCCGAAATGGGGCACGGGAACGTCATAACCATCGACAGGATTTGATATTCTTTGGGGCTTAAAATCCTCTTTTTGATGGATGACAAGTTGGTGTCCGAAAAAATCAAAGTCAACCCAGCTATTCGTACTTCTACCTTCTTTACAATTTAAAATACCACCATAAAAATCTCTGCACAATTTTAAGTTTTGAACAGGGATGGCGAAGTGAAAAGGTTGAATCATAATTTTTAGTTTTTAAACGTATTACTTTATAGTGTATATGTAGGAAGAGGTAATGGTTAAAACCCTACAGCAGCGTCATCGCCACGTGCATCTGCGCCACCTTCTAAACTTCCATTTGGCAGCACTAAAATAGCATCTACTTTACCAATAACAAGCGCCTTTTTTTCATATAATGTATAGCCTAAGGCTTTTAATTCTGTTTTTGTTTTGCTGTTAAAACCTCCTGGTTCCATACGAATAACGTCTGGTAACCATTGATGATGAAATCTTGGTTGGTCTACAGATTCTTGCATTCCCATGTTGTATTCTGCAATATTTAAAATGTTTTGTAAGACAGAAGTAATAATAGTGGAACCTCCTGGAGTTCCTAAAACCATTTTTAATTTTCCGTTTTTCTCTACAATGGTTGGAGTCATAGAACTTAACATTCTTTTTTCTGGTGCAATAGCATTTGCTTTAGAACCAACCAACCCATATACATTTGGTACTCCAGGTTTACTAGAGAAATCGTCCATTTCATTATTTAAAATAAAACCGGCACCTTTTACAACTACTTTAGACCCGTACCCTGTATTTAAAGTGGTGGTCACAGACACGGCGTTTCCAAATTGGTCGATAATAGAATAATGTGTGGTCTCGTCACTTTCAAATCCTAGAACTTTTCCATGAGAAACCTCCGAAGATGGAGTTGCCTTATCCCAAGAAAAATTATCCATTCTTTGGTTTATATAGTCCGTGGCTGTCAAACTATCAATCGGAACATTTACAAAGTCAATATCGCCTAAAAAGTGCGCCCTATCCGCATAAGATCTTCGAGAGGCCTCTGTTAATAGTTGAATATATTTGGTAGAATTATGCTCAATTTCTGAGATGTTATATGGAGCTATCGATTTTAAAATTTGCGCCAAACAGATTCCACCACTGGCAGGTAATGTCATGGACGTAATTTGATAATCCTTGTATTTAAACGTAATGGGTTTGCGCCAAATAGCGGTATACTTTTGTAAATCTTCGCGAGAAATAATCCCACCCAATTGGGCAACATAATTCACAAATAATTCCGCTGTTTTTCCTTCATAAAATCCGGCTCTTCCAAGGTCACGAATACGTTCTAAGGTTTGTGCGAGTTCCTCTTGTTTTAAAAGGGAACCTTCTCTCCACTCTGCCTCAAAGAGTGTTTTGTACGTATTTACTTTTTTAAATTTCGCAGTAGCCTTATTCAAAGATGCTGCTTGTTTTTTTGTGATTTTAAAACCATTTCTTGCCAAATCAATTGCAGGCTGTATCAGTTCTTTAAAAGGAAGGCTTCCAAACTTCTCATAGACTTCGAAAGCACCAGCAACAGAGCCCGGAATTCCTACTGCGTGCGAACCCACTGTACTTTTATTTTTAATAACATTACCAGCACCATCTAAATACATGTCCTTATGAGCAGTAATGGGTGCTTTTTCTCTAAAGTCCAAAGCTCCTTTTGTACCGTCATTGTTGCGGTAAACCATAAAACCACCGCCGCCAATATTACCGGCAACAGGATATGCGACTGCCAAGGCAAAATGGGTCGCAACCATGGCATCGTAGGCATTGCCACCTTTTTTAAGAATGTCTGCGCCAATTTTTGAAGCTTCTATCTTTGCAGAAACTACCATTGCTTTTTGGGCGATCAAACCGCTGTTTTTCTCTTTTATATTGGAGGAGTTACACTTTATAAAAAGGAATGAAAATGCGAAAAGTAAAATTAATTGTTTCATAAAGTCTTTTTTATTTCTTTTAGTTTTTGATCTGAAAAGTTACGTAAATCCTCGAAGAAAAGCATGAAATCTTCTTCAAACTCTTTGTTTAATTCCTTTAAATCTTCAATGGCTAAATTCATTTTTGATTTTCCTTTCGTCCGTTGGTTCATCCCGTTTAAAACCTTTTCAATTCCGTCTTCAAATTGGTAATTGAACAAAAGATTGTAAGCAATCATATACTTTATAAATTCCTGAGATTTTATGGGCAAGTCATCGGAGACTTCACTAAACATTTTATTGACTGCATCGGTGAAGATATCAAAGGGGATTTCCGAATACTTGGCCCAGTTTTTAGCTAAGAAATAGTCATAAAAAATATCAATAATTACACCGCCGTAGTGTCCGTAACGTTTGTGCAAGCGCCTTTTACTTTTCCTAACAAGTGCGTGTGCATCCGTATAGGTATCTATAGCACGGTGTAGAAAAATACCTTGCTGAATTTCTTTAGAAAAACCTTCGTAATTATTCCCTTTAATATGATCTGCAATAAAATTACCAATCATAATATTAGGGTTGTTTTTTGACAGGTATAAATGGGCTAGGAAATTCATTGGGAATTCTTTTTAATTTCTTTAAAAATAAAAGAAGGGCAGTGCTATGAGCTTTTATATTTTCTTCATAAAAGTAATTAAAAAGCCACAACTTAAAAGTTGTGGCTTTCGATATTTATGGAATGTGGTCTCATAAAAAACACACAGGTACATTTAGCTATTTAACATTACAGGCATTACAAGCATTGTAACTTGCTCTCCTTCATCTGTGCCATCTATAGGAGTTAAAATTCCTGCTCTGTTTGGTAAAGACATTTCGATTAAAACATCTGTGGCACTCAAATTACTTAACATTTCACTTAAAAAACGCGAATTAAAACCAATTTGCATGTCATCCCCTTGGTAATCACAGCTCAAGCGTTCATCCGCTTTATTTGCAAAATCTAAATCTTCTGCAGAAATATTTAATTCAGTTCCTGCCATTTTTAAACGTATCTGGTGCGTTGTTTTACTGGAGAAAATAGAAACACGTTTTACAGAGTTTAAAAACGAAGCTCTATCCACCGTTAGTTTGTTTGGATTCTCTTTTGGAATTACGGCTTCGTAATTCGGATATTTCCCATCAATTAAACGACATACTAAAACAATATTATCAAAAGTAAATTTTGCATTCGCATCGTTGTATTCAATGGTAACGTCACTATCCGAACCTCCTAAAATTCCTTTCAATAAATTTAAAGGTTTCTTCGGCATAATGAATTCTGCTGTTTGATCGGCAGTTACATCGGTTCTTGAGTATTTTACGAGTTTGTGTGCGTCTGTAGCTACAAAAGTTAAACTCTGCGTGCTAAATTGAAAGAAAACACCGCTCATTACTGGGCGTAAGTCGTCATTTCCAGCAGCAAATATTGTTTTCGAAATTGCAGTTCCTAAAATATTTGCAGGAATTATTGTTTTACTTGGTGAAGGCAATGAAAGTGCTTTTGGAAATTCATCTCCACCAAAATAAGCCATGTCGTATTTTCCTTGATCAGAGCTAATCTCTATGGTGTTATCGCCTTCCGTTTTAAAGGTAAGCGGTTGGTCTGGAAATGTTTTCAAGGTATCTAACAACAAACGTGCGGAAACGGCAATAGAGCCGCTGCTGTCACTTTCTACAGCAACCACAGAACTCATCGTAGTTTCTAAATCTGATGCAGATATTTTTAAATTATTTTCGGATAATTCAAACAGAAAATTGTCTAAAATTGGTAGTGTGTTATTGCTATTTATAACGCCTCCTAAAACTTGTAATTGTTTTAATAACTGCGAACTAGATACAATGAATTTCATGTAATTTCTTTTCTTTATGTGTTTTACAAATATATTCTAAAAAAGTGACTTTAAAAATAAATTTATCAACAGGTTCTTATCAATTTGTTGGTAAAGGTTAAAACGTTATTATTGTGTTAATCTCTTTTTTTAGGGGTATAAAATGTTATTTTTGTTTGCACTCAAATATAATAGATGAAAAATATATTCTTTGTCATTCTTGCGTTATTGTTAACCTCACAGAGTTTTCAAGCTCAAAAGCCTTTAAAATTAAATTCAAATGAAATTTATGAAAGGGTACAAAAGCTTAATTTTTTAGGGACTGCTTTATATATTGCGGCGCACCCAGATGATGAAAATACGCGATTGATTGCTTATTTGGCAAATACAGTAAAAGCAAGAACGGGATATTTATCACTAACAAGAGGAGATGGGGGTCAGAATTTAATTGGTTCAGAGATTAGAGAATTATTAGGTGTTATCAGAACACAAGAATTGTTAGCGGCAAGAAGAATTGACGGTGGCCAACAAATATTCACAAGAGCAAATGATTTTGGATATTCTAAACATCCAGACGAAACTTTGAAAATTTGGAACAAAGAAAAAGTGTTGAGTGATGTTGTTTGGGCAATTAGAACGTTTAAACCAGATGTTATTATCAATAGGTTTGACCACAGAACTCCAGGAACCACCCACGGTCATCATACCGCTTCTGCGATGTTAGGTGTAACTGCTTTTGATTTGGTTGGCGATAAAAATCAGTTTAAAGAACAATTAAAGTTTACAGATACCTGGCAACCAAAGCGACTCTTTTTTAATACTTCTTCATGGTTTTATAGAAACCAAGAAGATTTTGAGAAGGCGACAAAAGGAAAATTAACATCTTTTGATGTTGGTGTTTATTATCCCTTAAAAGGACTTTCTAATAATGAATTAGCTGCTATTGCAAGCAGCCAGCATTTATGCCAGGGCTTTGGAAGAGTCACTACCAGAGGAAGTCAAAATGAATATGTAGAATTTTTAAAAGGAGAAAAACCAAAAGATAAAAACGATATTTTTTCTGGAATAAATACTACTTGGAATCGTGTAGCAGGAGGAGGCGAAATTGGTGCTATTTTATATGAAGTTGAAGCCAATTTCGACTTTACAAATCCATCCAAACATCTGCCTAAATTGATGGAGGCATATGCAATGATACAGCAATTAGCGGATGCGCATTGGCGAAGGATTAAAGACAGGCAAATTCAAGAAATTATTGAGGCCTGTGCAGGTTTATATTTAGAGGCATCTGCAGACCGTTCGTCAGGAACACCAAATGCCACTGTGAATGTGAACTTTGAAGTTGTAAATAGAAGCAGTGTCTCTATGGAGTTGACTTCAATTACAACCACGATGGATGCTACCATTATTCCAAAAGAATTAGATTTAGAGACAAATAAAAAAAGAAACTTTAAAAAAACCATTACTTTAAACACCGCGGAATATTCGGACCCATATTGGTTGCGAGAAAAAGCTTCTTTAGGAATGTATCGGGTGGAGGATCAAAATTTAATAGGAAAACCAGAAACACCAAGGCCTGTGCAAGTTCATTTTAACTTAACTATTGATCAAGTGCCGATTGCTATCACAAAAAATGTAGTAAGAAGATACTCAGAACGCGACAAAGGAGAGATTTATGAGCCTTTCGAAATTTTACCAAAAGTGACTACAAAGTTAAAAAGCAAAGTACTGATTTTTTCTGATGATGCAGCTAAAAAAGTGATGGTAGAAGTAAGGGCAGGAGCAAATAACGTCGCTGGGCTTGTACATCTAAAAGTACCTAAAAATTGGGACGTTGCACCAAAAGAAGTTTCTTTTAATATCCGTCAAAAGAACGACAAACAGACAGTTGCATTTTTTGTAACGCCACCTAAAAACCAATCGGAAGGAGTTTTAGAAGTGATGGCAACTTCAGTAGGTAAATTATATAAGAAAGAATTGATAGAAATTAAGTACGCTCACATTCCAAAACAAACAGTACTTTCAGATTCTCAAGCTAAAATTGTTCGTTTAAATATAAAAAATGCTGGAAATAATATAGGTTATATTAAAGGAGCAGGAGATGCCATTCCAGAAAGTTTACGCCAGATTGGTTATGACGTAACTTTTTTAAATCCATTAGAAATAAACGGAACGAACTTGCAGCAGTATGATGCCATAGTTTTAGGTATTAGAGCTTATAATGTAGTAAAAGAGTTAAAGTTCAAACAAAAGTATTTGTTAGCATATGTTAAAAAAGGAGGGAATTTAATTGTGCAGTACAATACGAATAGAGGAGTGGATGTTGCAGCACCTTTTGCGCTCAAATTATCTAGAGATAGAGTGACAGACGAGTTTGCAGAAGTGAGAATTTTAGATGACACACATCCTGTATTAAACTATCCTAATAAAATTACTCCAGACGATTTTAAAAACTGGGTACAAGAACGTGGTTTGTATTTTCCAGATTCTTGGAGCAAAGAATATACGCCCATTTTTTCTATGAACGATAAAGGTGAATCTGCAAAAAATGGAAGTTTACTAATTGCAAAATATGGCAATGGGAATTATATTTATACAGGTTTAAGTTTCTTTAGAGAATTGCCTGCAGGCGTTTCTGGAGCCTACAAACTATTTGCGAATATTTTGTCTGTAGGGAAAGCGCTTGCAAATTAATGCATACAGATGCGGCGAATGATATTTTTAAAAAAAAAGCAGTAAAATCAATAAATGGCTTAAAAGCACAGGATGAAAGAACAGAAATATACTTGGAAAAAAGAGTACACACTCGTTTTAATAGTGAATGTAGTTTACATGATTGTATTTTATTTAATTACTAATTATTATAATCTGTAATTCATGGAGATAGAAAGCAAGTTACACGCAGTAGATTGGATTATTTTATCTGTTACATTATGTTCTATTGTGCTCTACGGAACCTACGTTACTCGAAAAAATGCAACTGTTACGGATTATATAAAGGGAGGAAACGATTCTAAATGGTGGACCATTGGTTTGTCTGTAATGGCCACACAAGCCAGTGCAATTACTTTTTTATCAACACCAGGACAGGCCTTTCATAGCGGAATGGGTTTCGTCCAATTTTATTTTGGATTGCCAATTGCAATGATTATAATTTGTGTGGTTTTTATACCCATATATCACAAGTTAAAAGTGTATACGGCATATGAGTTTTTAGAAGGAAGGTTCGATTTGAAAACAAGAAGTTTAGCCGCAATTTTATTTCTAATACAAAGAGGGTTGTCGGCCGGAATTACCATTTTTGCGCCTGCAATTATACTATCGGCAGTTTTAGGATGGGATTTATTTACTTTAAATATTATTATTGGTTTTTTAGTGATTATATATACGGTTTCTGGCGGAACAAAAGCGGTAAACGTTACGCAGAAACAGCAGATGATTATCATTTTTATAGGAATGATCATTGCCTTTTATATGATTATGAGTCAGCTTCCGGCAGACATCACATTTTCAAAAGCTTTGGATATTGCGGGTGCAAGTGGAAAAATGAAGGTATTGGATTTTTCTTTTGATTTAAGCAATCGATATACTGTTTGGACAGGAATTCTAGGTGGTACTTTTTTAATGTTATCTTATTTTGGAACAGATCAAAGTCAAGTACAGCGTTATTTATCTGGTAAATCAGTAAGAGAAAGTCAGTTGGGCTTAATTTTTAACGGATTGTTAAAAGTACCGATGCAGTTTTTTATTTTGCTTATTGGAGTGATGGTTTTTGTGTTTTATCAATTCAATCCTTCACCATTAAATTTTAATCCAGGCGCCAATGAACAAGTAGCAAAGTCTAAATATGTTGAAGAATATCAGCAGTTAGAAGCAGCGCACATCGCTATTGAAAACACTAAAAAATTGCTCTTTTCAAATGGTTTTCAGGAGGAAGAAAAACAGCAAATTTTAGAATTAAATGAACAAGATCTCCTTTTAAAGGTAAAATCAAAAGCAATTATTGATAAGATCGATGCAGAAAATATAAGCGATAAAGTAGAGTCGAATGATAAAGATTATGTGTTTATCCATTTTATTTTAAACAATCTTCCCAGAGGGATTATTGGCCTTTTGTTGGCGGTAATTTTATCTGCAGCAATGTCATCGACAGCGTCAGAATTAAACGCATTGGCCAGCACAACCGCCATCGATTTATACAAGCGGAATGTGCGGGAAGATAAAAGTGAAGTACACTATGTAAAAGCTTCTAAATGGTTTACTTTGGCATGGGGGATGATAGCGATTTCAGTGGCGTGCATCGCCAATTTATTCGATAATTTAATTCAACTCGTAAATATAATTGGATCTATTTTCTATGGAAATGTTTTGGGTATTTTCTTGTTGGCTTTCTTTATTAAATTTGTGAAGGGTAATGCAGTTTTTGTTGCAGCATTAATAACCCAAGTATTAATTATTGGTGTATTTCTGTTAGACTGGTTGCCTTATTTATGGTTGAATTTAGTAGGATGTGCCTTGGTCATGGGAATCGCCATTATCATTCAGTTTTTTATTTCCATTAAAAAAAAGGATGCTAAAAACACAGCTCCGGTATAAAAGGCGAGCGCGATGAATAATAAAAAAATACGATGGGGTATTATTGGTCTTGGAAATATAGCTAATAAATTTGCGACAGATTTAGCAAGCATAGAAAACGCACAACTAGTCGCAGTTGCCTCTAGAAATCAGCAGAAAGCAGCTGAATTTGCAGTGCGTCACAATTCAAAAAAAGCATATAATTCGTATGAAAAATTAGCAAAAGACACAGAGGTTGATGCCGTTTATATTGCAACACCCCATAGTTTTCACAAAGCGCATGCGCTGCTATGTCTTCAACATAAAAAAGCTGTTTTATGCGAAAAACCTTTTGCAATGAACTTGCAAGAGGTTACAGAAATGATTGCGGTTGCTAAAGAAAACAACAGTTTGTTAATGGAAGCACTATGGACGTTTTTTTTACCTCATTTTACCTATGTTTTGGAGCTTGTTAAAAATGAAAAATTTGGTAAATTAAAAAAATTAGAAGCAGATTTTGGTTTCTTTACAGAATTTGATGAAACGAATAGATTATTTAAAAAAGAAGTTGGGGGAGGGAGTTTGTTAGATATTGGAATTTATCCAATTTTTTTAGCGTTGGCTACATTAGGCAAACCAGATGCTATAGATGCAAGTGCTACTTTTTTTGAGAACGGTGCAGACGCAAGTTGCGCGTTGATCTTTCATTATGAAAAGGCAACAGCAATTTTAAAAAGTACCCTGTTAGAGGAAACCAAAACGGAAGCAGTTTTTACTTTTGACACAGCCGTTGTTAAAATAAATAGGCAATTTCATCAACCTTCATCGGTAGTCATCATTCAAAATAAAAAAGAAGAAATAATTAATTTTGATTGCAGAACCATAGGCTACACTTATGAAATAGAACATTTTAATCAGTTACTGAGGGAAAATAAAAAAGAAAGTACGCTGCTGACTTTCGATTTCTCTAAAAGCATCATAAAAACCTTAGATAAGGTTCGGGAAATTATAGGATTAACGTACGTATGTTAATTTTATGAATAAATCGAATTCTTATGGGTCAATAGAATCTTTTGGCATAACAATTGATTTTTATAGGTAAGAAGTTGTTTTTATATTATTTTAAAATACTGACTTTCAATTATTTAATAAACACAATACGGATATTACTTTTTAAAGTTTAAAAAAGTAATGTCAGTATGACAGATATATAAAAGATGAGCAAACCAAAAGTAATGAGATTAGACAATATGTCGCTTCATAGTATGTTAAATGAAGATTCTGAGTTGATTCCTTTAATGACGCCAGAAGATGAAGAAATTATAAATAAAGAAAGTGTACCTGAAATATTACCAATTTTACCACTTAGAAATACCGTATTGTTTCCAGGTGTAGTAATTCCTATTACGGCAGGAAGAGATGCATCTATCCAGTTAATAAAGGATGCAAACAAGGGAGATAAGGTAATTGGAGTTGTTGCGCAAAGGAATGAAGACGAAGAAGAACCTACATTAAAAGATATTCATACAACTGGAGTTGTAGCGCAAATATTGCGTGTTTTAAAAATGCCTGATGGAAATACTACCGTCATCATTCAGGGAAAAAAACGTTTTGAAATAGAGGCAATTATACAAGACAAACCCTATTTAAAGGCTACCGTAAAAGAAGCGATTGAAGATAAAGAGGTGGACGATGAGAAAGAATTTGAAGCGATTATAGAATCTATTAAAGAACAAGCTTTAGAGGTAATCAAGGAAAATCCAATGTTACCTTCGGAAGCATCGTTTGCAATTAAAAACATAAAATCAGATTCGTTCTTGGTGAACTTTATTTCATCTAACATGGATTTATCAGTTGCTCAGAAACAAGTAATTTTGGAGAAAGACAACTTAAAAGAACGTGCCTTATTAGCGTTAAAAAACTTAAATAAAGAGCTTCAAAAGTTACAATTGCGGAATGATATTCAGTCTAAAACTCGTGAAGATTTAGACCAACAACAACGGGAATATTATTTGCATCAGCAGTTAAAAACCATTCAAGAAGAATTAGGTGGCGCTACCAATGACGAAGAGTTAGAGGAAATGCGTAAAAAAGCAAAGACTAAAAAGTGGAACAAAGAAGTTGGAGAAACTTTTGAAAAAGAGTTGAACCGCTTAAAAAGAATGAATCCACAAGCTGCGGAATATGGGGTGCAGCGAAGTTATCTAGAATTGTTGTTAGAATTGCCTTGGGGAATTTACTCTGAAGATAAATTCGATTTAAAGCACGCAACCAAAGTATTGGATAGAGATCACTTTGGTTTAGAAGAGGTAAAAGAAAGAATTATAGAACATTTGGCCGTTTTAAAGCTAAGAGGAGATATGAAATCGCCAATTATCTGTTTATATGGACCTCCAGGAGTTGGTAAAACTTCTTTAGGAAAATCTGTAGCAGAAGCTTTAGGGCGTAAATATGTAAGAATGTCTCTCGGAGGTTTGCGTGATGAGGCAGAAATTCGTGGACATAGAAAAACATACATTGGTGCCATGCCCGGGCGATTAATTCAGAACTTAAAAAAGTCAGGAACTTCAAATCCTGTTTTTGTTTTGGATGAAATTGATAAATTAGGTCAAAGTCACCAAGGAGACCCTTCTTCAGCAATGCTAGAAGTATTGGATCCTGAACAAAATGAATCGTTTTATGACAATTACTTAGAAGTTGGATACGATTTATCTAAAGTGCTCTTTATAGCTACAGCAAACAACCTAGGGCAAATTCCTTGGGCTTTACGTGATCGAATGGAAATTATAAATGTCTCTGGTTATACGATTGAAGAAAAAACAGAAATCGCTAAAAGGCACCTGTTACCGAAACAATTAAAAGAGCACGGTTTATCAGCAAAGCATTTAAAATTAGGTAAAAAACAATTGGAACAAATTGTAGAAGGATATACTCGGGAATCTGGTGTGCGAGGTTTGGAAAAGAAAATTGCAAAAGTCGTTCGGTTTGCTGCAAAATCGATTGCTTTAGAAGAAGCATATGATATCGTCTTGCCATCAGAAAAGGTAGCAGATATTTTAGGAACCCCAAGGTTTAGAGATAAATTTGAAAATAATGACATCGCCGGAGTGGTTACAGGTTTAGCCTGGACACAGGTTGGAGGAGATATCTTATTTATAGAGTCTATTCTGTCTAAGGGTAAAGGATCGCTTTCGATTACTGGTAATTTAGGAACTGTGATGAAAGAATCTGCAACTATTGCACTTCAATATATTAAATCGAATGCGGAAGAGTTTGGTATTAATCCAGAAGTTTTAGAAAAGTACAATGTCCATATTCATGTTCCTGAGGGAGCAACTCCAAAAGATGGACCAAGTGCCGGTATTACGATGTTAACGTCTTTAGTTTCCTCGTATACACAGCGAAAAGTTAAAAATAAGTTGGCCATGACTGGTGAAATTACTTTGCGAGGCAAGGTGCTGCCAGTAGGTGGGATTAAGGAAAAAATATTAGCAGCTAAAAGAGCAAATATTAAGGAAATAATTTTGTGTAGAGAAAATGAAAAAGACATCTTAGAAATAAAGGAAAGTTATCTTAAAGGATTGACCTTTCATTATGTCACCGATATGAAGCAAGTGATCGCGCTTGCACTCACAAAACAAAAAGTACAAAATGCTAAGAAATTAATGTAATTTTAAGAGCCTCCTGAAAAGGAGGTTTTTTTTTGAAGAGATACCGATTCATTGAGTGGAATTTGTGGAAGACAATAAAAGTGCAAGAAATGGTTGCCAGGCTTTAATTTTTTTAGGAACACATTATTTAATAATTTTAAACAGTACTGGATAAATTTGGTCTAAAAGTTAAATTAAGTTTAAAAAAGGAGTCATTTTTTTAAAAATAAAAGATTAGCCTTATCTTTAAAGAATACAATGTTAGTATACAATAGTTTAATTTTTTTTGAGAGTGATATAAAGTTTGTAATAATGGCTCCTTATAATTCGAGTTTTTAGAAAACAAATAAAGGGCTTACCTATCAAAAATCCATGTTGTAATTCTGATTCATAAGCAACTAAAGGTTTAAAAATCTTTAAGGCACAAGTAAAAATTTAAATGGCAACTATAATGAAGTACATTAAACAATTTCAAAGATCAATTTTGGCTTTGCTACTAAGCTTTCTTTTTGTTTCTTGTATTTCCAATGTTGAAGAACAGTTAGAAGAACAGTTAGAAGAAATTAAGGTTTCTTACCTAAATAAGGTAAAACCAATTTTAGAGGCGAGGTGTTTGTCTTGTCACGGTGTTGGGGGCAATTTTCCAGACATATCGAGTTATGAGAAGGTTAAACAGCATGCTGCTAGCGTACAAGAAGAAGTTGCGAGTGGCAGAATGCCCAAAGGAGGTCCTTTGACAGCAGCACAAATAAAAAGTATTGTAGATTGGGTGGATGAAGGTGCTTTAGATAATTAATAAATAGCTATGACCGCAAAGAAAATTATTTTTGGAATATTGCTTTTATCTTTTTTGGGAGCAATTATTGGATACAAAATCTACAACAAACCCCATGTGAATGTGGCACAAGAAAAAGCGGCAATTTCGGATACAGCAAGTGTTATTTTGGAAGCTTTTTCTGCAGATGAGGCTGCTGCAAACCTGAAGTATTTGGGGAAAATAATCCAAGTAAAAGGAGTGATTTCTAAAATAGAAATTGTGAATAAAAAAGGAAGTATTACCTTAGAAACAAATGCTCTTTTTGGAAGTGTCCTTTGTACACTTACTCCAGAAGAATCTTTGTACATAAAAGAATTAAAAATTGGACAAGAAATACTTTTAAAAGGAATCTGTACAGGTTTTTTAATGGATGTAATTCTTGTTAAATGTATCATCCAAAATTAAAACAGCATATAGAATGAAAATTATCTATACTTTATTTCTTTTCCTTTTTGTGGCTTATTTTGCGAACGGTCAAGAACGGTTTTTAACTAAAACGGGCACTATCTCCTTCTTTTCAAAATCGCCATTGGAAAATATTGAGGCAGAAAATAGTCAGGTCTTAAGTATTGTAGATGCTGGCAGTGGACAAATGGCAATTGCTATTTTAATGCAATCTTTTTTGTTTGAAAAGGCATTAATGCAAGAGCATTTTAATGAGAATTATGTGGAATCAGACATCTATCCAAAAGCAACTTTCAAAGGAAATATCATCGATTTTGATAAGATAAGTGCTACAGAAACTCCAGTAAAAATTGTTGGAGAGATAACGATACACGGAGAAAGCCAAAAAATTACAATTGAGGCGATTGCTAAAAAAACGCAAGTAGCTGTTTTTATGACTGGAGATTTTTATATAAATTTAGCTGATTTTGCAGTGGATATTCCTTCGATTGTGCGAAATAAAATTGCCCAGAAAATAAAGGTTAGTTTTCGATTTAATCACAAACCTTATAAATAGCAAGTAATGAGAAATTATATACTAACCGTAGTTGTACTTTTATGTAGCCTCCAAATTTCGGCCCAAGATTTGTTAGCTATTTTAGACAAAGAAACTCCGAAATCAGAAAATATCGTAACGTCCACCTTTAAGGGGACAAGAATCGTAAATGGACATTCTATAAAAAACAGAAAAAGCAAAGAATTAGAATTTATTATTGCGCACCGATTTGGTCGTGTAAACACGGGGTTCTATGAACTCTTCGGCTTGGATCGTGCCAACATTCGGTTTGCATTTGAATACGGGATAACAGACGATTTAACTGCAGGTTTAGGAAGAAGTAGTTTTGAGAAAACTTACGATGGTTACTTGAAATATGCGCTAATTAAGCAGAAAAAAGGGGATCATAATTTTCCCTTTGCAGTTTCACTTTTTGGAAGCGTTGCTGCGAAAAGTCAGAAGGCAGTTGTGGGAAGTGAACGAACCTTTGCAGAGAGTCTGTATTATGTAGGGCAAGTGTTAATAGCAAAAAAAGTAAATGCTTCCTTTTCATTTCAAATAACGCCCACATATGTGCACCGAAATTTAACGGCTATTCCAGCAGACCCCCATGATATTTTTGCTTTGGGTTTTGGAACGCGTCTTAAATTGAATAAAAGGGTTTCTTTGAATGCAGAATACTACCAACAGTTTGATAAGTTGGTATCGATAGCAGCGAGAAACTCCTTAGCCTTTGGTGTAGATATAGAAACTGGTGGTCATGTATTTCAAATTATTCTTTCCAATGCAATTACGATGATCGAGAAAAGTTTTATAACAGAGAGTACAGGGAACTTTTTTAATGGAGATATTCATTTAGGGTTTAACCTTTCTAGAACATTTTAATACGCAGCTTTGTCCGAAAATTGATAAGTAGCTGCTGTTTTTTTTACTTCGGCAATTAAGGTACTTATAAGCGACTTAATTTATTCGACAATCGCATAGTCAATTTTTAGTTTTCGCAGAGCTCTTAGTGCTGTTCCAGCGTTCTTATCTTCCACTTCAACAGTTACAGAATCTCCTTCTAAGAGAATTGCTGTCAATTCATTTGATAAAGAGGAGCTAATGGACGCAGCTATTTCCTCAATACATTTAGCAATTGCTCTTCTATCTGGTCGTTGTGCATCACAGGACAATAAGTTTACTTCCATGGTCTTATTATTTTATATGCAATATACGAGCGTTGTCTTAATTCTGAAGTATAATTATCTAATTAATATAATATAATTGACAATTTTCGAGTTGAAGAGGCTGCACTTTAGTTCGGGGGTTTTTTTTCTAGGCAGAAACATTAACCTAAAATGACGAATTAGCGATGTAGATTAAAAAAATATTTGGTGTTTTTTGAAGTGTTCTTATTTGAAAAATTCTTTGGAACTTTCCCAATATACATCCATTTCAGTCAAGGACATGTCTGAAAGATTTTTGCCTTCTTTTTTCGCAGCTTTTTCTAAATATTGAAATCTATTTATAAACTTCTTATTTGTTTTTTCTAAAGCATTTTCAGGATTTACACCAATAAAACGGGCATAGTTGATCATTGAAAATAAGACATCTCCAAATTCTTTTTCAGTATTTTCTTTATTTCCAGCTTTGATCTCTTCGTTTAGTTCCGTAAGTTCTTCTTGTACTTTTTCCCAGACCTGCGCAGGTTCTTCCCAATCGAAACCTACACCAGCAACTTTTTCTTGAATTCTAGAAGCTTTCACAACGGCGGGTAAGTTTTTAGGTACGCCCTCTAAAACAGATTCCTTGCCTTCTTTCAATTTTAATTGTTCCCAATTTCGTTTTACATCTTCAACATTCTCAACCTTAACATCTCCATAAATATGAGGGTGTCTACTTATTAATTTATCAGAAATTGAGTTCGCTACATCCCCAATATCAAAAGCTTTTTTTTCACTTCCGATCTTGGCATAAAAAACAATATGCAATAAAACATCACCTAGTTCTTTTTTTATTTCAGGCAAATCATTGTCTAGAATAGCATCTGCGAGCTCGTAGGTTTCTTCAATCGTGAGATGTCGCAAGCTTTCCAAGGTCTGCTTTTTATCCCAAGGACATTCTGCACGCAGCGTATCCATGATGTCTAACAAGCGATTAAATGCGGTAAGCTGTTCTTTTCTAGAGTTCATTTTAATTGCGGATATCTTAGATCGTATTTTCTAATAGGATGGCATAAAAAGAAGTACTTTTTCCGTGAAGCACTATTTATGACTGTTAGCAATACCCTTTAAATTACTTGCTTTTTTCAGGGTCTGCCTTTGGCATTTCAATTTTAGAAAAATCCATTCCAGCTTTTACAAGTAAATTAAACCATTGTATTACTTTCTTAATGTTAGAGGTATAGACTCTTTCTGAATCATAACCTGGTAAAACTTCTGCAAAAAAGGCGGTTAGCTTTCCTTCGCTTTCTTTATGAGAAATTGCTTCTGCTCCTGCTGTTTTTTCAAACATAGTTTTTAGTACCTGTAACAAAGGAATATCTTCTTCATAGGTATAAATAGCAATATTTTCTAATAAACTCACATTTTGGGATGTACTAATTGCAATTTTTTTAGTATCTGTTAAGCCCGTTACAATAATGGCGCTTTTAGATTGTGAGATTACTTGAAACAGTCCTGGTTTGCCACTAACGGCTATAATTTTATTAAATTCCATATCTTTTATATTATTTGTGTCTTTAAGACTATTTGCCTTTTTTTAAATTTGGGAAACGCATTCTGTAGTCTGCTGCAATTTTTCCTTTAGAAATATTTTCCAACTTCTTTTTTATGATTCTTTTTTTCAGTGTTGAAAGTTTATCTGTAAATAAAATTCCTTCAATATGGTCGTATTCGTGCTGAAAAACCCTTGCTGCTAGGCCTTCTAAACTTTCTGTATGTTTCTTGAAATTTTCGTCTTGATATTCAATTTTTATTATGGGCTGTCGAGATACGTCTTCTCGGACATCGGGAATGGATAAGCATCCTTCATTAAACACCCATTCTTCACCCTCTTCCTCTATAATCTGCGCATTTATAAAAACTCTGTTAAAAGTTTTTAAAACGGCTCTGTCTTTTTCGGAAAGTTCTTCATCCTCTGCAAAAGGAGAGGCATCAATTAAAAACAAACGAATTGCTTTTCCAATTTGTGGAGCTGCCAACCCAACGCCAGAAGCGTTATACATGGTCTCTTTCATATTGATAATCAATTTTTCTAAGTCTGGATAATCTTCAGGAATGTCTAAAGAAACTTTTCTTAAAACAGGATCTCCGTAGGCAACAATTGGTAAAATCATTTATTTTTATTTAAAAAACGTTTGCAAAAGTACGATTTACAATTACGAATCACGAATTTTTGAATTGTGAATTTAATAGGAATCAATTTGCTAGTGCTAGTGTTGGTTATAAAGATAAGATTGTAAAATAATGGTAGCGCTAATTTCATCTACCATGGCTTTATTTCTTCGCTGTTTTTTTTTCATCCCACCGTCAATCATTGTTTGAAAAGCCATTTTGGAAGTAAAACGCTCATCAACTCTTTTCATTGGGATTTGCGGTAATAGTTTTTCTAATTTTTGTATAAATGGAAGAATAAGTGCTTCACTTTCGCTGTTGGAATTATCCATTTGCTTCGGGTGTCCAATTAAAATTAGTTCTACTTTTTCCTGAGAGTTATACTCCTTTAAAAAAAATAATAGTTCAGTAGTATTTACTGTTGTTAGTCCTGATGCAATGATTTGTAGTTCATCGGTAACTGCAATTCCTGTTCTCTTTTCTCCGAAATCTATTGCTAAAATCCTAGCCATATACAATTGTTTTGGCAAAAATACGTTTTTTAAACAAAGCAGAAATATCTGTTTAAAAAAAGTATCTTCGCATACTGTTTTTATAGATAAATTTATATTTGCGGAAAGGATTTAATATATGAAGGAAATTAGAGAAATTATAGAGTCAGCTTGGAATAATCGGGATTTATTGAAGGAACAATATACAATTGATACCATCCGGAAAGTAGTTGATTTATTAGATGAAGGAACTTTAAGAGTTGCCGAGCCAACGATCAATGGTTGGCAGGTTAATGAGTGGGTGAAAAAGGCAGTGGTCTTATATTTTCCAATTCAGAAAATGGAGACCTTAGAAGCAGGGATTTTTGAGTATCATGATAAAATTCCATTAAAAAGAAATTTTGCAGAAAGAGGCATTAGAGTTGTGCCAAATGCTGTTGCAAGACATGGCGCTTATATTGCCCCCGGAACTATTTTAATGCCAAGTTATGTGAATATCGGCGCATATGTAGACGAAGGAACCATGGTAGATACGTGGGCAACAGTTGGTTCTTGTGCTCAAATTGGTAAAAATGTACACCTTTCTGGAGGTGTGGGCATTGGTGGTGTTTTAGAGCCATTACAAGCGGCTCCAGTAATTATAGAGGATGGTGCATTTATAGGTTCTAGGTGCATTGTTGTGGAAGGAGTCAGAGTAGAGAAAGAAGCGGTTTTAGGAGCAAACGTGGTCTTAACCATGAGTACTAAAATAATAGATGTTACAGGAGCTGTGCCATTAGAAACAAAAGGAGTGATTCCCGCAAGATCGGTAGTGATTCCTGGAAGCTATACAAAGAAATTTCCTGCGGGAGAATTTAATGTACCTTGTGCGTTGATTATCGGAAAAAGAAAAGAAAGTACCAATAAAAAAACATCTTTAAACGATGCGTTGCGAGAATATGATGTAGCCGTTTAAGGATTTAAATAGCTATGACAAAAATTACTGCAATTATCCCCACATTAAATGAAGAAATTCATATTACAGAGGCTATTGAATCTGTTAGTTTCGCAGATGAGATTATTGTAATAGATTCTTTTAGTTCAGATAAAACCTTAGAAATAGCAGAAAAAATGAATGTAAAAATCATTAAACGAAAGTTTGATGATTTTTCATCACAAAAAAACTTTGCAATCGAAGCGGCAACGCATGATTGGATTTATATTTTAGATGCTGACGAGCGGGTTACTCCAAAGGTGAAGGTTGAGATTTTAGAGGCAATTAAGGATCCAAAGGAAAATGTAGGATTCTATGTAAGAAGGATCTTTTATTTTTGTGAAAAAAAAGTGAATTACTCAGGATTTCAAAGAGATAAGGTGATTCGTTTATTCCTAAAAGAGCACTGTAAATATGAAGGGTTGGTGCACGAAAAAATTGTTACCAAAGGAAACTTGGGTTTTTTTAAAAATAAAATAAATCATTTTTCGTATCGTAATTATGATCATTATATTTCTAAAATGAATCATTATGGAGCTATCAGAGCGCGAGAGTTGCATGAGAATGGGGTTCAAGTGAATATTTACCACGTAATGATAAAGCCAGCAGTTAGATTCTGTATTCATTATGTAATTCGTCTTGGTTTTTTAGACGGTTTCACTGGCTTTTTAGTGGCAAAAACACAAGCATATGGCGTTTTAACACGGTATATTAAGTTATGGTTGTTAAATAAAAAAATAAATTAAATGCTCACTGATAAAGAATTCTTAGTGGATGCTGTTATTACTTGGGTGGATGGAAGCGACCAAATGCACAAGCAAAAAATGGCGGGCTATATTAAAAATAAAAGCCTTTTAAATAGTAAAGCCATTGGAATGCGCTATGATCAGGTAAATGAAATTGAGTTTTCAGTAAAATCAATTTTAAAATACGCCAAATTTGTTAGAAATATTTATATTGTTACAGACAATCAAATACCAGAATTTTTAAAAGATTTAGAAAAGGCTAAAAAAGAGTATCCTACGGTTTTTATAGTGGATCACAAGACTATTTTCGAGGGATATCAGCAACATTTGCCTACGTTTAATTCTTTATCCATAGAATCTCTATTATTTAAGATTCCCAACCTTTCAGAGCACTTTATATATTTTAATGATGATTTTTTTCTTCTAAAGAATACTGTAGTTACAGATTTTTTTGTAAAAGGTTCTCCTGTTATTCGAGGGAAATGGAAATTATTTCATGAAGATATTTGGCATAAAAATATAAAATATCTTTTTCAGAAACTTTTACAGTATAAAAACGTTCGATACAGTCATAGTAAAGGAATACAAAGAGCCGCTAAGCTATTAAGTTTTACAAAATACATTTTTCCTGAACACACGCCCTCTTCAATGAGGAAGGGTGTTTTAAGTAAATATTTTGAAGAAAATTCGACTGTATTATTAGAAAACACAAAGCATCGATTTAGAAGCCCCAAACAGTTTGTTTGTCATTCGTTATCAAATCACTTAGAGATAAAACAGGAGACCTTTAATTTAAAAAAAGACAATCAGTTAATATATTTTCAAAACTACAAAAAACCTTTTTTTTGGATTAAGTTTAAATTGGAACAAATGACGAAGGATGAAAATAAACTTTTCCTTTGCATGCAGAGTTTAAATCAATGTCCGGAGGAAAAGCTGCGTTTTATCAAGTCTTGGCTGCATAAGAAATACAATAGTGTCTGATCGTAAAGGATAAATTATTAAAAAAGAGCGAACAATAAATTTTCAGGATCGATGAACCGTTTAAAAGATTTATTTAGTTTCTTTTTTATTATTAAAATATAAATATTTTGTGCTGTGATAGTATCCAGAGAGAAGGCTGTCCATTGCCATTGCAATTTCTGGTTTTTTAAGTGTGATATTTTCTATGCTATTCGTTTCTAAACTAAATAAGCTTATTTTTTTAGAACTGTTTGTTTTTTCGAGGTAGTAGCCGTCTTTTAGGAGTCCCACAGCTTTCTCACCTTTATTTTGGAGGTACACAAAAGCAGCTGTATTGGTGGTCGCACTATCTAATAAATCTCTTCCTAAGGTATAGTTGTCATAGTCTATTTTAGCCAAACTGGTAGCGGTAGGAAAAACATCAATTAATTTTGCATATTTACTTACTTCTCTGGGCTGCACATAGCGTGGTGAATGAATAAAAAAGGGAACGTGATGCACCTGTATCCCTAAAGCATCTTCATTGTTTTTTAAAAAACTTAGCTTTTTCATACCGCCTCTATGGTCTCCAAAAAAAACAAAAATAGAATTCTCATAATAACCAGATGCTTTCGCTCTTTTTAAAAATCGTGCAACATTAAAGTCTAAATATCGAATGCCATTTAACTGTCCTAAAGATCTAAAACCTCCTTTTAGTAAAGTTTTTTCGTCAATGTCTTTTTCGAAAAGAGCGCTAAAATTTTCCTTTTTATCGGGAATCGTAAAAGGCATGTGGTTGGTCGCGGTTTGTATATAAGCAACAAAAGGTTTTCCTTTTTTATGTAACTTTTTGAGCTCTTTGTCAGATTCCTTGAATAAATCATAATCATCAATTCCCCAGACATCTGCTCTATTTTCTTCTTCAAAACTCCCTTCTTCAAATATCTTTAGATCTTTGATATTCGATTGAAAAACACCTCTAATATTTGCCCAGTTCGCAGACCCTCCGATAAAGTATCGCTTCTCATAGTTCTCCAATTGATCAAAAATTATACGCTGATCTATAATCAACGGGTTTCTGGAGGCCGTTTTAACATCTTCAATATCTGGCAAACCAGTAATACTGGCAAAGACACTTGCCGCAGTTCCTGGTTTGTGTACATAAAACTTAGAAAAACTCAAACTTTCCCTAATAATTGAATCCATTTTTGGTGAACTATCTAATGGGTTTCCATAATAACTCATGGTCGCAGTTCCTGTAGATTCTAACATTACGTATATAATATTAGGCTTTTCTGCATGGGGGTTTTTAAAGGTTACTTTTTTCTTAAAATGAAAGCTGTCTTGCGGCAGGTTTAATTGTTTTGCAATTACTGGGTAATACGTTTTAAATTCTTTAATATCTACCCCCTCACTTCTAAAGGCAAAGCTATCGAAGAAATACAAAATAGGATTAAGTGTAAATTGATTGATAGCATTATTTTTAGAGAAAAAGGCTTCACTCCAGCGCAAAGGATAATGCGTTATGCTATTAAAAACGCCAAAAGAAAGTATTAGAAACGTAAAAATAAAGAATACGGCCTTTAGTTTTTTAGTTATTTTTTGATGCGTTTTTGAGAATATATTAAATACAAAACCAGTATATTTATAAAGGATGAAAGATAAAATCAGCAGTCCCAAAAGACCTTTATAAACAGGATAACTTTCAATTAAAACTTGAAGTGAAATTTTAAAATTACTTAAAAAGCGCAGTGAAGAAGCATCTAATCGAATCGATAAATACTCATAATATCCAAAGTCAAAAATATAAAATAAAGTAATAATGAGGTAGGCTAATGTTAAGTAAATAACGGCAATTTTTTTATAAATTTTATTTTTAAAAAAATGAAAATTTAGGATTAAAACGAATATGGCAAGCGGGAAAAAAGTAAGAACTGCTAATTTTAAATCAAAACGAATCCCAAGCAGAATCGCTTTTTGCATTTCTATAGCAACACTATTTTCTAATTGTGCAAAAAACACATAAAAGAGTCCTCTGAAAAAAGTGATATAAATAAGTAGGAAAAAAACATTTGTAAAGATGTACTTTATGTAATTTGGTATTTTTTTTAACATGTATTTTATATAAAATACAAAGATAGGATTTTTAGAAACATTTTAAATACACAATTGCAAGCAATATATATATATCCTATTAATTTTTTGGTTAGGCCTTCAAAGATTAGCTTTCACAATCACAGAAAATATTTGAGAGCTTAAAAAGCTTCTGGTTGTTATATTGCACTTGCGAATTTGCTCAGAAAATCATTTCAATTATTTCTTTAGCCAATTTTGGATTCTGTTGATTATGTAGTAAATTTGCAACAGATTAAAGCGAATATAAAACCATCAACTATTTTAAAAATTGAAGGTAACAATATCCAATTTTTAAGAAGTTAAATTCATGGAAAAACAATTTTTTACAGCTGCTATTTCAACAGAAATCTTTAAAATTATTTCTGACGCATCAAAACAGTTGCAGTTAGAAAGCTTCGTAATAGGTGGTTTTGTAAGAGATTTTTTGTTAAAAAGAGGGACCGCGAAAGATATTGACATCGTTGCGATCGGAAGTGGTATCGCACTTGCAGAAAAAGTAGCTTCTTTATTGCCAAACAAACCCAAAGTTCAAATTTTTAAAACCTATGGAACTGCAATGTTACGGTATAAAGACGTTGACATTGAATTTGTGGGTGCCAGAAAAGAATCCTATTCTGAAGAAAGTAGAAACCCTTTAATTTTTGAGGGAACTTTGCAAGAGGACCAAAACAGAAGAGATTTTACCATAAATGCTTTGGCCCTTAGTTTAAATGAAGAGAATTTTGGCGCGTTGTTAGATCCATTCAATGGAATGGAAGATTTAGAAAATGGCATTATTAAAACTCCTTTAGATCCAGACATTACGTATTCTGACGATCCTTTAAGAATGATGCGTGCAATACGATTTGCAACGCAGTTAAACTTTACGATTGAGACAGCTTCATTGGCAGCGATTGCCAAAAATGCAAAGCGACTAGAGATTATTACAAGAGAACGTATTGTAGACGAACTCAATAAGATAATGGGAGCTGTAAAACCATCTGTTGGTTTCTTATTATTGGAACAAACGCATTTGTTATCTCAGGTACTGCCAGAGTTGATTGACTTGAAAGGAGTAGAGGAAGTAGAAGGACAAAAACATAAAGATAATTTTTATCATACCTTAGAAGTTGTAGATAATATTTCAGAAAATACAGCTGATCTTTGGTTGCGTTGGGCAGCGCTGTTGCATGATATTGGAAAAGCACCCACCAAAAGGTTTAGCAAAAAGGTAGGCTGGACTTTCCATTCTCATGAATTTGTGGGAGCAAAAATGGTTTATAATTTATTTAAAAGATTGAGAATGCCATTGAATAACAAAATGAAATTTGTTCAAAAAATGGTGCTGTTGAGTTCACGTCCCATTGTTTTAGCAACCGATGTAACAGATGCGGCAGTTAGACGTTTGGTATTTGATGCTGGTGATGATATTCATTCTTTAATGACACTTTGTGAGGCAGATATTACTACAAAAAATCCGAAGAAGTTTAAAAAGTACCACCAAAATTTTGAAGTGGTACGTTCTAAAATAAAAGAAGTTGAAGAAAGAGACCGGGTGCGTAATTTTCAGCCACCAGTTTCTGGAGAAGAAATTATAAAAGCATTCAATTTAAAACCGTGTAGAGAAATAGGACAAATAAAAGAAGCGATCAAAGAAGCTATTTTAGAAGGACAGATACCAAACGAGCACGAAGCTTGTTATGATTTTATGTTAGCGAAAGGAGTCGGTTTGGGGTTAACCTTAGCTTAAAGATTGCATTGTTACCAACTTGAAGTATTCTCCTTTTTTAGCAAGCAATGCCTCGTGCTTTCCTTGTTCTACAATTGCACCTTTTTTAAGTACTACAATGGTATCTGCTTTTTGAATCGTAGACAATCGATGTGCGATGACTAAAGAGGTTCTGTTGCGCATCATTTTTTCTAAAGCAAGCTGGACAAATTGTTCAGATTCAGTATCTAAAGCGGACGTAGCTTCATCTAAAATCATAATTGGAGGATTCTTTAAAACAGCTCTAGCAATCGATAAACGTTGTTTTTGTCCCCCCGAGAGTGTATTTCCACTGTCTCCAATATTTGTATTGTATTTTTCTGGTAAAGTTTGAATAAACTCATCTGCATTTGCAATTGTGGCGGCTTCTAAAATTGCCGCATCGGTTGCATTTTGCGCTCCTAGTTTAATGTTATTAGCAACGGTATCATTGAATAAAATAGATTCTTGAGAAACAATCCCCATCAAACTTCTTAGTGATTTTTTTGTTACCTCTTTAATGCAGGTACCATCGATGTAAATACCTCCTTCGTGCACGTCATAAAATCGGGTAATAAGGTTGGCTAAGGTCGATTTTCCACTTCCAGATTGCCCTACTAAGGCCACGGTTTCTCCTTTATTAATGGTCAAGGAAAAATCCTTTAAAACATAAGTGTCTTTATATTTAAATGAGATATTTTTAAATTCAATGGTGTTTTTAAATTCTTCTTTGATTAAAGCGTTTGGTGCATCTATGATGCTATCTTCTGCATTTAAAACCGCCATAATTCTTTCTGCTGAAGCCTCTCCTTTTTGAATATTGTAATAGGCAGTTGTGATTGCTTTTATTGGGTTTAGAACAGTATAAAATAAAACAATATATCCAAAAAACTCTTCTGCTTTTAAGGGACTGTTGTTTTCTAAAACTAATTTTCCGCCATAATATAAAATAGCAATAATTGTTGCAGAGCCCAAAAACTCGCTCATGGGTGAAGCCAATGTTTTCCGATGCAGAACGCTTGTCATTAAGTTTCGAAACTTTGTTGTAGAGGTATTGAATTTTTTTTGAATTACTTGCTCAGCATTAAAACCTTTTATAATTCTTAACCCCGTTATGGTCTCTTCAATAAAAGATAGAAAATTACCCGTCTCTTTCTGTGCTTTGAGAGAATTTGCTTTTAGTTTTTTACTGATAGATGAAATTATAAACCCTGAGACAGGCAATAAAACAAATACAAATAAAGTTAACTTTACGCTAAGGATTAACATCATTACTAAAGAAATAAGAACCGTTAAAGGCTCTCTTACAATCGCCTCTAAAGAGGTAAGAAAGGAAACTTCAACTTCTTGCACGTCTATGGTCATCCTAGCAATAATATCACCTTTTTTCTTTTCAGAGAAATAGGCGAGAGGTAGGGTTATGATTTTGTGATATAATTGATCTCGGAGATCTTTTACGACTCCATTTCTCAGAAAAACGAGCACATAAGAAGCCAAATAGCGAAATAAATTTTTGAATAAGAACAGACAAAAAGTAAGTAAACAGATAAAAAATAAAACTTCTATAGCACCCTCATTTTCTATTTTTTGAGAAATGAAGTAATAGAAACTTTCTTTTGCAAACGCAGCAATACTTTTGATCCCCGTATATATCGGAACCTTTATGACGGTATTGTCTGTGTTGAATAAAATACCCAAAACAGGAATAAATGCCAAGACAGAAAGAACATTGAAAATAGCATATAGAATATTGAACAGGATATTTAGAATTGTAAATTTCCTATATTTTTTCTCGTATTTTAAAATGTCTCTAAAGTATCCCATTAGATCAGTTTCATTTCTTTAATAATTCTTTGAATTTTAGTATCTAACTCCAATTCTACTTTTTTAGCATGCTCTTTCGAGGCTAAGTTTGAATTAACGCTAAAATAAAATTTTATTTTTGGTTCTGTTCCACTGGGTCTTGCCGCAATTCTTGTACCCTTAATGGTTTGATAAATTAGTACATTTGATTTTGGTAAATCAATAGTGGTAATTTCACCGGTAATTAAATTTTTTCTTGTGGATGCCTGATAGTCTGAAAGTGATGCTACCTGTTCACCATCAATTTCTTTTAATGGATTGCTGCGCATCGTAGTTAACATTTGCTGAATTTCTGCAGCACCATCCATTCCCTTTTTCGTGATTGCAATTAGATGTTCTTTGTAAAAGCTGTTTTTTACATAAATATCTAATAACTCTTCATAAAAAGAACTTCCGTGTTGTTTTGCATATGCTGCTACTTCACAAGCCAATAAAGTTGCTGTAACAGCGTCTTTATCTCTTACAAAATCACCAACCATATATCCGAAACTTTCTTCTCCACCGCCAATAAAATCTAGTTCAGGGAAATCCTGTACCATTTTTGCAATCCATTTAAAGCCCGTTAATCCTACTTTCGTTTCAACATTATAATTCGCAGCGATAGCGTTTACCAGCTCTGTGGAAACAATAGTAGAGCCTATAAATTGTTTCCCATTCATTTTTCCTGCTTCTTTCCATTTTTTTAATAAAAATTGTGTCATCAAAACCATGGTTTGGTTTCCATTCATCAATTTCATGTTTCCATCAGTATCTCTTACGGCAACGCCCAATCGATCACAGTCTGGATCCGTACCAATAACAATGTCAGCTCCAATTTT
>FUWD013429920.1_pt5 | contig 62507 bp, 73 predicted proteins | sample 1063281 | NCBI WGS metagenome assembly FUWD01 (sample SAMEA79048168, study PRJEB19326) | metagenome | biome: marine | reverse complement strand
TGTAAAGTTGATTTATCATTGATAGTTTATCTTCAAAATTTGAATTCCATAATTTTTCATATTTTTCAATACTATTAATATTTGTGAAATATATGCTTTTACCATTATCATCATAACCAGTCCCACGTCCAATTAGACCTTGTATTACAACTGCATCATCTGGTGATTTTGTAAAACGTTCATAAACAATACCTAAATATTTTTTATTTAATGTTTTAGCACATCGTAGTTTTTCTTTGATAAATATAAACGTATGTTTCTTTGGTTTAATCTTTAAAATTTTATTGATATCTTTAATATCACTTTCTTTATCATATGTATGATATTGTATATCTTCACTTATAAATTCTTTTAAATTTTCAATTACTGTATCAGACATATATCCGTTCTGTGTTCGTATAATATGATATAATGATTCTTCATATTTATTAATTTGTGTTTTTAATTCAATAATATTGTTTGAAATCATTTCTTTATTTACTTCACCAGTTTTTTTATCACATCCACATAAATCCTTATATTGAAAAATACGTCCTTGATTTTTTAAGTCAAAACAACTTGTGTATCCTTGTCCTGGTTCCATTTTAATTTTTAAAGCATTCTCACCCCAATTCATCAAGTCATAAATAGTTCCATCAGGTGTTGCTGTAAACTCAATAATTTTAATATCGTTTTTTAGTAAGTTTTGTTTATTATAAAATCCTGCTTCACTAAATGCTTTATATAATGTTTGATTTTCTTTGGCAGCAATCTGGATTTCATCAATAATAACCAAAACATTTTTTTTATTCTTAATATTATCAACAAACTTATTTGTTAAATTATCACGATGAAATACGCGTTCTTGTATTGACTTAGGCATTCGGTTTATTGTTTGTTCTACCCATTCACGACTACTTAATCCAGTAATAATATATATATTTTTAATAGGTATAAGATTTGTCGTATCATTTAGGTAAATTTTAATTAATCCACTCATAGTTCCAGTTTTACCAGATTGTGTTAATGCTACAATCATAATATTGATAAGTTTTTTGTTATGTAAATTAGATACAATTGATAAAGAACATTCTTCTTGATTATCATAAATAATAGATTCACCCTTTAATTTTTTATTATCTATTTCCAGAAGAACTATATTTTTTGAATTTTTCAATACCATTTGTTCAGTAACATCATAATCAATACGAATACGTTTTGTTAATTCCGCATTTATTTCCATTGTATGTCGATTATTATTTTTATGATTATTATTTAAAATTGAAATAATAATCATAAAAATAAATCATAAAGAAAATAAAACTAATTTAAACATAATAGGTGGAGTATTATAATATGACCGAATTGCACACAAAAATAGATGAACTTATGAGACAATATCAAGATGATGAATATATTATGAATAGACTTAGAACGTATATATTAAATCATCTCCCTAGCTATCTCTCCACAGCACAGGTGACGCATGAAGAGCGAAATAAAAGGAAACAAAATCTCTCTGTAACAGGTGACAAATTTATAGAAGAGTTTCATGCGGAAAATAACTATTATTATTGCAGTAAACAAGAATTATTTGTAAAATATGATGGTCTTCATTTCAAACAAGTCAGTGAGGATGACGTACAACATCAAATATTAACTACGTTAACTAAAAAAAGTGAGTTGCACGCGTGGAAACATAAACTGAAAAATATTATTATTAAAATGTTGAAAGATACGTCTCCTCTCTCTGCCATTCCAGATTCTATTACAATACAAGATGTTTTAAAAAAACTTACGCCGAAGTTTATGTTAACTAAAAATTCAGCGAAACATTTTTTAGTAGCGGTGGGGGATTGTATTCGCGGCAATAAGGAGAATACATACATTGTACCAAGTGGATTGAAAGGTTTAATGCGAGAGATAGAAAGCACATACTATAATTTCTTTGGTATTTCAAATATACTTTCCAATTTCAAATTGAAATATTACGGACACGAATATGCAGATACCCGTTTTTTTCATTGTGATATGAGAACGTCAGCTCGTTTTGATAATGCCAATATGTTAGATTTATTGTGTGTAGCTACTCATTATTCGCGTAGGTATGTTAGTGCGGATGTATTTGCAAATACGTGTAACGATAAATCTATGCAGGACAACATATTTTTTGTGAAACATTTGACAGCAGAAACATTAGTTGCAAAGTTTAAACATCATGCCCTTCACAACACATCTACCGCTATAGTTACAAATAAAAATATGATATTTATTTTGAAAAAATACTTTGATGAACATAATGTACCTAATATAATATTTAATGATGTTTTTGCAAGTGAAATGCTAAAAACAGATGTTAGTTATGACAATACGTCAGACTGTTATATAGGAGTAACCAGTCGATATTTACCTGTCGTGTCTTCTTTTTGTAGTTTTTGGGATAGCCATATGAAAGAAGATTATAATGCCCACGAACTTGAAATTGATGAGGTCATTTCTCTCTTTCATTTGTCCTATCCAAATTTTAAATCGTATACGGTAGTTACACCAGAATTTATTATAGACCTGTTAAAATATCATGTATCCGGCGAACTATGTATCGATCAAGAAAAATATATCCATAATATTTCGTGTGATTTATGGGATAAAAAAGTAGAAGTAGAGATGCTTATGCATACTAGACAACAAGATGGTCTACCACTTTCTTTATACGATGCATATTCGGTGTATGTATCATGGAAAGCCAACGCGCCCACTATGAGTAAACAGTGTTTTGAAAAAATAGCAAGAGAGTTAATTGGAGAGACTATTGATACTAAATGTTAATAAAATTGAATTCATAATGTGTATATATTATACAGATACATAAGATACGAATAACTATAATGACAAATCAGAATAACGATTACTACGAGATGATTAACAATCACCCTCATCCAGAACAGATATTGCCTTTCATCGAGTGTTTGAATACAGAAACGTTTACGTGGCTTAAACGTCAGGCCGGATTTCCAGAAGATTGGGATGCAGTTCAGGTATCTTCTTGGCTTGGTCCTGTGTATGACCGAATTCTGTTTCGGATAAATCGCGATGATAGTTACATAGAGCCTATTATGTATCTAGAAACCATTTATGATAACAGCGTATTGGAAAATGATGTTAATTATTATTGTGTAATGGTACCTATGTATGGATTCAATCAAGAATATATGAGGCATATGTATATTTCGATGCTCAATATAGATATTACGTCTACAGTACAATGGACTGATTACATACATCGTGGAGGACGCGACCGTTTTATGATTCGCATCCGGCGCTATGAACCACATCTTCCACATAATATATTTTCGAATTATCACTAAATATATTATTTACGACGCGATTATTTACGACGCGATTTACGAGATTTTTTTTTAGAAGAGTTTGTATGTTTACGCATAATAGTAAATTTACCTTTCACCGGTTTGTACCCTGCTTTTTCTAAACGGCGTGTTTTTCGCGCCTCTGCAGCTTTTCTTTTAGAAACAATTCGTCCCGTTTTTTTATTTTGGTCTAGATCCTTTTTAGTTAACCCACCAGTAGTTTTGTATGCGGTGCCGTGAAAAACCTTGGCCCTAGTTCCAATCAATTCTTCAAATTTGTTTCCGTTTGCGTGATACATACCATCTGATTGTTTTTGTAGTCTTTTACCCATTATACAGTATAATTAGAAAATAAATGTCTAAAACTGGTTTTTTGGAGGACTTCCTGAACCACCAGGCGCACCTTCCCATTTACCAAACGCATTTATCTGCAGAGACTTGTTTATAAACCGAGTTTTACCAGCATTTTGATAGTGTGCGGTTCTTACTAATGTGGCATACAAAAATGGGTCTGTTATTAAAAAAGTAGGCATATTTGTATTGCCACTAAAAAAATTGGCATTTTTGGTAGTACCATCGGTAGTATTATTACATGGGCATTTATATTTATTTTTATTAGAATTGTACGACATTTATATAATAAGTATATTTTATACAAAATTGAAATACGAAATAAAGGTAATTATAAATTATATCTATCAATATGTCCGACCTCGCAAACAAATACCAGAAAAAATCTGACAGGCAACATGTTCTGGACAATCCAGATACATACACCGGTTCTATGGAATGCACCGACTATCAGTCTTATATATTTGATGACGCAACCAATACCATCATCGCAAAAGAGCTAAATATTATTCCAGGGTTATATAAATTATTTGACGAAGGTGTGGTGAATTGTCGGGACCACCAAGTTAGACAACAGCAAGCAATTCAAAATCAACTAGTTAATGCTCTTCCAGTAACCAATATTAGTTTTACGATTTCAGATGACGACACGATTACTATGACGAATGACGGAAACGGTATTGATGTGGAGATGCACCCGGAACATCAAATTTGGATTCCTGAATTAGTGTTCGGTCATCTTCGGACATCAACAAATTACGACAAAAGTGAAAAAAAAATTGTAGGTGGGAAAAACGGATTTGGGTTTAAACTGGTTCTTATTTGGTCTACCTGGGGTAAGATCGAAACGGTAGACCATGTACGAAAACTAAAATACGTTCAAGAATTTTCAGATAATCTTACCAAGATTGGTAAACCAACGATTACAAAATGTAGCACCAAACCATACACTACAATTAGTTTCAAACCTGACTTCAAAAGGTTAGGTATAACTGGTCTGAGTGATGATATGAAAGCGTTGTTTAAAAGGAGAGTTTATGATATTGCAGCCATTACAAATAAACAAGTGAAGGTGTACTTAAACAAACAGTTACTTCCAGTCAAACAATTTCAACAATATGTTGATTTGTATATTGGAAATAAGACGGACACTACACGCATCTATGAAGAATCCAACGAAAGATGGGAATATACCGTTTGTATGGCACAAAAAGAAGAATTTACACAAGTGTCTTTTGTGAATGGAATATTCACGTCCAAAGGTGGAAAACACGTGGAATATGTATTAAATCAAATTATTAGAAAATTAACAGCATACATTAGTAAAAAGAAAAAAATAGAGGTAAAACCAAGTACGATTAAAGAACAACTGATGTTGTTTTTGAGGTGCGATATTGAAAATCCTACGTTTGATTCGCAAACAAAAGATTATATGACTACTCCAACGTCAAAATTTGGTTCTGCGTGTGAGGTAAGTGATAAGTTTATAGAGAAGGTTGCACGGATGGGCGTAATGGACGCAGCATGTTCTCTGACTGAAGTAAAAGAAACAAAAGCTGCAAAAAAAACGGATGGAACCAAAACAAAAAATATCAGGGGTATTCCGAAATTAGTAGATGCCAACGATGCAGGTACTATTAAAAGTACTGAATGTACTCTTCTCCTTGTAGAGGGAGATTCAGCAAAAGCTGGTGTGGTTTCGGGTCTATCAAAAGAAGATAGACGAACGTACGGCGTATATCCTTTGAAAGGTAAGTTGATGAATATTCGTGGTGCTTCTAGTAAAAGTGTTGGAGACAATAAAGAAATTAGTGAAATCAAACAAATTTTAGGTCTTGAAACAGGAAAAACATACACAGAAGAAAATAAAAATAAATTAAGATATGGAAGGGTGTTGTTTATTACGGATCAAGACCTGGATGGAACCCACATCAAGGGATTATGTATTAATATGTTTGACACAGAATGGAGGTCTCTTATCGTGATGCCGAATTTTATTGGATTTATGAACACTCCAATTTTAAAAGCAAAACGTGGAACTACAGAATTGATGTTTTACAACGAAGGAGAATATGATGTGTGGAAAGAGGAAAACGATTCTAAAGGATGGAAAATAAAATATTACAAGGGTCTTGGCACTTCTACAGCCAAAGAGTTCAAAGAATATTTTGAACATCAAAAAATAGTAATGTTTACTTGTACTGGCGAGGATTGTTGCGACGCGATTGATATGGTATTTAACAAGAAGAGAGCTCCTGACCGAAAAACTTGGTTGGAACAATATAACAGAGATGATTTCATGGATACGTCTCTTGTAACGGTGACATACAAAGAATTTATTGGAAAAGAAATGGTCCATTTCTCAAAGTATGACTGTGAAAGGTCAATCCCAAATATTATGGATGGTTTGAAAACCAGTTTGAGAAAGATTTTGTATGCTACATTCAAGAGAAATTTAACAAGTGAGATTAAAGTCGCACAATTTTCAGGATACGTATCAGAACACGGTTCTTATCATCACGGTGAAGCAAGTTTGAACGGAGCTATTGTCGGTATGGCTCAAGACTATGTAGGTTCAAACAATATCAATTTGCTTTTGCCGAACGGCCAATTCGGTACTCGATTACAAGGTGGTTCTGATTCTGCAAGTGAAAGGTATATATACACAGTTCTTAATCCTATTACGCGTATTCTATTTAATCCTGCGGACGATTATGTGTTGAATTATTTAGACGACGATGGCACGATGGTTGAACCAGATTGGTATGCGCCCATTATACCGATGTTATTGGTGAATGGTTCAAAAGGTATTGGTACCGGTTTTAGTACGGATATTCCTTCATTCAATCCAACACAAATTATAGAATACATTAAATGTATACTACGAGGAGAAGACGCAACACATATTACACTTGACCCTTATTATGAAGGATTTAAAGGGACTATCGAACAGATAGCACCACAAAAATATATTATTAAAGGCAAATACACAGTTCAATCCAATACAGTCCATATTACAGAATTGCCTGTAGGGACGTGGACCGATGATTATAAAGAGTTTTTAGAAAAATTAATGATAGAGAATGGTGGTAAGAAAAAAAGTGATGGAATGATTAATCAGTATGTGGATATGTGCACCGACAAATTAATAGATATTGTCATCACGTTCAATCGTGCATCAGACATTCAAATGTTATTGTCTAAGACCGAAGAGAATACGTGTAATGGACTGGAAAAACTATTGAGACTGTACACAACACAAACCATCACTAATATGCATATGTTTGACGAAACGGAGAAATTGAGGAAGTTCGATACCCCGCAAGATATTATGGATTACTATATTAGTGTAAGAAAGAGAGTATATGTAGAAAGGAAAAATTATTTGTTGAAAGAGTTAGAAACACAAGCCATTCGACTAACCAATAAAGCTAAATTCATTACAGAAACGTTATCGGGTATAGTCGACTTGCGAGGTAAAACGAATGCTAAAGTAGTAGAACTGTTAGATGAACGCGGATATGATAAGCTAGAAGAGGATGATACCTATGGATATTTAGTGAAACTGCCTATGAACTCTGTAACAGAAGAAAACGTGAGTAAATTATTGACTGAAAAAAATAAGAAAACAGATGAGTTGGCTACCCTTAATACCACTACAGAAACAGAAATGTGGTTTCGCGAACTGGATGAATTGCAAATTGCCTATAATAAGTACAAACAACATCGTGAGCTCACTATGAGTGATGTACCTCAAAAGAAAAAACCTAAAAAATTAAAAGTAAATAAATAATAATATTCTACTATTAATTATTAACATTTGTATACAATTAAAACCATTTTTTTAATTCCAGTTGTTTATCATTAGAATAGGATAGAACTGGTCTAGATATAGGTTCATACATATTACTTGCGTCATATTGGTACTTCATATACCCTTCTGCTTCTCCGTATACTTGACCTACCGCATAACTTAATACTAAATTATTTAAGTCCGCTATCTGGCATGGAATGTTAGTAGGTAAATTTTTTGAATTTTGCAAGAAGATGCCTCTCATTATTATTTTTAATTCGTCTGGGTTTTGTTCGCTGATTAAGTATTGTCCGTTTGATCTTTTATATACTCCTGCGCGTAATCCATTTTGAAGTGCTTGAATATTCGCGGAAGAGAAAAACCCATCAGATAAACTTGTATTATACCAGTTTCCTGTCATAGCATCTCTAAATTCAGTCCCGACAGCCTTCGATGGTATTTTGTCTTGCATAGAAAATAGCACGTTAGTATTAGGAGTCATAATATTGACTCTACCGTTTGGTTCTTTACTAGTCATTATAATTAGTTGATAGAAAAAATTATAGGTATATAACATATATAAGATGGCCAGTTTTCAGCAAATAACAATGACAATAGCGATTGTTATATTAATCATTTGTTTAGTATTTATAGGATATTCTCTCTATAGCAGCAAGTATAACAAACAATATCCACCGGTAGTTTCAGATTGTCCTGATTATTGGAAAGATATGTCCGATGGTGATGCGTCCAATTGTGTAAATAGCCAATCGAATTTAGGCGATTCAAGTTGTGCTACTACGATGGACTTTTCAGGTTCTTTTTGGACGGGCACTGATGGACTTTGTAGAAAAAGTCAGTGGGCAAAAAAATGCAATCTTACTTGGGATGGTGTAACGAATAATGCTAATGCGTGTTCTTCTAATGCAACATCGCCTTCTTAGAATTATTATATACATATATTGTATAATGTCTGTAGCGTTTCCTCTACAACACCTAGAAAGAATGACAAATGATGAAAAGAGACAAATAAAACAAACCGTTGCAGACAGTATTAATCAAGGAGTATTTGATGTGAATGGTTTTAGACGAGCAAATCCAAATAGCATTCCTTTTTTCAAAGATGACCACCACCCGCTCGATTTTAATGAATTGATTATGTTTACTGATGATGCTATATCATTTAAAGAAGCGAATCCGTATGTCGATGTACAGGTGCAAAATATTCCTCCTTGGGCGCTTCTTAGCGCAAATAGCCGGTGGAGATATGCTGGTGGTAGAAGAAGGTATAAGCGGTCTAAACGAGCGCGTTTAAATAATAAGCAAAGCAAACGTAAGCAGAGCAAACGTAAGCAGAGAAGATAATATTTTTATATGCGTATTATATAATAATATGGTTGCCCCGTTGTTAACTGAAGAGGAAAAAAAAAGAGATATCATTATACATAATCCATATTCAGGTTCAACAGAAGTTAAAGCAGACCAATTTCCACCAAACAGTCCTATGGTTTTACCGATTGGCAAATTTCAGAAGACATGTAAGAAATATTCTTGAGAATGGATGTACACCTGGATTCAGAAATAATCATCCAGGTGGTGAACTATATGATATAGACAATCCCGAAGTACGATACGATGTCCACTCTAGACCGCCACAGGAGCGACTATCTAATTTAGCAGATAACGGACCTCCTAATAATGTTAGCATTTTAGGACGTTTACTTTCGGAGGGGTCCTCTTTAGAGGGAAGACAAATTGCTGCTGCAGCAGACGATGAAGTAGAACGGCAGATACAAGAAAGTTTAGCAGCTGCTGGATATCTTCCAGGAGAAGATGCATCCGATGGAGATGATGATAGTATCGGAAGAGGAGGTATTATGGATGACTATTATAATGATGGTTCCGATAGTGATGATAGTATCGGAAGAGGAGGTATTATGGATGACTATTATAACGATGGTTCCGATAGTGATGATAGTCGTCGTCATCCTTTGCTAGCCCATCCGCTCGATGACGATGATAATGATATTAGACAGCGACAAAGAGAAGAGGATATACAGGCGACACTAGACCTGGTTGCACAACGACAAAGAGAAGAAGAGAGACGACGAGATGACGATGATAATGATAATCAAGGGAGTTCTGGTGGAAGACGCAGCAAGACAAAAAGAAATAAGCAAAGCAAACGTAAGCAAAGTAAACGTAAGCAAAGCAAACGTAAGCAAAGCAAACGTAAGCAAAGCAAACGTAAATATATTAAACCTAATAAGAGACCAATACTAACTAATAAAAACGCGAATAAAAGACGTAAACAAACTAGAAGAAGATAGAAGATAGAATATTATATATATAATGGTACCACAACCGCCTCAAAGACTACTGCAAGGAGAACCATTGTCACAAGAAGAATTAATTCGTAAAAAAAACACCATAATAGATAATCCTTGGTCAGGTATGACGGAACCAAAATAAGGTTTGTTTGATCGTGGACGGGATTATTATGAAATATTAGGATTTAGAGATACGGTAAGGACCATTCTAGAAAAGGGTAGAAGACCAGGTTTAAGAAGTAACGGACAACTGTTTGATGAATTAAATCCTACGATGGTATATGATAGATTCTCCACTACGCTGAGCGGTCCACTTTATGTCCCTCATGTGGCCACTACTACTCCTGCCCCTAGTAGACATGAAGCTTGTTTGTCTGCCCCTATTGTCCGACGAGGACCCCCAGGAATAGATATGAATCTTTTAGATCATTATTTAACAAGAGGTGATGAAGAACGCGCAGCTGCAGGGACAGGTGGCAGAAGACGACGCAGTTCAAAAAAAAGACGTAAATCTAATAAGAGACCAAAACGTAGTAATAAAAATAAAAGGAGAAAACGTAGACAAACTAGAAAGTATTGATAAATATTATTTAGAACATTAGAGTATACTAATCTAAATAATATAATATTGTTAGGTATGGTGCAAACTATGTACCAGTAAAAAATCCAGGGAGGGGGGTTCCATTTGCATCAATATAGTCACCATATATTCTTATCATTTCAGTTGCGCCTTTGAACATACTACCGATCATTGCGCTTTCAGATACCTTCCACTTTCTTATATCCTGATTAAATGCAATTGCACCATTAAACATATTATTCATATTCGTGATACTAGACACATCCCAATTGCTTATATCCACGTTAAATGCTGATGCACCATTAAACATATAAGGCATATTCGTTACACTAGACACATCCCATTTGCTTATATTCCCGTTAAATGCTGTTGCACCATTAAACATACTAGTCATATCCGTTACGCTAGACATATCCCAACTAATATCTTGATTAAATTTTGATGCACCAGCAAACATAGTTTGCATATTACTACCGGTAATTTTTAGGTTCCATGCATCTAGATTATAGTTAAATGAAGATGCACCCATAAACATATAATTCACTTCAAGCACATTGGACATATCCCAAACACTTATATCCTGATTAAATTGATGTGCATCCTCAAACATACCAAACATATTGGTTACATTAGATACATTCCATTTAGTAATATCATCAAACACTGCATTATAAGAAAAAGCATATGGGAGGGCGGTTATATATTTAACGTTCCAAGTGGATACATTATATAACGCATCAACCGTACAATAAGGTTGAGCTTGCCCAGCTAGATTATTAAAATCAGTTGTAGTTACACCCGAACTTGTCCCTCCGTCGTATATATATTTTAATGCTAGGTTTAGCGATTTCGTCGTCGGTGGCGTGTATATATCAGAAGCATTAAAAAATGCATAGCCGGCTGCATTTGTAGTACTACCGGGCGTTCCCGGTTCTGTAGGGTCAGGGACCATATTTCTATTATATTCATTTAACATAAGAGTTGCGTTCAGGAACATACTAGAAATATTAGCTACATATTCACCACCGGATTCAAGAACGGTCCATACACGTATATCCTGAATAAATGAGGTTGCACCCTGAAACATATAACTCATATCGGTTATATCACTTGAGATTGTCCACTCACGTATGTCCTGATTAAATGAGGTTGCATCCTGAAACATATAACTCATATCCAGTACACCAGACACATCCCAACTACCTATATCTGCATTAAAACTAGTTTTACCGTCGAACAAACCAGTCATACTGGTTACTTGAGAGGTACTCCAATTACTAATATTCATTACTTCTGCGGAGGTTGTTCCTGGATTCTCGTTTAAAAAATCAGTCATCGTACTGCTAGGTGCACCAGCAATATATGCATCTACTGCAGATTGTATATTCAAATCAGTTGCTACAAATGTGTCGGACGATGAGTCTACCGTTTCACCTAATACATTAGACGAAGTAACTATGTTAGAGTTAGGGATATACACACCATCTGCATTTGATTGAAACATGCTTTTTCCTCTGCCTACACCACCTATTTGATTTATATTAAATACTACATTTCTTTCCGCCCCATAACTTCTACCGTATTCAAGATCAGATATGCGACCTATCGACGGAGGAAGACCTTGTTTTTTATTACCACCGCCCAGATTTCCGTTTAAGTTAATAAATGTGGATGCTCCTGCGTTGCCAGCACTAAAAGTCGACTGACTTTTTGACATTATAATATTATAATACGAAAAAAACAAGTTTATATTTATAGAATGTCGTAAATAAATGAGAGACCCGTCATTTTTTTGTAGTTATAGGTTTAAAAAGGCATAAAAAAACAAATCCACATCATAGAACACCCTTTATGGAACACATAAATTTTAATCAAATATTAAATAGAGAAAGTTGCGTTCAAAAAATAAAAAAAGCACTTGATGATTTTCAATCGAACAAAACAGATACGCTTCAAAAGCGTGGTATATACATATATGGCGCACCAGGAACAGGAAAAACGTTATTTACCATAAATGTATTGGAAGAATTAGGGTATGATATTATAAAATACGACGCTGGAGATATTAGAAATAAAAGCATCATAGAAAATATCACCTTGCAGAATATGTCGGATAGAAATGTACTAAGTATGTTTACATCAAAAGTAAAACCAATTGCAATCTTGATGGATGAGATCGATGGTATGAATAACGGAGACAAAGGCGGAATAAATGCATTAATTAAGTTAATCCGACCAAAAAAGACCAAAAAACAAAAATTAGAAGATTCAACGTGTAATCCAATCGTTTGTATTGGAAATTATCATATGGACAAAAAAATAAAGGAGTTAATGAAAGTGTGTACGAGTGTAGAATTAAAACCACCTACAGATGTAGAAATGACACAGTTAATAAAAGCGAGTATGCCAATCATTAATACATCTTTTATATCCAATATAAAAGAGTATATAAATAATGATTTGAGGAAATTTTCCGCATTATTAGATTTATATAAGGAAAATAATATAAAGTTCAACGATCAAATCATATCAAAAGTTTTCAAAAAAAAATCGTATAATGAAGATACAAAACAAATTACAAAAAGAATAATAAACAATAAAATAACTATGGAGAACCATATTCATACTATAAATGAAACGGACCGAACTATTGTGGGGTTGTTATGGCACGAAAATATTGTGGACCCTCTTAGTAAGTTACCACCTGAAAAGGCATTTCCATTTTATCAAAAGGCGTTAAATCTCATATGTTTTGCGGACTACATAGACCGTATCACGTTTCAAAAACAAATTTGGCAATTTAACGAAATAAGTTCTCTTATAAAAACGTTCCATACCAACAAACTTTATCACGAAACGTTTACAAAAAAACCAAAATATAATCCAACGGATATACGTTTCACTAAGGTCTTGACCAAATATAGCACAGAATACAACAACAATACTTTTATACAAAATATATGTCAACAATTGAGCATGGATAAAAAAGACGTATTTTCGTATTTTTTAGAGTTGAGAAATTCTTATTCTGATGACGAGATTTATGAGGTGTTCCAAACATATGACATATGCAAATTAGATATCAACCGTATCTATAGATATCTAGATAAATATACGAAAAATCCTATTCATATTGATATTGATATTGATGAGGATGACGATATGTAAATACTTTTATTATTTTAGTGTTTGTTTAAAATAATAAAATAAGCAATTTATTCTGCTTTAATCAATTCCCATTCAGACTTTATAAATCCCCCATTTGGAGGGAACATCCTACGGTTATTTGCGTACCACTTAGCTTTCTGTGCCTGCCACTTAGCTTTCTGTGCCTGCCACTTTTCTTGAGAAGACTCAATACGTTGGTGTCGTATAAATTGTTCTGGATTATCATAATACAGAAAATTGGGGTCTTTGTTTACAGGGTCTGACCGAGAAAGCAAAAACCCATTTGCATCACATTTAGCAGTAGAATCAATAACTTTGTACAATTGCAATTCTTCAAACGACCCCTGACAAAATGGATACACGTGTCCGGTTTTAGCATTTACTACACGACAACGCAGTTTGGTAGGATAGTATAGTCGTTTACGTTTAGGAAAATAAAAATGATTGTTTGATTCCGAAAACGTATCCTGGTCGTAGCTGGCTTCATCATAGTCGAAAGGCGTGCTTGGCATTTCTGGAGGCTATGTAGTTGTATATATGATAGCTATTTTATGTTTAAGTGGTTAAACAATATAACATAATTAATCTGATATTAGAGTTTTCAAACGTGTGTTTTCTTGTATTAATCCATTTATTTCTGTAATTTGACGATTTAACATGCTTTGTTGTTTGCGCAATAATTGAAGTAATTCATCGATAGTCATACGCATAGGATCACTATTTTCAGGTTGAAACATAACATAAGGACTATTGCTTCCGATCATAAGTTGATTTTCTGCACGCATTCTCCGTTGCGTTTCCACGTCAAGCATCTGCATTACTACATCAGGCTTCATACGGATATTGCCTGCGGGGTAACTCGAGAGAAGAATATCGATTTCATTTAGAAAAAATTGTTTAATGTGTGGATCTTTAACAAAATAATCAATATTTAGTCCGGTTTCTTTTACATTAGGATTGTTCGTACAGTCAAGAAGCGTTGTTTTATCACCTGCATTATGTTTGTGTGGAAAGACTAGTATAGTTTTGAAGGGGTCAAATTGCACCAAAGGTAAAGTATAATTTTTCAAAAAAGATTTTTCTTCTCTCATAGCATCTTTCGGTTCGTAGTTAGTAATTTTCAACAATTCTTTTTTAAATGCGAAGGTTGCTGTGGTGGCGTGATTATCTCCATATGGTCCTATTTTGTAGATTTTCATATTGTGTTTAAAAAACATATACATAATACTAGATCCTCCACATAACGCGCCTGGTGTATTGGATAACTTGAAAACGGAGTGTGTAATTCTCTCTGGTGGATAATAATCATCATCATTCATATAAACGATAATATCTCCTTTGGGTTTTTTATGCATTACGTTTCTTTTTTCACCAATCGTCATTTTTTCATCGTAAGAAAAATATTTCACATTTGGATGGTCTGAAACCAAATCGTTTATTTTATCGGTACCGTCATCTAATATAATCCATTCGATTCTATCTTTTGGATACGTTTGATGATTAAAACATTTTATTAACATAGGGATAAATGAACGACGATTGAATGTAGGGGTGCAAACGCTGACATATGGAATGGTTGGCCATGTTGTAAAATCATTTTCCTTATATGTCATATTATAAGGAACTTATATAGTAATAACTTGTATATTTATATCTATTATTATATATTAATCCGATAAAGTTATTGTTCGGACATTTCAACAAAACTTGTTTTGCCTTCGTAATCATATACAATACGCTTATGCTCGAAATTTTCAGCACCACCACTCTGATCACGAGATCCCCACCTATCAGAAGATATCCATCTCCCTAAATATTCAATTGGTTCTTCGGTCCAGTATGTTTCATTAGGCCAAGTACCTTTTTTATTACTGTAAAAGGCAAATCCATAAAATTTCGATGGATCTAACTGAATTGACCGAAATACTTGTTGTTCTACCGTGTCTATTACCACTTATCACGTAATACCTTTAAATTAAAAAAAGATTTCTTTTATGAGCCATAACAGATATGCTACCGCCATTACACCTGCAGTAGCATTATCTAATGTACTAAAAGCAGAGAATAGTATAAAAATTCCAAATACCATTTTTAACCATCTAGAATTACGATTCGCTATATTAAAAACGGTTTGATAATTAATAATCAAAGGTAAAATCAAAACATTAAACATAACTGACAATTGATGAAGAATAACATTTACATATCCTAGTAAAAGAACGAATAAAAACCCTAATAGGGTATATACCCATCCAATTTTTTCAGAAGTGAAACTAAAAAAGATTGTACTTAGAAACGTCATTACTGGTACGATTAAGCCGGTCAATACCGCGGGTATGATTATACCTATAATATATAAACCGGGGTCAGGAACAGATTTCAGAAGCCCTTTGTCTTTAATTTTAACTGTGTAAATCATATGCATTACTTTACGATAGGTTATATAGGTATTTGCCTCGGTTAATGCAAACCAATTTTTAACTTCTTGCAAACTAAATTCTTCTGCTGATTTTTTATACATCGAATACGGCCATCCATTTAATTTATTTGTGTATCCCAACGATTTAAGTAAATCAAAAGACTGTCCGGATAATTTCTGCGCGTATGAAACAAAATTTGCGTTACCTCCTTTTTGTTTCTTACCTCCGCCAGTCTGAGGTTTGTTTCCAGGTGCGCTATTAGGCAAATATTTGTTAATATCTGTAGGAAACACTAAGTCTAATGAACTAAAATGGACTAAAAAAACAAAATTACTTCCAATTAGTATCAATAATAAAAAAATTATGAAATTGACTATTATAGAACCAGCAAATCCAGACCAATCTGGTGCATCATCGGAAGAAGTATCTTCTGTATTATTTTTATCATCAATTGCATCTACACTATCATCTGCCATTTATATATAGACGATATAATATATCAACCTTATAATATGCTAGAGAAAGTATTTATGCTTTTATTGTGGGTTATAATTGCATCTTATATAATGCAATATTTAGAAAGAACTTCTTTTATATATCCCGATAGAGAAAATATGTCGAGTATGCACCGTGTTTCAACTTCCGACTATCCATATGGATTTGCAACTCATATCCCGACAAATTATGCAATAAATAACGCAATAGATACCTATAGTAATAATTATAAGGTATCTATGGAGTTAAGTAAACAATTCACAACTCAATCTATTCCTCAACCTCATAATACCTGTTTTTTGTAAATATATTATCTCGCGTATTCTAATCCAGCCATTCCATTTTGAAATTTTAAAACGTTATATCGTTCTTCCATAACCACCATATTGTATTGATAATTATAAATTCCAGATTGAGGCATTTGTGTGGCAACCGTTTCGCCAGAACTGTTGCAAATCGCGGTGAATTGTACGTTTGCGTTCAGGGTAGGTTGTATGGTAGTAACTTCAAATTGTATTGTGCTAAATTTACTCATATTCATCGCTCCGCTAGGCTGAAAATCAAATGGGTCACAGCGTAAAGAAAAATTATAACAATATACTCCTTCTGGTGCTGCACCGGATGTTCTTATGTATTTTTCTACATAATCTAATACACCATAGGGTAGCGTATCTTCGCGATATTTGCCGTCTAATAACAACCCCCATGTACCCATAATATTTTTTGTATTCAACGGCGTGAATGGTCCAGTATTCCATAATGATGGAAGACAATTATCAGAACATAAAATGAACGGTGGATATAAAGTAGAAGAGTCGGATTTCGTTATACCACTACAAGTATCTTCATTTGCAAAAACAACAGAAGAAGGCATATAATCATACGGCCAATTAGAATAATTAGACCACTGATTTCTCTCGTTAACATCTGTTCTTTGAAAAAACCACATCCAGTTAGAGACCATCCCCAAACTATTCAAATCAACACGTTTTGAACCTATCACGTTTTCATAAGTGGTGGTATAAGATTGGCGTACAAGATAGGATTGTGGTTCCGACGCAAATAATCTAACTTCATCATCTGTCAAAAATGCATATGTCGATAATAAGTGTATGTCTGCGTTCCAATTGGTTTGTTTGTTTTCATACACATCACTATTGGATATATCTACACTTGGAGGAGATTGTAGAAATCGGTAAAAACTGTATCGACTATCATTAAAATTAGGTTGGATTGGAACCCCTGTTGCAGCATATTCTAGGTCAACATCATTTGGGTAATATATTTGGTTTACAGTAAATAATTCTTGTACTGGTCTTATAGTAATTTCAATTTTGAGTTCTGCGTATTGTAGAGAGACTAAAGGAAACCCCATTTTAGCCGCAAGAGTGAACCATATATTTAAAGGAATATACAATTGTCTAGCTCGAAGTGATGGTTCACTTCCAGTACTGGCGTATACTGTTGGATAAGGTACACCACCGATTGTTCCTGTAGCAGAAGCATCGTTGTTACCACCATAAAAAGCACTTGGATATTGACCGGTTCTTCCGTAAGCGTAAGCAGGATTATTAAGTTCATCCACGTTTCCTGTCATTTCGTAGTATAATTTTTTTTTAACATCACTAAAATCTCTCTCCACAACATTTGTAAGGTATTGTCCCGAGAATTCTTGTATAACCATACCGCCAACCGTAAATCTTACCGTTTCGATCATTTGAGACCCCAAATTATCGATCCATTTAAACTCATATGGTTGCCATTTTTGTAAAATAGAACACGTTGTTGAGGTTTCATCGTTGACAAGCGGAGGCATCACAGGACTCCATATATTAGGAAGATTAACTACGCAATATGTATCCATAAGTAAATCTCCATATCTTGGAACGGTGAAATCAAATACAGAAGATTCTGTCATTCGTAATGTTCTCTGTCCGGAAAAATCAATTCGAAATTTTTGAAGACCAAAATTGGTATACTTTGCATAGGTCGTTTTGAAGAAAGTTTTACTTGGATTGCCATTAAGAATCACATTTTGATTACCATACGCAATAAGGTTGAGTAGTCCACCAGGCATTATAATAAATTGTGATTAATATTTAACTTGGTTTAAGTTATTAAAATAATAACAATATATTATATTATGAATGAAAATGTAAATACTCCTGCTCCTAAAGCGATGCAGCAAATGCTAACGAATGCTATGAGTGGAGCTAATGCTGCTAAATATTCTATTTTTGCACTATGTTTAATACTTATAGTTATGATTATTTATTGGGCGTACGGTAAAAGTACGCTTAATAAAGCGAATTGTACTAATATGAATAATTTGTATAAAGATTATGGTATGGTTCATACTATTAATACGTCCAACCCAGATTATAGTTATAAACTAAGAGATTATTATGTAATGACTGCATATAATGCGTGTTGTGCCGGACAATTTAAAAATGATTTTGTAAACGTATGTGCCCTTAAAAATGTAATTAAACAGGGTGCAAGATGTATTGATTTTGAAGTATATTCGTTGAATGATACACCTGTGATTGCTACCTCTTCTGTGGATGATTATAGTATTAAGGAAACATACAATAGTGTTCTTTTTAGTGATGCTATGGACATTATAAAAGATTATGCATTTTCAGGAAGTACTTGTCCGAACCCAGGTGACCCTTTAATTATTCATCTTAGAATAATGAGCACAAATCAAAAAATCTACAATAAGATGGCTACACTTATAGAAGAAACGTTATCGGAATACACGCTCGGGTCTAAATATAGTTATGAAAATCACGGAAAAAACTTAGGAGGAGTCCCATTATCGGAAATAATGGGAAAAGTATTAATAATAGCAGACCGTTCGAATCCTTTGTTTGAATCTACCAATCTCGACGAATATGTAAATCTTGCATCGAACTCTATATTTATGAGAAATGTAAGATATTCTGATGGCGTCAAATATACTCCTGATATAGATGAATTGATAGATTATAATAAAAAAAATATGACACTAGTTATACCTGATTTATCAGAGACAAATGCAAATTATTCCGCACAATTGGCTTGGGCGTCCGGATGTCAATTTGCAGGTATGTGTTTCCAAAATTTTGACACTAATATGGAAGTATATTCAGCTTTCTTTGCAAAGAAGGGTTCTGCCTTTGCACTCAAACCAGAAGCACTTAGATATATTCCTGTTACTATACCACCCCCTCAGACAGCAAATCCTGCGTATTCTTACGAACAAAGAAACACTTCCACGAATTATTACTCTCTTACTATTTAATATATTATTTAATATATATGAGTAATTTTGAAGAAAAAGAATTAGAAATATTAAGAGCTGCTGTAGATAAAGCACAAGAGAAAGCAGCTCGTAGTCTTACACATTCACAAGAAGTACAGAATATTATTAGAATTGTAGAACGGTTTTTACGTAAAAAACGACTAGTATGCTATGGAGGCACCGCAATTAATAATATACTTCCAGTTAACGACCAATTTTATGATAAAGATATAGAAATACCTGACTATGATTTCTTTAGTGCAGATGCTTTAAATGATGCAAAAAAACTGGCAGATATTTATCTAGAAGAAGGTTATACAGAAATAGAAGCAAAAGCAGGGGTTCATCATGGAACATATAAAGTATTTGTTAATTTTATTCCTGTTGCAGATATTACGTATATTCCCAAGGATTTATTTAAAGCAATACAGAACAAAGGAATAAAAGTGAATGGTATATATTATGCTCCGCCTGATTACTTAAGAATGGCTATGTATTTGGAACTTTCACGTCCGAAAGGAGATGTGAGTCGTTGGGAAAAAGTTATGAAGCGGTTAACTTTATTAAATAAACATTATCCTATGAAAAATCCTAAATGCGACCATATGAATTTTATGAGGAGTTTTGAAGGCACACAAGAAGATGCAAGAAATATTTACAGTACCGTGAAAGATACTGCGATTCAACAAGGGCTGGTATTCTTTGGAGGTTATGCTAGTGAAGTATACAACAAATATATGCCTAAGAAAAAACGTATACAATACAAAGATAAACAACCTGATTTCGATTTATTATCAGAAGACCCAGAAACTTCTGTAAATATTATAAAAGAGAGATTACGAGATGAAGGATTTAAAAATGTAAAAATTTATAAGAAACCTGGTTTTGGAGAGATTATAGCTCCACATTATGAAATAACTATAGAAGAGGATACTGTGGCGTTTGTATACAAACCTCTCGCGTGTCATAGTTATAATATTATTAAATCAAAAGGTCGAACTATAAAAGTAGCGACAATAGATACTATGCTTAGTATATATCTTGCTTTTTTATATGCAGACAGACCGTATTACGAGCACGATAGAATATACTGCATGGCTCAATACTTATTTCACGTACAAACTGCTAATAGACTTCAACAAAAAGGTCCGTTGAAAAGATTTAGTTTACAATGTATAGGGAAACAAGAAACCCTTGAAGACATGAGAAACGATAAAACTCAAAAATATGAAGAATTAAAAAATAAACGAGATACACGTGAATATGAAGAATGGTTTCTCAAGTATGTGCCTTCAAAATCTAAAGAAAATAGTGAAACGAAAAGTAAACCGAAAAGTAAAACGAAAAGTAAAACGAAAAGTAAAACGAAAAGTAAAACGAAAAGTAAAACGAAAAGTAAAACGCGTAAAATGGATACCTCAAAAAAGAAAACCTATAAATTAATTGGATTAAATATGTAACTTATATAAAGATGAACTATGTTAAAGTATTTTACTTGTTCCTGATTACTGTATTGTTAATAACCATATATTGTAGATTGTCTTATAAAGAACCATTTACGAACTATTTTCCTAGTTCATATTTCAAAAGTAATACTAATATTTGTGCGAATCAAGGTTATCCAATTCGATGGTGCGTGAATGCAGACCAGTATAACGAAACATCTAATACATGTATATGTCCTCCGGGACAAAAAATATATAAACGATATGGAAGGTGTTTGTGTCAGACATATGTTGGTTAAAATACTATAATTAATTATATTTTTCTAAAATTGCTTTTGGGATTAAATTTTGGGACATATCTAACATTTTTTTGTAGCATTTGTTTATAGTTACTTCTGAAATTTCACTAATCGTACTAACTTCTTTCTTTGTAATACTTACATTACAAGACCGTGCTATGAAATAAATAATACCGGCAGCGATAGAATGTGGAGTATTTTCAGGAATAAGATTATTTGTATGTATTCGTAATGCTATAAATTTACAAACTTTGGTAAGTTCCGTATTAATATTCAGTCTGCTGCAATAACGTTCAATAAATGTTACAGGGGTAGGCTGACATAGAGAGGTTTTATCTGTGTTGGCCATTTCACTTTCAAGTTCATTTATAATAGATATTGCGTTTTTACATCCTCTTGTAGCAGCAGTAGTGTCTAAGTGAAATATGTGTGCGATTTCTTTTGCAGTTCTAGGAAAACTGTTGACTCTTGCAGCAATATATATAGAAGCTGCTATGATACCATCACGATTCAATCCTCGGAATGTTTTTGCTTCGGATATTTTTTTATGAAACCTCATCGCGTCATCTATAATTAATTTTGGTATTCCTGAATGATTTCCTAAAATAGTTATTCGTTGAAATTCATCATATTGTGATTTTTCTTTGTAAGGCATACCCAGCCAGTCTGTATACCTTCTTATTTTTCGCATTTCATATGAAGACGCTCCGTTTACTAATACTTTACAACCGAAACTAGATTCGTGTAATAATGGATTAATAGGCATTCCACATCGGGTTGGGTCACTTCCAGATGTATCTTCTGCACCATAATATCTCCATTCAGAGGTTTGATCTAATATATCTGTATAAAATATACCGCACTTTTTATTCGTACACGTTTGAAACCCTTCGTCTGATATAACTAATGATGACGTACAGCAATCACAATTTTCTCTCAGTCCATTATTTGTGTATACACATTCAACATTTTTTTTATCCAGTATTTCTGTATCAAATTGTTCCCATAGTTTCACTTTATTTTTACCCTCTCGACGAATTTTTTTGGTTTTAAGTTCATTCATTATTGACGTGAACTAGTATAATCGTAAGAAAATACTTCAATTTTATAATGTTTTCTTAATTATATTAATGGGTAACAATAATTCTGTTGAAAATATTAAAAAAGAAGGCTTATTATTACAAGAATTAGATTTCATAGCTGCCAATTACATAAGCACACAGAATTTTAAAGATATGGAACGTCTAGCGGATATGGATTATTGTAATAAGTTGGTTGTTGTGACCGCGGATTCTATTGCAAGTAATTTAAATGATTTAAATGTTAATTATTTGGCTCAACGACTTAAGAACGGGATTGAAATAAATGAAATGACAAAATCAAACATTTTATATCTTAAACAAAATAATTTAGAAAATTTAGATGTCAAAAACAATACTACAAAAAGAAGATTGTGTATAGGTATTGCAAAGTTTTATGTAAAAATAGCACATTTATTTAGTGCGATCGTGACTACGGTTAATCCAATCTATGTATATAAAGACGAGAATGGAAATACGGTAGAAACTAATTTACTCAATAAAAAAAATATACCGGCTAGTGCTAATGTAAGTATTAAAAGAATGGACGTTTGTAGTAAAAGATTGAATGCATTATTAAATAACGAAGATTTTAACAAGCCTACAGATGCAAAAGTTACTATAAATCCTAATTTTTGTGAAATGAATTACGATAGGACTAGAAACAAAGACAAAATGTTTTACCAAGAGCCAGGTATACCTGAATTAGAGAAATTATATTATGATGAATATGATTATGATAAAGGAGGATTCTCAAGAATGAGCGACAAGACACGTAAAGAAATATATGAAAAGGATGTAATAACTTTTTATAAAGCGTTCACCGGAAATGATACTATAGAAAAATATGGAAAAGGTGAACCACTTATTAAAAAATTTAGTGATATAAAGTTAAGAGATTTTCATAAAAGTAAAGGATGTTCTAGAAATGGGAGTTATACAAATTCTTATTCTGCTACATTAAAGAATAAATTATTTTCAGACTACGCAAATCACATTAAGACAATGATGCAGACTACAAAAAAAAATCAAGATGAACTAATTGGTATATTAAAAGATTTATTTTCACCAGTAATCAATCCAGAATCAGGTCGTAAAGAAATAATGATAAACCCAAAATTAACAGAAGAAATATTACAGAAACTTATTGATAAAACACGGACTATAATTGTGAAATTGTATGTAAAATGTGAAAATGACTTCATTAAAGGACTAGAATTGTTTCAAGCAATCGTAGAAAAACAGATAATGGATACATCTAAAGAACAAATTGAAAAACTGCAAAATACCCTGCAAGATTCTCTTGTAGACGCAGAAATAACACCTCCCAACAATACAGAAGCTTCTACTGTAGATAGTTTAAGCGAAAATACATATAGTAAAACACCTGCAACGGATACTGCGTCTGCAACGGATACTGCGTCTGCAACGGATACTGCGTCTGCAACGGATACTGCGTCTGCAACGGATACTGCGTCTGCAACGGATACTGCGTCTGCAACGGATACTGCGTCTGCAACGGATACTGCGTCTGCAACGGATACTGCGTCTGCAACGGATACTGCGTCTGCAACGGATACTGCGTCTGCAACGGATACTGCGTCTGCAACGGATACTGTGCATGCAACGGATACTGCGCCTGCAACGGATACTGCGTCTGCAACGGATACTGCGTCTGCAACGGATACTGCGTCTGCAACGGATACTGCGCCTGCAACGGATACTGCGTCTGCAACGGATAGTAGACCTGTACCTCCTCAGGTTCAATCAGGAGGAGAGTATACATTTAGAAGTGGAAATACATATAATAATTTATTGTTAATTGATAGCGATAGCGATAGCGATAGTGATAGCGATAGTGATAGCGATAGCGATAGCTATAGCAATTAGCTTTTAGAATTATAATATTTATATATAATATAATGCCTACTAAAAAAAGACGTTCTTTTAATTGCCCTCATATAAAGAAATGTAAAACCAGTTCTTCTTGTCTAACAAAATTACGCAACGGTAGTTGTAAAGGTATGAGAACCTCTACGTGTCGCCATACACCAATGTGTAAAATGGCATTCGGCAAAAAACGTTCTTTTTGTCGTTCAAAAAAGAACAAAAAGAGAGATGTATACTATAGTGCGTAGAGATAAAATATATAATTAATTGTGGGATTTGTCTTCTATTTTTTTTAGCAATTCTTTGTTATAAATTAAATTTCCAGTAGGTTTATAGGTGTTTGTATCTCGGAAATTATTATTCGATACAGATATTTTCTTGGATTTGTTACCAAGAATAAGAGAATTAGGGTCTTGATGTGTAGTTGAGCCGGATGTTTCTGTATCTGTATTTTTCTGATTACCCCAACCATCTAGTTGTATGCCTGTTTTTTTACGTATTTCATCTCGCACATATCCAGGCGTCCATTTTTTCCAAGATATAAACAACAAATTAGGATGTGTATATCTAACAACAAATCCATTTTCGTTTAGTTTATCTATAATATATGCCGTACAAGCGGTGTGGTCGTATCGTGGTATGCCTATTATAACTTCTGGTATAATATACCAACAGTGCTGTTCGTTCGGATTTATTCTGGAACAATATCGTACTTTATTATGAATTCTTTGTAATATTTTATTGTACACTTTCAACGTATTTAAATCGCTTTCTTTTTTCTTTTCATATAAATCGTCTAAATTAACTTTAAGATTGAAATCATTTTCGTCTCCTAGAGTAAAAATTGTATCCATATTATTATTACAAAAGAAAAGTATTAAAATAAAGATACCTAATTAGTAAAATGACAATTAAACATATGGTATTATCTGGCGGAGGTCCTACCGGTTTAATAACGTACGGAGCAATAAAACGTTTGCATGAAGAAGGTATGTGGTGTTTAAACAAACTAGAATCAATATATATGTCGTCAATTGGTTCATTTATAGGATTTGTAATCGCATTAGGATACGACTGGAATACAGTAGACGAATATCTTATTGGTCGTCCTTGGAATAAAACGTTTTCTCATTTAGGCGATGACTTATTAGAGGTTATGCGAAATAAAGGCCTAGATGGATTAGAGATGGCATCTATATACACGGAACCCCTTTTGTTAGGAAAAGACTTACCTAAAAATGTTACTTTGCAAGAATTATACGAATATACAAATGTAGAATTATGTTTTATAGCTACAGACTTAAATACCTCACGAAGTCTACACACAGAAATAATTACACACAAAACATATCCTAATATGAGTTTGAATATTGCGATTGCAGCATCATCTGCATTTCCATTAGTATTCAAACCTATATTTTATAATAATAAGTGTTTTGTAGATGGAGGATTGTTAAATAACTTTCCTTTGAATATATGTCTAAACAATACAAAATGTAAAGAAGATGAAATGCTTGCATTTTGTAATTATACATATGATACTCCAAACACAAATTTAACAGACGAGTCATCATATCTAGATTATGCCAGAGTATTAATGCGAAAATGTTATCTTGAACTTGAAACTACTACAAAACAAAAACAAATTAAAAATATTGTGTATTATGATACGCGAGATGTTATTGATTATACTAAATGGATACATACTCTTGAAGATGGGGATATGCGTAAAACATTAATAGAAAGGGGGCTACAAGCAGCAGTTACATTTATGGATTTAATACAGAATCAAGAAATTGTTGAAGAGTGTCCTGCTGTGGTTTAGCGTCGTATTCTACTGTTTTATTATTGTAAATCATTTTAATAGTAGGATAACCTGCTACATTAAACTTTTCTGCGGTAGCGGTATCTTTTTCACAATCGACTTCGATAAAATTGATTTTAACTCCTGAGGAGTGTCCGTTAGTATTAATAGTTTCTTTGAATTTTTCCCATTCTGGTTTTGCGGTTTTGCAGTGAGGACACCAAGTCGTGTAGAAAAAATATAAGTCTGCATTCGCGTTATTTGTATTCACGCCGCCTTCTGTGTACTCTTTATTTGGTACATAACTTTTCTGTACTCTTGGAATAACGTAGGTGTTGTATACCCATATTGCAGTTGTAATAAACGCTGCTGCAAGTAAAATAATTACTATCATTTTTTTGTTAGAAAACAAAGAAACCGCGTTTTCACGTATTTTTGTAAGCATTATAATATATATTTTGAAGAATCTTGTAATGCTTAAACGAATTAGTCTAAAGATAATATATTATATTAAATAAAAATAAATATGTTGTTCCGTACTTCATCAGGAACACTTTTGAACGTAGAAAGAAATAACTTTATAAGCGACCGTGAATATTATCTTTATATAAAATCTATTGTTTTGGGTAATTCAATTAAGCCACAATACAAAGAAACAATAGTAGATAGATTAATCAAAATTATTATACGAAAATAGTATACGCAGAGTAGAACAATAATACCATTATAATAATAGTCACACCACATCCTGCAAATATATTTTGTCTGTATGGTGCGTATTTTGAATTAACAAGAAAATCTTTATTTTCTGTAAAATATATTTTTAAGTGAAGAACATACAAAAAAACTGCATACGTTAATACAATCACACCTATCAATTTTATTATAGTAGATATCGTTACACCCATAATACTCTTCCCAAAAGTACTACACGCAATTATTATCATACCAAAAAATATAACTATGTAATCATTTTTGGTATTTTCAGCATAATCCTTAAAAGTTGTCATTTTATATATTAACATCCATAATATAATAATTTTTTTAATATAAAATTGATTTGTATATATAACGTAATATACAGAATACGTATACTATGTCTTCTACCGAAGAACTTCCAAAAGTAATCAAAATCACCAAACAACAACACAAAAAAGAGACAAATGAAAAACTTATGAAAGAAATAGAAAAACATACACTAGAAGATTATAAAACCGAAAATGTTATGCTTATGTATGGTGATTGTTTAGAAAGAATGAAAGAAATACCAGACGATAGCGTTGATTTGATACTATGTGATCTACCGTATGGAACCACTAAATGTAAATGGGATACTGTTATTGACATCAATACACTTTGGGAACATTATAAAAGAATCATAAAAAAACCTTCGGGAGTAATATTGCTATTTGGACAACAACCATTTACAAGTATGCTTGTTTCATCAAATTATGAATGGTTTAAATATAATATTATATGGAAAAAAAATAAAACCACACAGTTCTTGCTTGCTAATTACAGACCGATGAAATGTACTGAAGACATATGTGTGTTTTCTAAAGGAGGTGCAGCAGCAGCATCAGTAAAAAAAGGTAATATGACTTATAATCCACAGAACCTTTTACCAGTAAATATAAAAAAGAAAAACAGTAAAGAACGAATTGGAAAAATGCTGAATCAATCCCACCATCTAGGACCTAATAATAAGTTAATTAGTGATAGTGAATATTCGCAAAAATTCACAAATTATCCAACGGAACTAATCGAGTTTGATATAGAATATGATACTATACACGAAACACAAAAACCAGTAACACTTATGGAGTATTTGATTAAAACGTATTCAAATGAGGGCGAAACCGTTTTAGACAATACTATGGGTTCAGGGACGACAGGTATAGGCTGTGCAAATACACACCGTAAATTTATTGGTATAGAATTAAAAGATATATATTATAAGCTATCAAAACATCGTATTATTGATGGTATCTAAAAACTGTTACGGCGTGTAGCATCCATAATTAAAATATGTTTCTGTGTATCTAGGATCAACTTCTTTTTTTCTGAAATATTTAGATAATTTACTGCTTTTACTAATCCTTCTACATCATCTCCTAATACACCCATAGAACGATTACAAGAATTGTGTAAATAGCCTCGGAACGTATTTGTGGTGTGGCAGTGATCAAATACTAATACGTCATCTTTTTTTGGAAGCTTTCCACATAAAGCGCACACGGTGCCGTCGGGTGCTTTATATGGTTTCCCTATTTTTTTTGCTATTTTTACTGCCTGTTGTTTTCCTTGAGAAACTTTTTTAGAACAACTCTTGCATTCTGGTCTACGTAATCTGTATCCATTTTTGTCAAATGCGTCACAACCACTCGTATTTCCAGTATATTCTATTAGTAGTTTCATTAGATTACATTTAGAACACGTTTTGCTATTTGTGGTTGCGTACATAATTTCTTCTTCGGGTGTTTCAAATTTTGCTTTGTCTTTTTGTTTAGAATATAATAGTCGTTCATTTGCGGTTACTTTAAAGGTTGTCATAATAGCTGTTGGTACAGTATATATACCTGACGTACAATTCAATTTTTTTTAAAAATGCTGCAGAGAGAATGCGTGTTTTCATAAGTTTTTCTAATGATAAACTAAGAAATGACTACACGGCGAAAAAAGAGGGTTTTTACAAAAAAACATTTTAATAGTGGAGACGGTATGTTAACCGCTGTGTGGGGACCTAGTTTGTGGCATTTTTTACATATTATGAGTTTAAATTATCCTATACGTCCTACAAGTGATGAAAAAAACAGTATAAACATTTTATTATAAGTCTTCAATATATTCTTCCTTGCAGACACTGTCGAGAAAATTTAAAGAATAATTTTAAAACTCTTCCTCTAACAAATTCTGATATGAAAGACCGAGATAGTTTTTCACGATATGTTTATAAACTTCATGAAACTGTAAATAAAATGTTAGGGAAAAAATCTGGTTTAACGTATTGTGATGTGCGAGAGAGATACGAACATTTTAGGTCAAGATGCACACACACAAAAGAAGAAACTAAGACAAATAAAACTCGTAAAAAAGAAAAGGGATGTACGGAACCTTTATACGGAAAAAAGGCAAAATGCGTTATAAAGATTGTCCCGCAAGAAAATAAATGTAAAACTTTAGAAATTGATGAGAAATGTTTGAAAACAACAACAAAATAAATATCTTATTATACAGTATAATAAGATATGGCTGCACAAGTAAATAGTGGTTCTGTATATATTAGTGATTTGAAAAACATCTTAGACGGATTAGATACAGATGCAAATAACAGCCTAATCGCACTTGGCGCCGCCACCGCAAAGAAGCAAGCTCACGCGAAAACAGCAGTTATATCAATTACTATCACATGGGCGAGTATTATGGGTATATATGAAGGGTTGACTGGAGACAAGACATTACGTCGTAAATATGCTATCTCACGATGGGTTGATGATAAAGTTACAGGACTTGAAGGAATAAATGAAATATTTAAGACAGGAATTGAAATTGGTGAAACAATATCGGATTCAATTAGAGATGCAGCAGATATGGCGAATGAAGTGTCCGGTTCTGATGGTGTTCAGATTCTGCCAAAATCATTATCTTCTATATCTTCAGGGTTTTCTAGAAAAAAAACAAGCTTCGGCGGTGGTCGGTGTGGTATGAGAGGCGGTGCACCGGGTTTTGCACAGCACTTAATGACTATAGCTATTATATCTTGCATAGGTGGGGGGGTTGTATACTCAGGAGCACCATCATGGGCATATATTACCGCAAGAGATTACCTTATTCAACTTGCATATGCCAATAGGGTTGTAACCGGAGGCTGCCGGACTGCATCACAAATTTTTTGGAATAACGTTGCAGTAAATTGGATTTCAAGTGGTGCGTTAGAATCTTGTCTCGAACAGGCAAATAGAAATGCCGCGACATTACAAAGTTTACGTACTACGATTGTTACCGGTTTTACCACATTAATCTCTACTTTATCCGGATTAGGACTTTATATTGGGTCCGGACAGCTTGGACAGGCGTATAATTTTATTAGATCTAATCTTGCTAATCCGTTATGTGATCTTATAGCATCTATTTCGTCACAATCGCTTGCCATCGCTGGAAATGCAGCTGCAGCGAGTGGACGTATGTGTCATCAGCAATCAACAGCCATGATTCAAGGTATACATCGATTAAACAATCCTATAAGGCAGCTCCAGGAACTACTACGACGAGAACAACCACCAGAAGGTATGGTTGCACTGCAAGAACAAATGGACCCACTAGTACAGCCTTTGCGGGTGGCGGACGATGCACCGGTAGGAAGATTGGAACCACCAGCAGCACAATTGCCATCTCCAGCAGCAACAATGCCTGGAAGAAGAACACCATCGACGCCCGCGGCAGAACCATCACCAAGAAGAACGCCATTAACTGCAGATGCAGAAGCACAATCCGACCGAGCACTAGGGAAACGTGAAAGAGATACAACCAGTACAAACGAAGATGGTGAAACGATACCTGCTATTATGGAAGACGACGAAACCATAGAAAACGACGCTAAAAAATTTAAGGAAACTATGGAGAATATAACTGCAGAAATAGCCTCATCACAAAGCAGCGCACAAGGTAGCAGCAGCGCACAAGGTAGCAGCAGCGCACAAGGTAGCAGCAGCGCACAAGGTAGCAGCAGCGCGGAAGATATCAGCGAAGCTGCAGAAGAAGCTGCAGAACAAGTTGGAGACATATTAAATGAACGTGCTCAACAAATGGGCAACGACCAAAATGCAGGTCGAAGACGGCGTCGAAAATATAAAAGAACACGTAAGAATAAAAGTAATAACCGTAAAAGTAAACAACGTAAACCGAAACATCCTAAGACTAAACGTCGAAAAACTCAACACAAAAAACGTAAAGTATCAATAAAAAAACACAGATGAAATTACATACCAAATGAACTGAAATCAGACAATACAGCGCGTGGCATTACATTATCATCATTTGCTCTATAATTAGGAACTTTTTTACATTCAAAGGACGGTTCAGGACAACGTGCACACGGAGGACATGGAGGTGGTGGTTCTGGTTTTGGACAACTTGCGTTGGACGGACACGCAGGACATACCGGCGGAACTACTTGTGATTTTAAAATGTACAAATCACTATTATCACCTAGAGAAGCACTACTATTACTTTTAGCGCTATCATACCCGTTATAATTAGAACTAGAACTAGAACCAGATCCAGAACTAGAACCAGAACCATTATTTTTGTTATATGTATAAACGGTATCTCCTGCTGGACCTGTATATGAATTAACGTTTCCGGTAGTATTAATGTTGCTAGTCATTCCTTCGAATGCATTTACGTTGGCAACACTGTTGATACCGCTAACCATTCTCTCGAACGGATTGACATTAGCAACACTATTGATACCTGTAACCATAGGTTCATACATATCTACGTTGGCGACATTATTGATAGTACTTGTCATGCCTTGACAAGTAGTTCCACAATTTAATACGCTACATAGTAATAATGCACCAATTAATAATAGAAATAAATGTATAGCACGTAGTTTCATTATAATGTATGTAAGGAAAAAAAGATAATATTATTATTTGTTAAATTGATTAATAATTAATATATAAATAAAGATAACATACATCCATGTCTACTAAAACAATATTAAATACACGTTACGATGACGATAACTTGAACGAAATAGGTGTAGATGAAGCAGGAAGAGGTCCTATGATAGGGCGTGTATACGCTGCAGCCGTAATATTGCCACCGAGTGATGAATTTAATCATTCAGACATGAAAGACTCTAAAAGATTTCATTCGGAAAAAAAATTAAGGTTAATGTCTGAATATATAAAAGCAAATGCAGTAGGATGGGGAATAGGATACGCTACAGAACAAGAAATAGACACACATAATATTCGTAAGGCTACCTATATAGCGATGCATCGTGCGATTAAAAGTGTAATCGATACACTAAAACTGGAATGTAATAATATACATCTTATTATAGACGGCAACGATTTCATACCATATATGATATTTGAGGACAATTGTTTGCTACATGTAAAACACACTACTATCGAACAAGGGGATAATAAACTCACTTCTATTGCAGCGGCTTCTATACTAGCCAAAGTGGCTAGAGATGAATACATATCAAACTTATGTGATTCTGAACCAGAACTACAAGAAAAATACGGTCTTCTTAATAACAAAGGATATGGAACCAAGAAACACCTGGATGGTATACGAGAATACGGAATATCAAAATATCATCGTAAAACATTTGGATTATGTAAAAACTATACCAAGTAAATAAATATAAAAATTAATATATAATAATAAATGGATAATTATGATATGTTAGACGAATACGAATATTTTTTTGGGATGAAATCAAGTGAGGTGGATGTGTGGGATATATGCGACAAATCGTTTCTCATTCTAAAATCAAATTGTGTAATCGGACAATATATGGAATATGATTGGTTTAACAAACCAGTATTTGATACTCCAAATAGTTCATATGAATGTATTGTATTAAAAATCAATAAAAATACAAATCGTAAAAATGAAATTGTAAGACAATTAAAATATCAAGGCGTTCATCATTCAAATATACCTGAGGTATATTTATACGGATTCATCTCCTCCCCAAGTATAATGAACGCCAAAGAAAAAATAAAAAACACAATAATAGATACACAAAATGACTACGTTTCTGTCCCTGTATATGCTGACATAACACCTAAAACCCCCAGATATGAATTTATAATTACCTTACAAGGACACAGTAACCATAAATATATAAGAGATATAACATATTATTTAACTTTACCACTATTCAAAACATGTATTTAATAAATATATAAAATTGATACGATTTTATATATTTGTATAGATAACACAGCTAGTAATATAATATGAAAACTATCGTATTCGACACCGAAACCACCGGTCTCCCAGAGAAATTTAATACACCTATTACAGAAACAGACAAATGGCCGTATATCGTGCAACTTAGCTGGATTTTGTACGATACAACTACACACGAAGTAATTAACATTCAAGACCATATCATAAAATGTCCCATAGACATTCCATTAGAAAGTAGTAAAATTCATGGTATAACAAATTCGTATGCTAAGCGAAAAGGGATACCGTTGCAAGAAGCGATGGACTTATTTGATATTGATGTGCAAAAAGCAGATTTAATGGTTGCTCATAACATTTCATTCGACAAACGCGTGTATATGGTGGAAGCTATTAGAAATACACGTCCACACTATTTTACAAATGGAAACGGTCACAGTGAAAAACCAGAATACTGTACTATGAAAGAAACAAAAATATTTTGTAATATTGAAAAAACGAGTACGTATTGGGGAAAATACATTAAATACCCTAGTTTATTAGAACTGCACGAAAAAATATTTGGAGTGATTGCAAATGGTGCACACAATTCTATGGTAGACGTCCTTATTTGTTTAAGGTGTTATATATCGTATACCCAAAACATAGATATTCTTAAACATAATAAAACTCTCTCTAAAATATATCAATTAAACTGCGAACACTAGGAAGAACACATTTCACACACCGGTTCTTCTGGTTGCAAATCCGGATTAATTGTAAATTGTTGTGGCTGGTGTCGAGGTTTACGACGTAGATAATATATGCCGGTTTTAAGACCTTTGTCCCAAGAGAAGAAATGCATTGATGTTAACATTTTATAATTTGGTTCTTCACACCATAAATTTAAACTTTGAGATTGACAAATAAAAGCTCCACGGTCGGCTGCCATTTCAATCAGTTCACGCATAGGTATTTCCCATACAATTAAATATCTTTTTTTTATTTCTGGGTCAAGTCCTACGATATGTTGTACGCTACCTTTGTTTGCAATAATACTGTTTTTAATTTCATCAGACCACAATCCCGCATCAGCGAGTTCTTTCATAAGATGTTTATTCACCAAGACAAACTCTCCTGCAAGCGTTCTTCGAGAATAAATATTACTGGTAAATGGTTCAAAACACTCGTTATTGCCTAAAATTTGTGAGGTAGATGCGGTGGGCATAGGTGCAACCAACAAAGAGTTTCGAATACCCATTTGCATTACTTTTTGACGTAGTGTTTCCCAATCGTACCGTTCTGATGGGTTTACACCCCACAAATCAAATTGAAATTTCCCTTGAGACAACGGAGAGCCTGCAAAACTGGAATACGCACCAGGACATCCACCATCTTGACATTGTTTAATTTCTGCAAAAATAGGTGTATTCTTTTCCAAAATGGATGAAAAAGTATTATCTGCATAACTTCTAGATACATCAAGTACTTGTGGTGTTGGATTTGTAAATATATTGTTTTTTTCGTGTAAACGTGTAATTTCACGCATATCTTCTGTACGCGCGATAGAAAGTTCCAGAGAGGTTTCTATAGCAGCGTGATATATAGTTTCAAAAATCATTTTATTAATTTTTTTTGCTTCATCACAGCAAAATGAAAGTTTCATTATAGCAAATACGTCAGCTAGTCCTTGTACACCGATTCCAATAGGTCGATGTAAGAGATTGCTGCGTCTTGTTTTTTCTGTTGGATAATAATTGATGTCGATCACCTTATTTAAATTATAGGTTACTACTTTAGTCACTTCGTGCAGTTTTTCATAATCAAACTCTTTGTTTTCATTCACAAACATAGGCAATCCAATACTAGCAAGATTACAAACTGCTGTTTGATTTTTATCACTATATTCTATAATTTCAGTACAAAGATTAGAAGATTTAATGACACCTAAATTTTGCTGATTGCTCTTTGCATTCGCAGCATCTTTGTAACACAAATAAGGTGTTCCCGTTTCCATTTGACTATCTAAAATCTTAAACCACAAATCGCGTGCTTTCATCTTTGTAAGATATTTCCCTTCTTGAATATATTGATTGTATTTTAGCTTGAACCCTTCACCGTAACAATCAGCCAATCCCTTACATACATCGGGACACATTAAATACCAGTCTAAATTATTTTTTACAGCTTCCATAAAAGCATCTGGCACCCACAACCCATAAAACAAATCCCGTGCTCTCATCGCTTCGTCGCCGTGATTTTTTTTCAGGTCGAGCCATTCTACAATATCTCCATGCCATGGCTCTAGATATATTGCAAAACTGCCATTTCGCTTACCTCCCTGGTCTACAAAACGTGCTGTAGAATTATATACTTGCAACATAGGAGTAAGTCCGTTAGACAAACCATTTGTACCACGTATGTAGCTACCAGTTGCTCTAATATTATGTACGTGAAGACCAATTCCTCCCGCCCATTTGCTTATTTGGGCGCATTCTTTTAATGTATTAAAAATGCCGTCAATATTGTCTTCTTCCATAGCAACGAGATAACAAGAGCTCAATTGTGGTCTACGCGTCCCGGCATTAAATAGCGTAGGTGTAGCGTGAATAAAATACTTTTGAGACATTAGTGTATATGTTTCCATCACTCTTTTCATATCTTTTTTATGAATTCCTAATGCTACACGCAACCACATATGTTGTGGTCGTTCAATCACATTGTTGTCAATATTAATCATGTATGCTCGTTCTAATGTTTTAAATCCAAAATAATCAATAAGATAATCACGACTGTAATCTAGAATAGACTGCAAATATGTATGGTTGTCTTCAACATTAGACATTAGTTCATCGCTAATTAATGGTGATGAATTTCCCATAGCATCTTGAAAACGATGAAGACTCCGCATCGTCGCCAAAAAACATGGGTTTGTATTTTTGTGATGATTAGAAACAACAATTCTAGAAGCTAAAGCACCATAGTCTTGTTTGTGGGTGCTCATAGAAGCACATTGAGCGGCCACCATTTCATCGATAGTTGTAGTCTTGATATTTGGTACCAACTGGTCAATAATTTTCATCACTAGTTGCGCGTATCCAATTTGAAGTTTAGGTTCAATATTCACGCTTAGATTTTTTACCCTTGTTAAAATTTTATCAAAAGACATTTCTTGTGTAATTCCGTTACGCTTAGTGACTTTCAATTGTTCTTCATTCATTCTATTAATACTAGACCAATATTTAAATCATTGCTGTTGTAATAATAAATATATACATAATATATATTATGAAACAAAAATCAATAAATAATATCTTGTATATCGCGTTTTTACTTATAGTGTTATATGTATCTATTATAATACAGTTTAATTACAAAGAAAACTTAACAAGCGGTAACTATCCTAATTCCGTTACTAAACCGTTGTTAGATGGTGTATATAAAGTTAAAAAAAATCCGGGTTATGACAATAGTGGTTCCCAAGATATATATAAAAATTACCCAACATTTGATTCTAAACATTGTGGAACAAATAATATACGATATTGGAGAAGACCTACGAATGGTCAATGTACCCCCACAGGCATGTGTATGGGTTTGTATGATGTTACAGAACCGAATATACCTCCACCGCTTTTACCACCAAAAGGAACAAAACGCGTAAATTATTTTGTGTCAACAGATTAATTAACATTAATATCTATTAAACAAATTTGTTGCGTGGGTTCAGGTGTTGATATATTACGTGATCTTTTTTTAGGAGCACGATGTTCGTATCCATCTTTTCTCTCTTTAATCACAGTATCCCACAATTCCTTCATTATAGGTTTTGCTGCGTTTAACCATTTTTTATTTTTAACAACAAGCACAACACTAACTTCGTCTAATTTCCAGTAAATATGTTTTAACCATGTATCTTGTTGATGTTTATGCATCATATCTTCATTCCATCGCACAAACGCTGTTTCTGTTATGTTTAATGGTGCGTATTCGTATAATGGCTGTCCGTCATTGTCTATATATAAGGTTATAATTCCTTTTTGTTTACGGTCTGCACTAAGTGAAAAGCTATCACCATCTTGTATAAACTGTTCTTTGTCTTCGTATTCTTTAAACCTAGTTTCAAGGAAGTCGCATTCGTTTAAATTGCATACGTCTAATTGTATTTGCATTTGTATCCAATATTCTTCTTTCGGTATACCAGTAATATCTCGATTTACTATATTTTTAACTTCTACCATCCTACCGTATCTGTCTGAAGTATCTTGTGTATTTATACCATCTGGGGAAGCAGCAACATAAGGTATATCGGGATGTGGAATACAACCAAAATCACTTACCGTTGTATCATAGGTTACCTGATACCACATCAAAGAGACTTCTTCATATTTTTGTCCCCAGTGAAGAGGCGAGTCTAAATTTACTCTAGAATATTTACTTGTATCTAACGGTAAACATTTAGAATAAATAAGCTGATTGCGACTACCGTTTGATGAAAAGGCTTTCCATATACTACTTGCAGTCAAGTAATTGTGGCGAAACTGGTACCATTCTTCTGTACGTTGTGTTGGTTGTGGAATATTAGATAAATAATTGATTTTCTCTCTAATCTTTTCAACAACTGTTTTTTTTTGGATAGTGGTTGTTCTATAAGATCTTTTGGGACATATATATATAAAATATGTATCTAATGCTTCTAGCACTAATTCTTGTATATCGTTTGAAACGTCGTAACTAAATGCATTTGTAACAAGCAACGTGGATTGTTCAATAATAGTATTGTATAATTTCTGATGAAAGTTAGGATTGCTGAAGATAATAGCATCATCAGATATGTTAGTTTCGATGAGTTGTCCGATCATATCAAGTATATCGTATTTATCCGTTTCATTTAACGTCATTATAGATGTCATATTATGTGTATAACATCTATTATTTTTAAACTTCAATTTAACATTCAATATCTGTTTTTACATTACGTGCTTTTCTAGTGAGATTACCAGAATTTAGAGATGTAATTGTTGATTTTTGTTTATCACATCGTTTCAAAGTGAAACGATTATTGGATTTATTATATATTAAACATGGAATCGCGTCTATTTCACCTGTAATTTTATTATATTTGACTTCTCTAACTTTTTCTAAGCGATTACGGTCCAAACATACAAATAAGTATTGTTTAAGTGCTTCGACATCTTTACAATTGTTACTTTCTGATTCACAGTATTTTTTAGCAAAAGCTTCCAATTTATCGATTTTGTCACTCCTGTCTAGCCTAGGCCAAGAGAGATTTTTATTTTGTTTCATTTCCTCATCCAATAATCTATCAATATTAGCGGTATCAGTATCTCCATTCGTACTCAATTGAGTATCCTTACCATTCATCAACATCGTTTTATACTGGATATTTTTTAAATATTGGCATCCATCATCATTAAGAGAATTGTGTGTCATATTATACATATATAAAATATTAAGTTTAACCTATTTACACATAAATAGTTTTTAAATCAAAAAATATATGATTTTAACATAACAACCATGAGCAATAAAAAAATGTTCATCATAGGTAAAAAAAATACAGACAGTTTTATTGTAGAAAAAGAGAAAAGAATACGAATAGATGCGGTAGATACAGAACTAACTGCAGATGAAACCATATTTCTTTTGAAGAACTTTTATGCAGATGCTACACTAACCTATCACGATGTGTGTAAAAAAGCTTTAGAACAAAAAGTTGCAGGTTACAAAAACCAAGACATTCGAAAAAACGTCTATGATAAAGAAAAGTTGGTTAACATAAAAGATGTTATTTCGAAATTGATATCATGTTCATTAAAATGTTTGTATTGCGATAAACATGTAAAGGTGTTGTATCGTATGGTACGCGACCCGTTGCAATGGACCTTAGATAGAATTGATAACGATTTAACTCACGATGTATCCAATACAGTTATATCTTGTCTTAGTTGTAATTTAAAAAGACGCACTACTAACAAAGATAAGTTTATTTTTTCTCAAAATATAAAAATTGTTAAGGCAGACTAAGCAAATTATTTGCTTGTATATAGTTAATGAACTCATTTGTATGGCGTTCGGGAGAACCACCAGAAAGAAGTTACCATAAAAAACCTACAGAACTAGCTTTAGAAGAATCTTCTGATTTTAATAAGAAAGCACTAGAAACATCTGGATTATCAAAATCAGAATTAGATTTGTATATTGCAGATATGGTTCAGGAAAGTAATCGTAGAGAGAAAATGAATGGCAAGTTAAACGACAGATATATGGTACAACAAACCTCGCAAAATCCTTTTTTGACCGAGGACAGCTACTTGAACGATTTACAGATACAAGAACAATTTCTTAGACCGAAATCTTCCCATACTGAAATAAAAGAAACATAGATAAGTATTTAAACCCACGTTTTTATGATAATTAAATGAATGCTAGTCAAACACAAAATAGTTTGTTATTGAAGAATTTAATGAATTTCTACAATAAAGATGATAATTTACATCAAATGCTAACTATTATAAATGGTGATTCTTCTATCTCTCTTAGAATAGTAGATTGGTTTGTTACAAATTATTCCAAACAGTATTACATCACTTATACAACCGAAACAGATGCACGGTTCAAAGTGTATGTGGATTATAAATTAAAACTGCGTGCATATTCAAAAAAAGGTTTGATCCTTTTTGTCGATGGGACCGTATCAGTGTTCCATATAATGACGGACAATACATTCAAACTACTATAGGGCAACTAAATTTTTTTAAATGGGCTTTTGAAAATAACGTGATTAATTATATTACAAAGCATTATGCGGATATTGAAACAGATATGAATTCTAGAAATAGTACCTCCAAACGGATCAAGCCTGTTGTTTCTTCCACAAAAACTAGAAAGAAGAGAGAAGAGTTATCGGTTTCCGCTACAAAATCTATACATAGAGAAGAAGTTAAAATTGTAGTTCAATTCAATTAATATATTATTGGTTAGTATTTAAATAATATATTAATTTAAAAATATATGGGAAATGTATTGCCTTCTATAAAAAAAATAAATTTTGAAGATATGCAATATTTCATCAAAGAACATGAAATTATCATAATCAATACATTAGATATATCTCTCCAATCGTGTCTGATAGATAATACTATATCTGCTCACGAAGAAACCGTCATATTAAATAACATCTTAAAAAAAGATACTAACGCAACCATTATCGTGTATGGCATGAATGCTTGTGATGAAAAAATCGTTTTAAAATACAATCAGTTGATTAAATTGGGATTTTTAAATGTGTTAATATATCCAGGAGGATTATTTGAGTGGCTATTGTTGCAAGACATTTACGGAGAAGAATCCTTCCCAACTACCGCAAAAGAACACGATATTCTCAGATATAAGGGTGTATGTATATCAAAAAAAAATATGGCTTTGTAGAATATATATGAAATAATATATTCAAATTACTTTAATTTACTATTGAAAGATACTCGTCGATTTGTTTTTTCCATTTATTAAACGTTTCGGGTTGCTCGGAAATATCAATATTTCCATCAATAACACAGACCTTATCTTTTGAAATATTTTTAATCCAATCCTCGTGGTATTTGTGACACTTCTGCATGTATTCAAACGGAATGATTTCACCTTTCCTAGACCTTTTTCTCGACACGGTGATGTGCTATTTCAGGCGAGGTTTTAATATAAATAACTTTCTCTTCTGGAAACTGTGTTTTAAACTCATCAAACCATTTCAGATATATTTGATATTCTACGTCAATTATTTTACCACCATCGTACAACATCTTTGCAAATATATGTCTGTCTGTATCTAAACTTCGTTCTGAGATGATAATATCGTAACCTTGTTCTACTGTACGTTTTAGCAGAGCAAGACGTGATATATAGGCCATCATTTGAAATCCAAAGGCGTACCGCTGCTGGTCCCCATAAAACAATTCCAGCATAGTGGTTCCGTTGCAGTCCTTTACTGTATTCCAATCGTCTACGGGTTCTTGAAGAAAGCAAATTTTTTTATCACCATTTTCATTATATTTCGAACACAGATATTCCACTAGTGTGGATTTTCCACCCCCAATATTGCCTTGAACTGTTGCGAGAATAGGCATATTACTATGATAATGTATATTATTAGTATAGACATTATCATATCAATTTTTTGTATTATACAAATACCAATATAATTTTGTATATATAAATATATGAATAGCAAAAAATGTTCTATATTACATTAGTGATATCAATTGTGGTTCAATTGATATCAGGTGCAATTGAATTAGGTACCCTTTTTGTGAAAGTACCTAGTGGGTTCAACTTAATAAGACAATTATTGTTTTTAGAAGTATTAGTTCAAATAGTAGAAGGAGCGTTTTATTTTTGGTTAGCATATAATGTGAATAATGTAGCTAATATTACTCCCAAAAGATATTTAGATTGGGTCATAACTACCCCTACTATGTTGGTTACGTTAATGCTTTATATGATATATATAAATAATAGTGATGAAAAAACACCTCTTAAACCAGAGGAATTAGAATTTTTTCCACTCATAAATGATAATTCAAATGTAATAATACCAGTATTACTATTGAACTGGTGTATGTTATTGTTTGGGTATTTGGGCGAAATGAAGATAATGCCGGTATTATCTGGAGTAGCTATTGGATTTATACCATTTTTACTCTTTTTTTATATGATTTATAAAAATTATTATAGTGTAAATAGTGCTTCGCTATTTTGGTATTTCTTCTTTTTCTGGTCTCTCTACGGGTTTGTCGCAGTATTACCATACTATCTGAAGAACTCCTTATACAATATACTTGACTTATTTGCAAAGAATTTTTTCGGTATATTCCTGAGTTATATTATACTTACCGGAAAGTATTAATAGATGATTTAATTAAAAAGTTGAAACAAACATTACAAAGACATTTAATACACACCCTATAAGTATTCATAATGGACTTACAACAACGCAAACTAACGCGCGACGAATGGAACAGCATCGAAAAACCTATCTCGTCTGATGAGCTACGAGTAGTTCAACTAATCAAAGATGGGTATTCCAACGTTCTATTAAAACGCAATTCTACTATGAGTATACTTCTATTGTTAAAAGTTCCTAGTAATGTTGAAATAGATAATTTTATATTTACGCATTATATTCAAAAAGAACTCATCACTATATTAGACATTTCTATTAAAAACGCATTTGACTATACTGTTGTTGTCGAAGGAAAAACCCGTATAAGGTCAAGTGATCGCATACGGTTTGGAAACATGGACGCTCAGTTACAAGAAACAAAAGCAAAATTGTTTGAATTTATATTATTAGATATTTTAAAAACAACGTTGAAATCTAGAGAGAAAAAGCAAGAGAATTGGGTGAATGGATTGTATACGTTGCATAATTTATTAAAATACAATATCACTACGTGCAACACTATTTTGTATAAAAAACTGATTGAAATATCTAGTATTCTTATACAAGAATGCAATATAAGAGATATATTATACCGCTCCAAAGAGATTATTGAAGAAAACCCTTATTTATTAAAATATGCAGATGAACAATTATACAACCATCAAAAAAAATTGTTTACACAATTTAAACAATCCGAAGGGCGACCACAACTAGTTTTATATATTGCTCCTACCGGTACCGGTAAAACCCTTACACCACTTGGTCTCGCACAACATTTTAAAGTCATATTTGTCTGCGCGGCAAGGCACGTAGGATTATCATTAGCAAACTATGCGATTAGTTCTGGAAACAAAGTGGCCTTTGCGTTTGGCTGTAATGATGCACAGGATATTCGGCTGCATTACGCAGCAGCAAAAGATTATACAAAAGACTGGCGAAGTGGCGTTATACGAAAAGTAGACAATTCTGTGGGAGAATGTGTTGAAATACTTATTTGTGATATTCAATCCTATTTGCCTGCGATGCATTATATGTGCGCATTTAATTCTAGTGAGAATATTGTCACATATTGGGACGAACCAACCATAACATTAGATTATCCCGACCATCCTTGTCATGAGATTATTCATAACATATGGAGTAAAAATATTATACCGAATGTAGTGTTATCGTCTGCTACCTTACCACAACAAGATGAATTGACACAGACCATTCAAGATTTCAATTCGCGATTTGATAATGCAGAAGTAACCTCTATCATTAGTTATGATTGTAAAAAAACGATACCATTAATAAATAAAGATGGATTTGTCGAAATGCCACATTATCTGTATGAAGAGTACCATAAAGTAAAAGAATGTGCGGATTACTGTTTGAAAAATCCGACGTTACTGCGGTATATTGATTTGGATGGTTGTGTAGAATTAATCAAAATAGTAAATGAAGAGTTTGCACATGCAATATTACACGAGACTTTCTGTCTATGTGAGCGGTTTGAATCGTTGGATGAAATCAATATGTTTGCAGTAAAAAACTATTATTTACAGCTTATTAAAAACATTTCGCCAGATGTGTGGAATGAAATTAGGTCTAAGCTGATGCAACATAGAGTAAAAAAACATATTTCTAATATTTTAATAACGACTAATGACGCGAATACACTTACGGATGGACCCACAATATTCTTAGCGAATAATGTGAATAAAATAGGATTGTTTTGTTTGCAGCGAGCAAATATTCCTGAAAGTGTAATTAGCGGTATACATAAGAAAATTCACTTTAATTCTATAGTAACAAGTAAGATTGCTATCAAAGAAAAAACCTTAGATGATTTAACCGCGAAAGACCAAGAATCAGGAAATGACAAAAAATTATCGGATAGTAATCGTGGAACACCGGAAGTTAAAAATCTGCGCAAAGAAATTAAAGAGTTACACAAATGCATTTTATCCGTTTCTCTTCCAGAGAAATACATTCCTAATATGGGGGAACATCTCAATTTGTATACTGCTGATTGTAAATATCGTGAAAGGGTATTTAAACCAAGTATCACAGAAGATGATGTAGAGTGCATTATGTTAATAGATGACGTGGAAGATACCTGGAAGTTGTTGTTGTTAATGGGTATTGGAGTATTTGCTTTGCATAAAAGTGTACGTTATATGGAAATTATGAAACAGCTTGCAAAAGAACAAAAATTATATTTAATCATCGCATCCACAGATTTCATTTATGGTACAAATTATCAATTTTGTCACGGCTACATATCTACAGACTTAGAAGACATCAGTCAAGAAAAAACGATACAAGCGATGGGTCGGGTTGGAAGAAATAAATTACAACAGGATTATTCTGTAAGATTCAGAAACGATTCTATTATTTACAAACTATTTCAACATAATGCACACAAACCCGAGGTAGCTAACATGACACGATTGTTTAATTCATGAATAGTTTAAATACTAATATAATATTTACATCTGGAAATACACAATATTTTTTGTTTATTTCCACCATATATTTATAATATATTTATAATATATTTATATTGTATTATAAAATGCAGTCAGACTATTTACTATTCAATTTCAATTCATTATCACATCTAACACTTGGATTAAGTCTTGTATATATTAATATATTTCATGATGCGATAATGGTGGCTTATGGACTAGGACATTTGGCGATTTCAGTCGCTCAATATTTTGTTAAATATAATGATATGAATTATAAATATATATCTTCTGTATTTGGGTCTACAGGGCATTCTTTATTATTTCTTTACGTGTTGTTTACAATTATAATTAAAAACAAAAAAAATAAATTACATTTAATGTATTTATTTTGTCAATCATTAATGATTTTATTTTATTTAAACCACGCATGTGGTTCATTAAATACTTTTAAAATTATATTATTTTCATTAGTATTTATATGTTTGTCTTTTTATTATTTTAAAATGTATTTTACAGTAGATAACATAAGTAAGTACGGAATGTTTTTGGTTGGGTTAGTGTATATAGATTTAATATTATTTATAAACATAAATAAAAGTGAATAAACAGTTTACGTGTTATATTGTATATTGTATGTTGAAACGTGTTTTACAACTCTTTCATACGCGTCCAAAACAATTAGGTCGTTGGGGTATAGTATATTCCAGTGATGATTTACAAAAAAGGATAGACTTAGCAAATATAGACAATTGCGGACCGTGTAAACATAGTGATATTCCGATTGAAAATAAATATAAAATACAATCAGGACATTTTGATATTAAAAAGTCTTCTAACAATTCTATAAAAGATATATCTATAAAAGATATAAATGCATAATATAAATACATAAAACTTATTTACGATTTATATGATTTCTGTGAATACATGTGAATTTATCCCATTCATTAAATGATTTATCTGGATTAGGTCGACGTTTTAAATGTTAAAAAATGTAAAATAATAAATAGTAAATATATAATGAAAAAAAGAAAAACTATAAAAAAAATAAGATATCGTAAAAAAGAAAAAAGAAAAACCAGAAAGACAAAAAAACATCGTCGTGTCGTTCGTGTTGGCGGATCTAAAATGATGCAAAATGGAAATATTCAAGACATAGATGAAACCTATGACGGGTTACCGTTTTTTAGAAAAGTGTTTTTTTATCCGGATAAAAACCCAGATATGGTTGTCGATTTATCAGATGCAGCTATCAACGAACAATCAATTGTTAAACTACTTATGGAACATCCACACCCCAATATTGCAACATATTATGATGTGAATGAAACTTACGTGGATATGGAAATGTTGAATACAGATTATGATGAATTTGATAAAAAAGAAGCAATAAACGCGATGAAAAAGGTAAAAACATTTTTACAAAGTTTAGGTATTATCTACATGGACTGGAAAATAGATAATGTTGGTAGAGGTAAAGATGGTAATTACAAATTGTTTGATTTTGATGGTTCAGGAATAATAGATATCAACACCAAATTATGGGTAAATACACCTGTTGATATTTTTGTTTTTAGAGAGGCAAAGAAATTGAAAATAAAAGACCCTATAGAGATGGATGATTGGGCATTTAATAAATATCTGCTGCATGAATACTATATCTAAAGTAATGATAATGTATATAAACAATTATTATATGTATATTGTATATATATGCAGATTTTCGTGAAAACACTTACAGGGAAAACTATCACATTAGATGTCGAACCAAGCGACACGATTGAAAATATTAAACAAAAGATACAAGAAAAAGAAGGCATTCCACCTGACCAACAGAGACTCATCTTTGCAGGTAAGCAGTTAGAGGACAATCGAACACTCAGCGATTATAACGTGCAAAAAGAATCTACTTTGCATTTGGTATTACGTCTTCGTGGAGGTGCTTGTAATTAAGTTTTCACAATAAAATCGAAACATTTATGTAATCTGTTATCACTATGCATACAATATCTATAATGTATAGTGATAACAAACCGGTTCAATTGGGATTATGTTGCATCAATACAAAATTGCGAGCACAGAAACCACCAGTATTTGCTTCACGCAAGATGATTATTCGTTCGATAGAAGAAAAAGGTATGGATGTTCTTAAAGGTAAAATAATTCAAAATCTTAAAGATGTCCTTACAATGATGGATTGGAATGAACGAAACGGTATCAAGGTATTTCGACTTAGCAGTGAATTGTTTCCACACAAGTCTAATCCAAAGGTTCAAGAATATACATTTGAATTTGCAAAACCGTTGCTTGTAGAAATTGGAAAGAAAGCAAAAATGTATAATCAACGTCTTACTTTTCATCCCGGACAATATAATGTAATTGGAACCCCTGACCCAACCAGTTTTATACACACCCAAAATGATTTAAAATATCACGCAGATGTAGTGGACCTGTGTGATATAGATGCGTTGAGTCCTGTAATTGTTGTTCATGGTGGTGGAGTGTACGGTGACAAAAAAAAAATACAATTAAACGATGGTGTGAACAATATTATAAATTAGACGAACGTATTAGAAAATATCTTGTCCTTGAGAACTGTGAAAAAAGCTTCTCTATAGAAGACTGTTTACATATATCTAATATAGTCAATATTCCTGTAGTCTTTGATACACATCATTATGCGTGTTATTGCAAATTACATCCATCTGAGGTATTTAAACCCGCAAAAGAATATATTCCAGCCATTTTAGAAACGTGGAAACGGCGTAATATAAAACCAAAGTTTCACGTAAGCGAACAGGGCTCAGGACGTACAGGACACCATAGTGATTTTATTGAAACAATACCAGATTATTTATTAGAGATTCCACATATATACGGACAACATATCGATATCATGATTGAAGCAAAAATGAAAGAACAAGCAATTGAAAAATTATACATAAAGTACCCTGAATTGAATTGTTTAGTTAAATTAGTGATGCCTTTTTGTAGTACACAACCCACCGCAGAATGGGTCGAAAAAAAATGTAAAACGTGTGTGTGTTGCAATAACACAACAAAAAAGAAAAAACTCAAAATTGTTAGCTTTTGTTAATTATATAATAATCAGCCTCTAATGACTATAATAATGCCGTATAATTTTGAGTTTTCAACTTATTAGTTTCCTTTTCTTTTTCTTTTAACTTATCACTAGTTTCCATATCAAATTCTTTTTGACTTGTCAAAGATTCTTTCCCTATAAACCTTTGCATGTAAGCTTTATAATTATTGTAATTTACATACATAGGATTTAAAAATCGTGTTAACCATATTCCTATAAATAAAAACAGAAGTGACAAAGAGTAGTATCCTTTACACGTTATTAAAGTGTATATAATAAACAAAAAAGTCAATAAAAATAAAAATTGTGTTGTAACAAATAATAATTCTATTATACGTTTTGCTCTTAACCCTTTATTAAAGTCCCTATGCATGAATTGAAAAAATACAAGTCCCTCATTATTAACAGGTTCAAAATAGTATTCATATAAAGGCATATCTGTGAGTGATGGTATTAATATGTCTATTATTTTTTGAGGCCAAATATACAATATAGGAACTTTTGTATAACATTTGTACACATAAAACGGTTTAAAAGTTATTGCGGGTTCCAAAGTTTCATCCCAAAAATGACGGTCTATGACATTATATATATTTTTGGATAAAGCAGGACAATCTGCTCCTATAAGGTACATCCCACCTCTAGCGGGACGAAGTCCTACTTCAATAATTTTATCTTTTCTATATTGAATATTGACAAAACCTGTATGTCCGTTAATATGGTCTCTCGTCCATTGTTCTATAGATGGGAACGGTTGTGTATCAGGACTTATAAATTTATATACATCTGTAAATCCATTTTGTTCGTCTGAATATACATACGTAATTTGCCAAACGATTCTACCATTTAACAATAAAAAATCAGTCATACCTTCGGTTCCGTTGATAAACTCAGACCACATCATATCTGGATAATCTAGATATTTAGATAATTCTGAATAAGAGACAATTTTGTAACAATTTTTAGATGCTGCACTCAAATGCCCCCATCGTGGTTTAATAAAAATTGGGTATTTAATATTGTCTTCTTTACCTTTTAATTCTTCTAATCTACCACATTTTAAGTGCTGTGTTTTTGCAATCCATAGTTTATCATAAACGTGTCTGTTTTCTGGAAATTTTCTATATGCTGCGTGATCACCTGTTACTGTAGAACTACTTATATGATGGTTATATGGGTCTAGATATGGATTTCTATAACCCATTTTAGTGCACCATTTTTCTTCATACTTCAAAATATCTTTTATATTCATTAATTACAATGATAGAAGAAAAATAAATTATGAAATACAATAACATTACGGAACTATCTTGTATTTAGTTATAAATGTGCTTTTATCAATAATAGAAATTCGTGAACGCGAATCATCGTGACTATGAGTAAAAATTAAGTTATCTTTCTCTACAATTACGCCTTGAGAAATATCAGCAGATTTATTTAAAAGTTTGAATGGGTAACTATACCATTTACAATTGTAACTATTATCTAAAACTACAATACAATTAAAAGAATAGTTCACCGGATTATCATTAGGATTTACATAGCGCACAACAAACCATATTTCATCGTTGTATCTAAATCCTGGACCGCTACCAGTTGCCAAATGAAAAAAAGTAGGCATAATTTTTTCGATATTCTTTACAAGTTTAAAGTTATTGTTTGATTTTTTAACCATTTTACAAGTCGATAATGGAAACCATTTATATATATATTCGTTCGTATCCGGTATGAAAGATATATCTTTCATGATTTCTTCTGTATATTGTATTGGGTTTGCGTTCAATACAGTATCGCATATGTTGTATTTACCATAACACAACTCAAACGTATTATCTAGGTTCTTCATATTTCCAGTAAATAATATTTGTTCCCCTTTTTTAGTTAATATAATATTTTCAATACCATTTTTTGGATGTTTGTTATTATCGAAAAAAGTGAATTTTTGTATGTTGAATTGTTTATCCAGCGTTAAACATTTGTTATATGTATGAGTATTGGTATTGCTCTCTTCTCTAGAATGGATTAAACTCATATTTACTATATACCCATTTTTATATTGTATAATAGATGGATTACCTCCATAAAGTAGTGTATTTTTTCCGTTTATCTCAAAGGTATGAGAACAACTAATATCTATATACTGGATTTCATCTAATATAGGAACATATACATTATAATTCCCTAATAGTTTATCTAGGTTGTATTTAGGATTTTTAAATAAACTTTCAAAACATTTGTATACATTTTCGGTATTTTTACAATAACAAGCCATCAATGTATAAAGATAATCTAACTTGTGACCGTACATATCGCTTTCTATAAACAATATATCTGTCGGTATAGTAATATTTTTTGCCAAATCGTAGTATATTTTTGCAATTTTATATTTACGTTCATATACATAGTGTTCAATAATGTGAAATAAAGGTTCTATACGTGTCGGACGATAGTTCCAAGCTTCTATCATACAATATACAAAAGCTGCATTATCTTTCTTACGTTTATAGCATATTCCTATATTATACATGCTATTATGTATTTCTTCTTCCCATCCACCAAGTTTAATACGTTCTGTATAATATTCAATTGCTTTGTCTAACTGTGAGGTATCTCTATAACTATTTGCAAGATAAAACATATATCTTGCGTTGGTAGGTTCTTGTTTTAATCCTTCTGATAAAAGCTGGATATCTCGTAGAAATTTATTTTCTTTGCAGCCACCGTCATTTATATCATAAATATTAAGGGTATTGAGTGTATCTTTATTAAAATTATCGGTAGATAGGTATTCATGTGTCACGCCATAATATTTAGGATTACATTTTGTAGAAGCAATACGGACGTTATAATAAAAAAACCCGCTATTTGTATATTGTTTAATATGGTAAAAATCGGAGGTTAACGTGTCTTTACTAAAATTATTGGAAACATTTAGCATCATATCTGCATCTAAAAATATTAAATACTCCGCCATATGTATCGCTTGTTGTATTGCATAATTTCTGTTTACACAGAAATTAATAAATGGTTTTTCAACTATTTTACCTGGTTTATTATGTTTTTCAAAGAATTTTGTGATAATTTCGATAGTATTATCGTCACTACCTGTATCACAAATACAATAACAGTCTATAATATCCACCACAGATGATAATAATCTCTCTATTATATTAGATTCATTTTTCACAATCATATTTAGGCATAATGTAGGAGACATTTGTATATAACTATATAAAGTATTTATATGCAAATAACCTATTTAATATAATAATATATTATAATATGTCTTTCACCAGATTTCACGATGACCCGTGTCGCATTAAAAAGCAATTACAACAAACCACCGACCCTGGAAGATATATGTTAGATGTCCCTGGTAATGGAATTAATCCTTGTTTTATGGAAGACCCTTTCATAAGGATGCAAAAATGGGGGGCAAATTTACAGACTAATACCATTAATGTAGAAAGTGCTTTATTAGGCATTAATAATAATCTCTCTAGAGATTGTATTAGTGAACAAAATCCTTTTCCTACTAGTGAAAAAATTAAATATCCAAAATGTCAACCATTTACAGACCAGACACGATTGAGTAATCCAGCTTGGACTGCATTAGATTTAGAACAAAACAACTTTCAATTCTTGCCCTTAAACCCACAAGAAAATACGTGTGTTCCTTTTCAACATAATATGAATACACGGTTGGTGGAAAAAGACAACTTTAAAACGGTTTTACCGTGTGTGGATACAAAAACAGATAATTCTTTAATTGCAAAACCATTTGTCGGGCTATCTTCTGCTTCTACTAATTGTACGTCAACAGGAACATGTGGGAATTTGTAATTATTATATTCGCTACATCATAGATTATAATATTTAATTGATATATACAAGAAATGGCTGAATTAGCAATACCACTCATAGCTTTAGGAGGATTATATGTGATATCAAATCATGATAAAGAAGACAAACACAATAGTAAAGAACCATTCACACAAAATGTTAATTCTAATTCTTTGTCGCAAACATATTCAAATCCACCAATAAATTATCCTGTAACGAAAAAGATCTCAAATGATAATCCTATGCGTTATAAAAATCCTAACCAAACTACTGATAAGTTTTTCAACAATTCTACGGTAAAAACTATAGAACAAAATAATCCGCGAGATAGTGTAGGCGGTTCTACTCGAACTACACTAAGTCTTACTGGGGACCCTATAAATAAAAATGATTTTAAGCATAATAATATGGTACCTTTTTTCGGCGCAAAGATAAAAGGGGCGACCGCATCAGCAGACATAGCACAAACCCAAATGGACAATATGCAAGGAGCTGGTTCTCAGCATCGTTCAAAAGTAGAACAAGCCCCATTGTTTAAGCCACAAGCAAATATGAGTTGGTCAAATGGAATGCCTAGCACTACTGATTTCATGATGTCGCGACAAATGCCCGGAACAAAAATGAATAACGTAAAACCATGGGACGAAGAGAAGGTTGCGCCTGGTTTAGGACATGGATTTACCACAACAAACAGCGGTGCGGGATATAATGTTGCAAGTGAAGATAGAAATGCTTGGTTACCCAAAACAGTAGATAATTTAAGAACATCTACCAATCCTAAAATGTCTTTTTCTTTGCAAGGACATGAAGGACCAGCAACATATTATGTAAAAGAATACGGTAATCTAGAAACACAAGGTAAAATTGAAAAAAATAGACCAGATACAGACTACAATTTAGGACCTGGTAGATGGTTTACTACTACTGGCGTGGAAAAAGGACCAACTGTGAGAAGTAAAGAGATGTTACAACATACAAATAGACCTGATTATGCTGAAACCGATTATTATGGTGCCGGTGCAAAAGAAGGACAAGCGACTTATATCAATTCTTACAATAATAATTCACACCGACAACAATTAGATGCTCCAGGAATTTCTGCTCCTAAAGGAAAAATAGGGGCTGCTACGAATGATTATGGTAACGGTTCGTATTATGCACTTTGCAACAACCGGTCTACTACTAAAAATGACCCGGAACTAGGTCCTTTACAAGGTCTTATCAAAGCTGCAACTGCACCGGTTCTGGATGTTCTTAGACCTACTCGAAAACAAAATGTGGTAGGAAGTGTACGACCATCTGGGAACGTCCAACAAACATCAGGAAGCAGTCAACCTATTTATAATCCAGCAGATCGTACAAAAACAACTATCCGTGAACAAACAGAGAATAGCTCTTACCACTTGTACGTACAAGGACAAAACGACGGAGCATATACAGTAACTAGCCAACAACCTATTCCTCAAGAAAGAGATACTACCAACGTACATAATTATGGGTCTGCATATGGAAATACTCGTGAGATGTCACAAACCTCCAACTATAATCAAAGAAACAACCCAAATAAAACTTTTTTAAATACACCTAATCAAGGAGGTATGTCGTTACTTAATTCAAATGTAAATGTATCGCTACGTTCAGATTCTAACGTTCAAAATAATCGTTCTCTTACAGGAAGTGCTTCAGTTACTATGATTCCTAGTATAGAAACTTATGGTGACCTTAATACACCACAAACGTATAACAATTCTCAAGGATGTGATAGAATTAATCCAGACATATTATCTGCATTCAAAAATAATCCTTATACACAAAGTTTGTCTAGTTGGGCATAAAATAATAAATTACAAATAATTGAATTAAACATAATATATAGGAACTTTGTATGGCAATAGAAATTCATACCCAAATAACAAATAAATTAGATGAATTTACAAAATTAGGAAAAATACCTAATATATTATTTCATGGTCCAAATGGTTCTGGAAAACGAACTTTAGTGAATAATTTTATAAATAAATTATATAGAAATAATAAAGAACATATTCGTTCGTATGTGTTGTATACAAATTGCGCGCACGCTAAGGGTATAAAATTTGTTAGAGAAGATTTGAAATTCTTTGCAAAAACTCATATTAGTTTACATACGGGTATTGAATTTAAAACAATCATATTATCTAATGCAGACTCTCTCACGATCGACGCTCAATCTGCACTGAGAAGGTGTATCGAACAATTCAGTCATAACACACGTTTTTTTGTAATTGTGAATGATAAAGCAAAAATATTGAAACCAATACTATCTCGATTTTGTGAAATATATATACCGCATCCGCTTGTTAAAAATAAAAAAGTTCAACTATATAGTTATCATTCAGAAAAATGTTTTGGCAAAGATGCTGATATGGTACGATGTATGGCGTGGTTTAAAAAAAATATTATTAATTTAGAAAATAAAAATAGTAGTGATTTGATTGAAATGGCAGAAAGTATATATGAGCGTGGATATTCTGGAAAAGATTTACTGGTTTATATTGATATGTATGTGGATATGGATGCCTTACAAAAATCAAAGTTATTATTAACTTTTCACAAAGTTAAGAAAGATTTTAGAAACGAGAAACTATTATTGTTATTTATGTTACATTTCCTTTCTATTCGTTCTAATAATGATTTTGAAAATGTGTCTTTTATGTAATATGGATGATTATTCTGTAGCCTCATTAGTAGAATCTAAAAATGAGTGGTGTGCACGACTTGTAAACATTCTGACACCAGCGGTTATTACCGGATTAAAATCCATTTTTGAAGAAGCGATAACCCTTTGTATAGAAAATGGCGAAGAAGATAAGTATTTAATGACGTTTCAAACCTTTTTAACACGAATTCCAAAATGGAATAATACTATTATTGAATGTGAACGAGTTAGAATTTGCGAGATATCGTCTTGTTCTTATTTAGAAGATCTTATTAGTTGTGTTCATATCATTCATTTAAAGGCGTTGACGTGTATTCGTGTAGGTCAAGAGCAAAAGAAAGTAGATATAGACATTCCTGCTCTAGGTGATTTTGTACATCGAGTATATATCGCTGTTGCGAGGAAAGTGTATGTTAATGTGTATTTGTTTGAAAAAGATATTGCCCCACTTGAAATACAAAAACATAATCGCGAATTAGAATTAATTATTAAAGAATGTATTTTGAATTCTATTAGAGATAGTATGCCAATAGAAGATATTCTAAAGGCATATATTAGTCATACAGAAGAAGAAGAAGTAAACGTAAAAGAAGAAGTATTTGAAACACCCGTATCAAATCCACATACAACAGAGGTAAAAACCCAGAACCAGAATCAAAAATAACGTAGATTTGACTATATCTGAAACAGACAAAGGATTACAACCCTTAGTAGATATTCCACCTGTTAATATTGATGAAAAGAAAATAGATGTTCCGAATAAGTTGTCATTTTCTGATCTAGATAAAACAATAGATACTTCTGGTATTGAAAGTACTATAAATGCTCCAAAAACAGATGAAAGACTTGATAAGATCGCAAAAGAAACCGCTCAAAGACGTAAAGAAGAGGAAGATAATGATGAGGATTCGCTTAAAATTGGAGATATTATTCCGTTAGAACATTCAGATATAAATGACCTCAATAAATCGATTGACATTAAACCACCTCCCGAAATACATATTGACACATTACCTTAATGCGTTTTTTTGACAGATTGATAATCACTTGAAAAAATATGAGACAAGATCATTTTATATCTGCTACAGCCATAGTAATTATTTATGTAATAATTAAAGTACTTGAAACAAAGTTTGTTCTTAAGGAAGAAATATGTATAAAAAAATTAGTGACTGATGCGGTATGTGTCTACATAAGTGTTATTGTTGGAGTGTTTGTTATAGAACAAGTAAGTAGTACTATAGACACTAAATCCACTTTTGCATTTACAAGCAATCCAGATTTTTAATATTATATCGTAAGAGTGATATACAATATTAAATATAAATGAGATTATATGTCTTTGGTAGCAAAGAATTTCGCTACATTCTCAAATGTAGCAACTAGTTCACCACATACATCTACCATAAGTTGTACTACAGTACTTTTTCCTGTACTTGTCGCAAATGCTAGTCGGATAATACTTTCATCAATGTGTGGGTGGGGTTTTCTAAACCCACAAAATGTTAATATTTTGTCTGAATTTGCGTTGTCACGGTCGTAATGTTTATTATACAATACATATTCTAAGGCTTTCCCTAGTGTATAATCTTCTGAGATTAGTTTAATATCATAACCATTCTCAAGAGACGTATCACTTATAGTGATAATGTCTTCTGTCTGTATTATCGATTTGAAATTGTTGATTTTATCAATCATAACGTGCACTCCTTTAAATACCAGTTCCATATTCGTAAATTGACCCACAGTTTCAATTACAAAGTCAAATGAATCTGGAATAAAATGCAATTGTGCATCAAGCAACAACCAATCTTTTTTTTTGAATTCAATCTCTTCTATAGTCATACCACGTGCTTTCATATCTGTTTCCATGCTAGTTAGCATATCAGCAATCTGTATAGTATCTTCTGTGTTGCCATAACTGCAAGTACAAGCAACATTAAAAGATCCGTTTTCTTTAGCGGTTCCAATATCTAGTGTAGCTTGTAACTTGAGATGTTCTCCGTCAATATCTTCAGACAGTTGTGGACGAATGCGTGCAATATCAATATAATCTTCTGTCATAGGATCTGGTGGGAATATAGAACGAACCACGGATTCTGTTAATAGTTTCCCAGTACTGGTATCTTTTATGGTAATATCTTTAGTGGTAACATATTCTATAGTATCACTTGTATTTTTCTTATCAATCATAATAATATAATTTTCGATTGGTGTAGATGTATCCGAAATATGAATAGGTATACAACTAAGCCGTTGTTTTATTAATTCGTTATTCAAACGGGTGGTATTAATCATAATGTTAACTTTATTTTCAATATACGGCATCGTACGAAATACAACGCATGGAATTTCAGAAATAATAATTCTACGAATAGCATTTGCAAGACTTACATTTACGCCTGAAAGTGTAAATGTGAGGCGCCCATTATTTTCGTTTAGGTTTTTCACAGAAAGACTCATCATTTGCAGTATATTATAATTATATAAATATATATTTAGCTCAATTTTTTATATAATTAAGTTTAATTGTTAAGTCAAAAATAAAATGATACAACAATGAGTACGATATTGTATTACAGTAAATTTTGTGAAAATTGTAATAAAGTATTAAGCGCTGTTTCTAAAAGTTCGGTAAAAGACGATATGCATTTCCTTTGTATAGACAATCGTTTTAAACATAACAACGGGGCTACATATATTAAATTGCAAAATGGCGAGGAAGTGATTTTACCACCAAAAATCACTAAAGTACCCGCGTTACTACTTATAAATAGAGGTTACCATGTATTATTTGGCGATGAAATTATGAAACACCTAGGACCTGAAATTGAGGTAGTTAAACAAAATGCAGTAATTCAAACAGGAGAACCTGCCTGTTTTTCTTTAGGGATAGGCAGTTATGGCGTTGCATCAGATAATTATAGTTATTTAGATCAATCTTCAGATGAGTTGTCTGCAAAAGGTAATGGTGGATTAAGACAAACTCATCATTATGCTAGTATTAATTATACGGACCAAATAGAAACTCCTCCAGATACTTACTCCGCAGATACCATAGGAAATGTAAGTATGGAAAAACTACAATCTCAGAGGGATAACGATGTTAATAGAAAGTAGTATAAACAATTTAAAAGTTAAACTAATATATAAAATTATATGACAAATCAATATTTACAAGCATTCAACAATCACTTCGAAGAATTTATCGATGATGTGGTTAGGGTGTTTCCTGATGATAAAGAAATTGCTACTGCTTCAAATGCACTTAAAAAAATGAGAAAGGTTAACCCGAAACTTATTATAAATGTATTTATTGAATATATTCAAATCCCTTATGGAAGCCAAATTATGGATAATAACATTAAGTTTTTTCTAGAAAAGGATTATTCGGATAATCTTAGTAATGAAATTTTATCAAAAGTAAATTCTATCAAAGGTCCGATTGCAGATATGGACGTTGAGGAACAAACCAAAGTTATCAAATATTTACAAAATCTTTGTAAATTATGTGAATTATATAATAATATAAATTAACTTAATTGAGGTTTAAAATATACCCATCATAGAATGTATATTATGGATATGAATGAATCAAGTGAAACAGACCGAACCGATTGTTTTAAAAAAATTTTACGGGATATGGTAAATGACCTTATGAGAACGTTTCCTGAATTAGAAAATACGTTAGATAAAGATTTGAAAGTAGTATGGAAAAATTCAGAATATGATATGGATACACTCGAAGCGTCGTATGAGTCCATTTTAACGTATTGTAAAGGCGTATTTCCTGAAAGATTTTTCGATATATTGTATCAAAATGAAGAAATGTTTATTAATGAAGATTTAAACTTATGTTTTTTACCAGGTATAGATTATCGTGCTCTCTGGAAAGAAGATATTTCCGATAATACACGTGAAACCATATGGAAATATTTACAACTTTTCTTGTTTTCTATTTTATCAAATGTAAACGATGGTAAATCATTTGGAGATACAGCAGATTTGTTTAAAGCAATTAATGAAGATGTATTCAAAACAAAACTAGAAAGCACTATAAATGAAATGAAAAATATGTTTTCAAATATGGAAACTGGTGGAGACGAAAAGACCGTTCCGGATAATTTGCCTGACGCAGAAAGCATACACGACCATGTTGCAGGAATGATGGAAGGTAAATTGGGGTCTTTGGCAAAAGAAATTGCTGAAGAAACTGCTGCAAATATGAATATCGACATGAACAACGTAACTAGTATTAATGATGTGTTTTCAAACCTACTGAAAGACCCGTCAAAATTGACTGGAATGATTAAAAACGTTGGTTCCAAATTAGATGAAAAAATTAAATCTGGAGATATTAAAGAAAGTGAATTGCTTGAAGAAGCAAGCGAAATGATGAAGAAAATGAAAACGATGCCTGGTATGGAAAACATTCAATCTATTTTAAGTAAGATGGGATTGGGTGGCAAAGGTAAAGTAAATCACGCAGCGATGCAAGCGCAAATGGAAAAGAACATTAATCAGGCTAAACAGAAAGAAAAAATGCGACAAAAAGCAGAACAAAATAAAAAACTAGGACCTCCACCAAAAACACAAGAAGAATTAAACACGGCATATGAAGAAAGTGAAAAAGTTGTGAATGAATTATTAAAAGATTATGAAAATGAAATTTTCAGATCTGGAGAAAAAGCGGAAAGAAGTGAAACTAGACAAAAACCAAAAGGTAATAAGAAGAACAAAGGAAAAAAACATAAATAATTTCTAGTCTTTATATATTACAGATGCAAACTCAATTTTGGCTAAATGACCCATCTATATTATTTAATCAGAAATATATATCCAATTTATGGCCTTCTAAAGATATGCATAAGGAGGAAAAATTAAACGCTATTACGCGAGTTATTATCATTCTTACTATTTTACTGTATTTAATGACTAGTAATATAAGAGTTATTATGGCTGGATTTGTAACTATAATAGCTATTATCGTATTAAAATACGCTATTAATACTCCCCCTTCCAGTAAAAATAAAAAGGTCACTTTCAAAGAAAACAAAGAAGGATTTTCCAATATAGAAAATAAAGATAGACCGTTGGAAACACCAACAGTAACCAATCCGTTAATGAACGTGACCTTACCTCAAATACAATATGACCCTACGCGTCCGCCTGCAGCCGCGGCATATAAACCAGATACACTCGATAAAATTAATACATCTACACAAGACGCAGCAGTAAGCAATTTTGATAATACAGATGGCATAAAAGAGAAACTATTTGCAGATTTAGGGGATAGTTTTATGTTCGACCGATCTATGGTCCAATTTAATGCAACGGCAAATACTACTATTCCTAACGACCAAAAATCATTTGCAGAATTTTGTTATGGTGATATGATATCTTGCAAAGAAGGAAACGCTCTCGCTTGTACGAGAAGTGCGCCACCAAACTGGATAAATGGTTGATTACGTCTCTTTAGCACATATTATTTTAAATATAAAATAATATTGTATACTATATATATGTCTTCCGTATTTGACTATACATTTAATACACTAACCCGTATAGGTGATGATTCATGTGACCTAAGTCAAAGAAATATGCAAGATGTTTCCGCTGCTAATTACTTATTAACTAATTTTAGACCACAATGTCCGATGCAAAATGCTGTAGATTTTGCAACTGCACAGCCTGCCGTTAATTTTAAAGGCAGTAATCAAGTAGGTATCGGGGGTTGTAACATAGACGATAATTCCCAAATTTTAATTACAGATCTTTCACGTGGCAAATGTAAAATAGATTTGTTACAAAGACCTTTTGTAACTGTGCCGTACTTAGGACGTGGGAAATCAAACGCAAATTTAGAATCTCAATTACAACAAGGAGAATTGGCAAATAACCGAAAAACGATTAATCCCAGTACAGAAGTATCCTATTTAAACTATAGTCAAACACCTTTGATTCCATCTTTAAAATCAACGGTTACAAATCCAGCGAATCTTGTGGAAAGTGTTGCAGCAGAAGGTTGGATACGCGGAGGTATTCCCGTTAGACAACTTACTCGCGACCAAGAATACGTACAAAACTAATATCATTAATTTTTACTTATAGATAATAGTATAAAATATATTTAATGGACGGATATGATGCGAAATTTTTGTGTACGTATAAACAACATGATGATGATGATTTATACAGATTGCAATTTTTAGAAGCGTTCAAGTTAAAAAAATGGAATGATACACTCGTGAGAGATAAAATGGATAATTTATTTGATAAAATACATAATCATTTTTTCTTTTTAATTGAAAAGATAAAAACAAATACAAGTGTGTTGTCTCATATGATGTTGTTTTTAGGAGATAATCCGAATGATATAGATGTGTTTAAGTGTTTGTTTTGTGCAGATGTATTTCAAGAAACTCACCGATGTATCGCAGATATTATACATTTTGATGAAATAAAATCAGAACATTACAAAGCACTTGAAAATGTTCTATTTAATTAGACAATATAATTTTTGGTTATTATTTTATTCCATTGTTTATAACACGCATCACGTGTTAAATACACCTTACTAAATTTGTACGCATTTTCTGCTATTTTTACAGCTTTATCGTAATTATTTATACACCATTCTGTTTTTTCAACTAAATCTGATAAATCTCTCTTTACTGGAATATAGTGAACCCATTCTTGTAAAAATTCAAAAAAGAATTCTTTATGAGGTCTGTTTACGATAATAAGCGGTCTGTGTGACCAAAGAAGGTGTTTTATGCGTCCAGAATATCCGTACCCTTCAATATCAATTAATATGGAATATTTTTTCACTAACTCCGCCATAGATATATATTTCGTAGCATTTAGTCCCATTTTGTTCGTTTTAATCCAGTTCATATCAAATACTTCAAATAAATCTTTTTTATTATTTGCAATTTGTAATAGTTGTTGTCTTATAGTATTTGTTTTAGCACTTCCTATCCATCCGACTTTATGTATTTTATAATTATTCAATCCGGCTGTATCGATTTGGTTAACATATTCTTCATAATCGTCTATGCCTACTTGAGGCCAAGCATGAAAATTAAAATCAGGGACTAAATTATTAAAACTATTTTGTTTACTATATGTATAATATTTATCACTCTCTTCACTATCTTGTGTGTATATTTTTATTAAAGGGAAATCTTTCCAATTATATTTTTCATCTGCTTTTTTTATACACCAGAATGTAGATATATTTCTAGTTTCATATCCATATAAATCATTATATAATAGAGTGCCGTTTTTTTTTCAACAATAAAAGACATTATAAACAGTTAGTACATTTAAATATATTCACGTATACGTATAATATGTAAAACTTATATTTACATATTATAATATGGCATCAACCAGAAATAAAAACACACAATCTGATTACTCTCTTCAACAAAAATCGTATAAACAATCAAGAGAATGGATAGACTATAATCATTCTTCTTACGGACAAGCATATGAGAACGCTATGCCAGCATTAGGTATCACCCCCAGTCATATGCCGCGTAGCATATTATCTAATAACTCAATTGATATTGAGACAAAATTGTTTGGAATAAATTCTACAAACTTAGTAACTCCAGACACTCCTATAAATCCGGACCTAAATACATTACCAGAGGTATCTTTTTTTAATACTCTCCCTATGATAATGCCTGAAAAAATGGTTGTTTCTAACATTCAACGTCCTTTTCCTATTCCTAAGTAATACAATTTAAAAAGATATATTTCATAATATTTAGAGTTCTTATACATTCTTTTGGAAGGAGAAAGCAACGTCTTAGAAAGTTAAGAAGGCGTAAAAAGTTGTTGATTATTGAAGACAAAGACGCATAAATAGTTAAAGTAGAATAGGTTAGTTATAGATGTAAATTGTATATATTTTTTATTGATTTTATATATTTGTTGTGATTACAATAAATATATTGGTTATAATTTAATACTCATTTATTTTTACAGCATTTTGTGCCGTTTTAAATGTGGGTGTATAATATACATAAAAGAATGATGTGGTTATTTCCACTATTAACCGCTTTAACGCTTTCACATGAAAAAATACTTTACGGGACCACCCATTACAAACGTAGATGTAAACATAATACTAATTGTAAAATGACTTTGCAAAAACAAAAATATTGTTTTGATTATTTCTGTGAAACAAACAAAAATACATTAGAAGTAATAAAAAATGTCTATGATGTATTGAGGAT